>ERZ778023.2782-NODE-2782-length-19747-cov-4.602072_pt1 | contig 19747 bp, 21 predicted proteins | sample MGYA00375753_ERZ778023 | MGnify/ENA primary metagenome ERZ778023 (study PRJEB29350, sample SAMN05389822) | bioreactor metagenome | isolation source: Ammonium sulfate bioreactor | place: South Africa: University of Cape Town | collected 2014-04-04 ... | reverse complement strand
CATCGTGCGCGCCGTCGATACGAAGACGGGCGAAGAAAAACTGGTCGATCCGTATACGGATTCCTCGGCGCTTGGCCTTGCCGCCGCCCGTGCCGCGCGCGCCGATGTCAGCGGCCCGGCCGAAGTCGAAGGGCGCAACTGGTTTTTCGCGGTCTATAATCCACCGCTCGATCTTGCCATCACCGGCGCGGTGCATATCGCACAGCCGCTGGTGCCGATGGCGGCGCTGGCCGGTTATCGCGTCCGCATCATCGACCCGCGCACCGCCTTTGCCACCGAAGCCCGTTTCCCCGATGCCGCCCTGTCGCATGACTGGCCGGACGAGGCATTGGCCAAAGCCCCGCTCGGTCCGCGCAGCGCGCTGGTCGCACTGACCCACGATCCGAAGATCGACGATCCGGGGTTGACGGCGGCGTTGCGCTCGCCCTGTTTCTATATCGGTGCGCTGGGCTCGAAAAAGACACACGCCGCGCGCCTCGAAAGGCTTCGCGGCAACGGTTTCACGGATGAAGACCTTGCCCGCATCAACGGGCCGATCGGGCTTGATATCGGCGCCCGCTCCCCGGCGGAAATCGCGATCGCCATTCTCGCCCAGATGACGGGCGTGCTGCGCGCAGGCGGTGAAGGGGGGCGTCTCACCGCCCGCGCGGCAGCCTCATCCGGCCCAGTGTGAACCGGATTAAACGCAATCGGAAAAGTGTGAAACGGTTTTCCGATAAATTGCGTGACCAAACAAACACCTTCAGCCGGGGTTCTTCTCCATGCCCGGCTTCTGATCGTGCCCGCGCCAATGGCCGCGGCTGAGTTCATCCCTGGTAATCTGACCGTCCTTGTTGCGATCCAGACGCTCGAACATCTTCTGCTGCGGGGCGGAGAATTCCGCCAGCGTCAGCTTGCCGTCATGATTGGTGTCGAGGCGTGCAAAAGCTTTCGCTTTGCCCTGCGCCATCCGGTCGGACACCATCGATGCAAACGCATCCGGGCTCAGCACACCATTGCTGGCCTTGGCATTGAACTGCACCTTGATGGCCTGATCGAACGCCACGCGGGTCAGCTTGCCGTCTTTCACGCCGGCGGTCTGGCACAACATCCGCGCGCCCATCATGCCGCCGCGATGGCGCATGAAATGGCCGTGCCGCATCTTGCCTGCATCGGCTTTTTCGGCGCTTTTCCCGGCTTCACCATCCTTGTGCATGGCACGCTCGCGCGGGGCGCAATTGATCACGCCGCTGCCGTCACGATCCGCCCGCAGGAACAGCGCATGCTGCGCGGTGGTGAACTCGGTCAGATCGATATGGCCATCGCCATTCCAGTCGATGCGCTTGAACATCGCATCGTCGAAGCGCTGCATGCGGTCTTTGCCGATGGCTGCGAATTGCGCTTCCGTCATACTCGTGGCGCCGTTGGTGGCCTTGCTGAACCGCTCGGCCAGCGCCTTGTCGAATTCGGCTTTGGTAACCGTGCCGTCCTTGTTGAGATCGAATTGGGTCAAAATCCCGCCATGGCCGAAACCGTGACGCTCACCCGGCTTGTGTGTGGCATCGGGACTGGCGCCCTGGGCAAGGGCCATTGCCGTCAGGGCAACCCATCCCGCAACCACCGCGCCGCCGGCCAAAAGTGCAGTTTTCCGTGTCATATCCTCTTCCGTTCTCCCCTCCCCGACCGATTTAGGCATGATCTGTCGCGTTCCTATGCCGAAGGGCCTATGTCCTTGAAAAATTTTGTCCCTGTGCGCTCCCATGCGAAACTTTGAGACAATTGGGCTTTGCATCCCTCAGGCCCCGCCCGCATCTTGAGGTGCATGGACACGGTCATGGCAAAGGACGAATCCTCGCCCCACATCCTGGTTGTGGAGGATGCGCGCGACATCCGCGAACCGCTGGCCCGTTACCTGCGCGAACATGGCTATCGCGCCACCACGGCGGCGGATGCACAGGTCGCGCGCAAGGTGATGAAAAGCGCCGCCCTCGACCTTGTGGTGCTGGATATCATGATGCCGGGCGAAGACGGGCTCAGCCTCTGCCGCTCGATCCGCGAAACCTCCCAGATCCCGGTGATCCTGCTCACCGCCCGGGGGGAGGAGGTGGACCGCATCATCGGCCTCGAAATGGGTGCAGATGACTACATCGCCAAACCCTTCAGCCCGCGCGAACTGATTGCCCGCGTTGCCGCGGTGCTGCGCCGGACCCAGGCCCTGCCCCCGCGCCAGCGCCCGCCGGAAGCTGCGCGCATCCGCTTCGGCGACTGGATTCTCGATACCGGCCAACGTGAATTGCTGCGCCAGGATGGCGTCGCGATGCCGCTTTCCAGTGGGGAATTTCGTCTGCTGAGCGCGTTGCTCGACCGGCCGAAAATCGCGCTCACCCGCAACCAGCTTCTCGACCTGACCAAGGGCCGCGAGGCCGATCTGTTCGACCGCTCGATCGACAATCACGTCAGCCGCCTGCGCAAGAAGATCGAGCCCGATCCGAAATCGCCGCGCTACATCAAAACGGTATGGGGCGGCGGCTATATGTTCGCGGTGGAGCCGGAAACCGTCTGATGGGCTTTCGTCTCTGGCCGCGCCGCCTCGGCACGCAACTCATTCTCGTCACCGCGGCCGCCGTTGTCATTTCCAACATCGTGGTCGCGGCGTGGTTCGAAATGGGCCGCGAACGGCTCAATGAATCGAGCTTTACCGAGCGCGTGCTGGATCGCACGGTCTCCGCCGCGGTGCTGCTCAGCGCCGTACCGCAGGACTTGCGCCCCCGCGCCCTGCACGCGATGGCCTCGCGCGTCTGGCGCTTTGAATTGCAGCACGGCAACAACAGCACCCCGCCACGGATGAGTGCGCGCGAAGAAGCCATCGCCGCCCGTGTGCGCGCCATGTTGCCGTCCGATTCCGTTCACGACAATGTTTCGGTCAAGTTCGGCGAACAGATACGCCGCCATGGGCGGGTGCCTGAAATGCGCTCGGCCATGGTCATCACCATTCCGGTCGATCCCCAGACCCGTCTCGTGACCACCGTGCTGCGGCCGCCGCGCCCGCCATGGCCGGCCGAAACCCTGCTGGCCGCCCTTGCGGCAATCGTTACCGCCTCCGCCGCTGCGGCCTTCATCGCGCGCCGTGTTTCACGGCCGCTGTCGCGCCTTTCCTCCGCAGCCATCGCCGCCGCGCAAGGCAAGGATGCCCCGCGCGTGCCCGAGGAAGGGCCGGAGGATGTGCGCCAGGCCGCGGCCGCCTTCAACGCGATGACCGATCAGGTCAGCCGCACGTTGGTAAGCCAGCGGCAATTGCTCTCCGCGGTCGGGCACGATCTGCGCACACCGATCACCGCCATGCGCATCAACATCGAATTCGTCGAGGATGAGGAGTTGCGCGAACGCCTCGAACGCAATCTCGAAGAACTTCAGGATTTGACCGAGGCGGTGTTGTCCGCCGCCAAGGGTGCCGGTGGCGAAACCCCGCGCAGCATCGATCTCACCGCGCTGGTCGAAAGCGTCTGCGCGGATCTGGACGATCTGGGCGAGCCGGTGGTCTGGCACTTGCACGATCCGGCGCCGGTCTCCTGCCGCCCCAATGAAATCCGCCGCGCCGTGCGCAACCTGATCGAAAACGCGGTCGCCTATGGCAAGCGCGCTGAGGTCAGCATCGCCGCCAATGCGGATGGCTACGACGTGATTGTGGAGGACGATGGCCCCGGCATTGCCGAAGCTGACCGCGACCGTGTGTTTGAGCCGTTTGTCCGGCTCGAAAGCTCGCGCAGCATGGAAACCGGCGGCTCCGGCCTCGGGCTCACCTTGGTGCGCGCGATTGTGGAGGGCCATGGCGGCACCATCACGCTGGAAAACCGCGACCGCGAAGCGGGGGGCTTGCGCGCACGCCTTCATTTGCCGCGCAACCGCGAAAGCGCCTAATCTTCCTTCATGCAATTCGGATCTGTGCCAATCGCCGAAGCCGAAGGCGCGCTTCTCGCCCACTCGCGCCGCCTCAACGGCCGGCTGCTGCGCAAGGGGCATGTGCTGGGCGCCGCCGACATCGCTGCGCTGAGCGCCGCCGGTGTCCGTGAAATCGTCGTTGCCCGGCTGGAGGGCGACGACATCGCCGAAAACGATGCCGCCCAGCGCATCGCCACATTGTGCACGGGCGCCGGTGCCGTCGCGCACGCCCCGTTCACCGGCCGGGTCAATCTGTTCGCGGCCACGCGCGGCCTCGCGGTGATCGACGCGGGCCGTGTCGATGCGCTGAACGCGATCGATGAAGCGATCACGGTCGCAACGCTTGCCCCCTTCGCCCCGGTGGAGGAGCGGCAGATGCTCGCCACCATCAAGATCATTCCGTTTGCCGCCCCGAAAGCGGCGGTGGAGGCGGCCGAGAAAATCCTCGCCGCCGGGCCGGTGGTCAGCGTCAAACCGTTTCTGCCGCATGACGCGGCGCTGATCTCCACCGTCCTGCCCGATACCAGCCCATCGGCGCTCGCCAAGAACCGCACCGCGACCGATGCCCGCCTGCGGGCGCTCAATTCGCGGGTGGCGATGGAGCGGCGTACCCCGCACGAGACCGCGCCCCTGCGCGCGGCGATTGCCGAGGCCGCTGCCGCCGGTCACGACCCGATTCTGATCTTCGGCGCCAGTGCCAGCACGGACCGGCGCGATATCGTGCCCGCGGCCATTGTCGCCGCCGGTGGCCGCATCGAGTATTTCGGCATGCCGGTCGATCCCGGCAACCTCCTGTTCCTCGGCCGCGTCGGCAATTCCCGTATCGTCGGCCTGCCCGGCTGCGCCCGTTCGCCCAAACAGAACGGCATCGACTTTGTGCTGCGCCGGATGGCCGCCGGTCTGGCGGTGACACCGCGTGACATCGCCGCCATGGGCGTCGGCGGCCTGTTGATGGAGATCGGCAACCGCCCCCAGCCGCGGGAGGAGCCGCCGCCCGGAACCTCGCGTGCGCCGCGCGTCGCCGCCATTATTCTGGCGGCCGGAAAATCCTCCCGCATGGGCAGCAACAAGCTCCTGACCCCGCTGAACGGGGCGCCGCTGGTGCGCCATGTCGCCGAAGCCGCGCACGCCAGCACGGCGGCAAAAACCATCGTCGTCACCGGCAAGGATGCGGATGCGGTGCGTGAAACGCTCAGGGACCTGCCCGTCACGTTCGTCCATAATGACGATTTTTCAAATGGTTTAAGCACATCGCTCAAGTGCGGTATCAAGTTTGTGCCGGATGATTTTGATGGCGCAGTGATCGTTCTGGGCGATATGCCGTCGATCACCGCCGACCATCTCAACGCGCTGATTGCCGGTTTTCGCCCGGCCGATGGCCGCGCCATCTGCGTCGCCACCCATCAGGGCAAGCGCGGCAACCCGGTGCTGTGGGCGCGACGTTTCTTCCCGGAAATCATGGGCTTGGAAGGCGATGTTGGTGCAAAACATATCATCGCCGCCAATGACGATCTGGTCTATGAGATCGAATTCACCACCGACGCACCGCTGGTGGATATCGATACGCCGGACGACCTGCACAGCTATCTAGCCCGCGCCCATGAGTGATCCGCTTTACCGCCGCGAATTGTTGCGTCTGGCCGCCGACGCCCATGGCGCCGGCCGCCTCTCCGCACCACAGGCGCAGGGCGAAGCCTTCAACCCCAATTGCGGCGACCGGATCATTGTCACGCTCACCCTCGATGATCACGGCCATGTCACCGCGCTCGGCCACGAGACCCGCGCCTGTGTGCTGGCCCAGGCATCGGCCTCCATCCTCGGCCAGGCCGCGCGCAATCTCGGCCGCGACGACATTCGGGCTTTGCGGGATGCTGTTACGGCCATGCTCAAGGGCGAGGCACCGCCGCCCGGCACACCGTTCGACGCCTATGCTGCGTTCGACGGCGTGCTGGATTATGCGCCACGCCATCGCTGCGTGCTGCTGCCGATCGAGGCGTTGTTGAAAGCGCTGGAATCAGATGGTGCCGATCCAGACCCCGAATCCGCTTAAAGTCACCGAACCGGCGGATGCCGCCGCATCGCGGCATACGTCCTGAAATCCGTTGGCCGCCGCAATCCGCGCATCGCGAACCTGCACGTCTTTCGCGCCCATATTGAACAGGCACAGCAGGGTCTCGCCACCTTCGGCCCGCGTGAACGCGAGCACCGCCTCCGGCGCCTCGGCAAAGGCAATCTCGCCCAGCCGCAGCGCCGCGCTCGCCTTCCGCCGTTTCAGAAACGCGCGGGCATAGTTCAGCGTCGAATCCGCCTGCCCGTCCTGCGCCGTAACCGCCAGCCCGCGATGGCTGGGCGAAACCGGCAGCCACGGCGTTCCGCCCGTGAACCCGAAATTTGCCGCCGCCCCGTTCCACGGCATCGGCGTGCGGCAGCCATCGCGCCCCTTGCTTTCGGGGTAATAGAGATCGCCCACCGGATCGCGCAATTGATCGCGGCGCAGATCCGCCTCCGGCAGGCCCAGCTCCTCGCCCTGATAGAGAAGCGCCGTGCCTTTCAGCGAAAACAGCAGCGCCAGCATCATCCTGGCCAGAGCGGGCGTCGTTTCGCTGCCGCCAAAGCGCGTCACCGTGCGCGTGACATCGTGATTGGAAAAGGACACGCACGGCCAATGCGCCGCGTGCCGCGCCAGCATCGCGAAATGATCGTGGAAGAATTGCGGCTTCAAACGCCTGAGCAGCAGCATCGGAAAACTGTAGCCGGAATGAAGCCCCTGATCCGGCCCCAGATAACAACCGGAGCGTTCCGCTTCTTCCGAAAATTCCCCGAACACGAAACGGTTTTTATGTGCATCCACGGTGCGGCGGATCGCATCCAGCGCCGTGACATTTTCTTCCAGATTGCTGTCGAACCAATGCTCCTGCAAATTCGGCGCATGGCTCCAGTTGTAAGCGGTGCGTGCATCCTCCGGCACTGGCGGATTATCGCGCAGCCCCGCATCGTGCAGATAGGCATTCGCCACATCGAGGCGGAAACCATCCGCCCCACGCGCAAGCCATAAGTCCAGCACCTTCAGCGCCGCCGCCCGCGCATCGCCATCGCGCCAGTTCAGCTTCGGCTGCTGGCGCAGGAATTTGTGGTGATAATATTGCCGCCGCGCGGGCTTGTAGGCCCAGGCCGGGCCTGCAAACGCCGATAGCCAGTTGTTCGGCACCGTGCCGTCTTTGTGCGGATCGGCCCAGACATACCAATCCGCCTTGCCGTTCGCGAAGCCCTGGCTGTCGACGAACCATGGATGCTCGTCGGAGGTGTGGCACAGCACCTCGTCCAGCAGCACTTTCAGCCCGCGCGCATGGGCTTCCTGCAACAGGTGATCGAAATCGGCCAGCGAGCCGTAATCGGGATGCACGCCGTCATAATCCGCGACGTCGTAACCCCAGTCGCGATTGGGCGACGGGTGGATCGGCGAAAGCCAGATCGCATCCACCCCAAGCCCCGCGATGTAGTCGAGCTTCGACAGCACGCCGGGCAGATCGCCCTGCCCGTCGCCATTGCTGTCGCAGAAACTGCGGACATAGACCTGATAAACCACCGCACCGCGCCACCAGGGCCATGCGGGCGCGGGCATCAGACGTCAGCGGCGCGGGTGACGATGCGGTGCACCAGGCCATATTCCTTGGCCTGTTCCGCCCCCATCCAGAAATTCCGGTCGGTGTCGGCCACCACTTTCTCGAACGACTGGCCGGTCTCGCGCGCGATGATGCGGTTCAGCCGTTCCTGCATCTTCACGATCTCTTCGGCCTCGATCGAAATGTCTGACGCCGGTCCCCGCACCCCGCCCAGCGGCTGATGCAGCAGGAAGCGTGTGTTGGGCAGGCAGAAGCGGTTTTCCTTGTGTGCGCCCAGGAAGATGTGCGCACCTGCGCTCGCCACCCAGCCGGTGCCGACCACCTTCACCTGCGGGCCGACAAAACGGATCATGTCGTGGATGGAATCGCCCGATTCCACATGCCCGCCCGGCGAATTGATCACCACCCGGATCGGGTCGTTGCTCTCGGCGGCATAGGCCAGAAGCTGGCCTGTGACCCGCTCGGCCAGTTTCATGTCGATTTCGCCGAAAATCAGCACCGTGCGCGATTTGAACAGCGCATTCTGGATGGGCGTCGGCTGCAATTCGCCCTTGTTTTCGCGGGGCTCGTCTTCTTTTTCTTCATCCATGCGGTACAAAGGCAGACGGGACAAGGGCAGGCTCCTGCGCAAAAGGGGTTTTCCTGATCCGCATACTTAAGGTGGCGCGGGCCATCCGTCCACCGCCCCTCGAAAACGGTGTTAAAGAGCGGAAATTGCGGCCTTCAGGGTGGGCCCGATCCCGCTGTGCAGGGTCAGATGGGCAATCTCGTCCATCTCGGTCGGTTCCCGGTTCACGATGGCCAGTTTCGCCCCCCGGCGGCGCGCGATCACCGGAAACCCGGCCGCCGGGTAGACCACCAGCGACGAGCCCAGCACCACGAACAGGTCGCAGGCCAAGGTCGCCTCCTCCGCCAGCGCCATTTCCAGCTCCGGCATCGCCTGGCCGAAGGAAATGGTGGCCGTCTTCACAATGCCGCCACAGGCCGGGCAATCCGGCGGGTCGCCATGCTGCTCGAAATGAACCCGGATCGGCTCCAGATCCATCCGCATCCCGCAGTCGAGGCATTTGGCATAACGGGTGTTGCCGTGAATCTCGATCACCCTGTCTGCCGGAACGCCGGACTCCTGATGCAGATTGTCGATGTTCTGGGTGATGACATGGCTTGCAGTGCCACGCGCCACCAGTTCTGCCACCGCCTTGTGGCCGTCATTCGGCCGCACGCTGGCGAAGGTTTCTTCCATCGAAAAGCGCCGGCGCCACGCCTCACGCCGCAATTCCTGCGAGGCGAGATAATCCTGAAACTCGATCGGCGCGTGCTTGGTCCAGTATCCGCCGGGCGAACGGAAATCGGGAATGCCGGATTCGGTGGAGATGCCCGCACCGGTGAAAATCACCGCGCGGCGGGCATCGCGCAACATCCCGGCCAATGCCGCCACACCGGATTCGAATTCGGATCGCGAAACCGTCACGTCAGTTCTTGACACCTTTGCACGTCGCCCCGGCCCATTTGCCTTCAAAGGTCTGATGCATGTTCATCGGGCGGCCATGCGCGGTGCCCTGCATCGTCATTTCGCCGCTGTAATGTTCGGGCGTATCGTAAACCACCTGCATGCGGCCCTTGCCCGTCACCTCACCCGTACAGATCATCTCGCCGCTGAAGCTGTTGCCGTCGGTCTTCATGTTTTCCATCTTGCAATCCTTGTTGTGATGGCCGACCGGCGGCACGTCACGCGCCACCTCCTCCTTCGTCATGCAATGCTGCACCGTCATGGTGTGGCCGCCCATCGATTGCACATTGGCGGCGCGCATTTTGGCCTGCACCTCCGGCGGCAGTTTCGCCATGTCGGGCATGGCGCCGGCGCCTTCCATCTGCATCTGGATGGTGATGTCCCAAAGCCCGGCCTTGCCATGCCCGGCCAGCACCGGTCCGGCGGTCAGGCACAACGCTGCCGCAGCACAGGAAACAAATAGCGTCCGCATCGAAAGGTGCATGCGCAAACCTCCTCATCCGCGGCCACCATGGCCGCTGGGCGAGGAACTATGCCAAGAACCCGCGCGCCCCGGAAGCGGGGCCTATTTGGCGCCGACGGGGCTGCTCATGGCTGGGCTTGCCGCGGTTTCCCGTTCGGCCACGGCCGTCAACTGCTGCGCCGCGTTCTCCGCCTCATTGCGGCCGCCAAAAATGCCAATGCGATGAACGGATTCCCGTCCGGTCTTCACATCGACTGTGTGCTGCACAACTTCATAGATCGACAGCGGCCGCACTTCGTAATGAACAGCTTGCCCCACATCAGCATCCCCACACCCCGGAGTTGTACTATTCCAGGTTGCGGGACAAAGCAACGCGGGCAGCGGTCCTGCCGTAAATATATCGTCCTGTGGCACAAACACATCGCCGCACGTGCTATTGGACGGCGGCCGCGCCCTCGCTGGATTGGGCGGCATGGGCCAGGGTGAGATGTTTCTCGACCACCGCCAGCCGCTTTCTGGTGATCTCTCCGGCTTCTCCCTTGGCCTCGCCCGTGTGTTCGCGGATTGCGGCGATGTCTTCCTTCTGGTTGTCGATCACTTCGGCCAGAAACGCCCGGTCGAACGCGGTGCCCGAGAGTTTGGCAAGTTTTTTGTACGCAGCCGCCGCAGCCGCGCCGGGCGCCGGCGGCACCGTCACATGCAAGGCCTTGGCAACCGCCAGCATCTGCATCCGCGTGTTGGTGCGATCGCGAACCAGCGTCAGGCCCAGATCCTTGACCGCCTGCGTCTGGCCGCGCATCTGCGCAAGGCTGCCGATCAGAATCTGTGCGTTGTCGCTTTTGATCGCCTGCACCACGAAATCCGTCACCGGCAGCGCGGCCATGGCACCGAGCGGCAACACAAGGGGCGGCAGCAGAAGAGACAGCGTGATCGCAGCCGGGATCATCCGTTTCATGGGGGCTCCTTTTTATTGTTGCCCCCCAAGCCTGCCGAACCATGCCCGTTAACCATGGTTCCATCAACCGTGAAAGCGGCTGAAACCGGTGGCGAAAGCGTCCGGCACTTACTGCGTTCAGCGGGCCTGCAATTCGGGGTAAAGCGGGGAACTTGCCTTGATGAAGCGGAGCAGATGGCGCATCCGTGCGGCGACTTTGCCGCTTTCGTCCGTGGCGGTTGCGTCCCACCACAGATATTCCGTCTTGGGACTCTGTCCGACGCCCACGGCCTTGCCTTCCACGCTGTAAGGCCGGTCGAGGAAGACGGGACCGTTCTCATAGGCAATCTGAAACGCGCCGAACATGCCCGATGCGTCACCGATGTGGGGCGAGATGCGGTCGTGATGATGATGTTCGCCATCGCCGACCAGAAGCCGGAACATCAACGCGGCCGTGCTACCGGCCGAAGCGATCGGCCCGCCCCATGGCGATGCGCCACGATACCAGTCCATCGGTTCGTTGTTGGAGCCATTGGCGATCTGCGCATCCTGATCGGTGCGCCGGACGATCCCTTCCGCGCGGCCGAGCGATTGGCCGGGTTTGACGCCTTTCAGCATCCGCAGATCCGCATCGTCGCAGGTTTTGAGATCCCGCAATGCAAGCGCCGACCGGGCATGATCCCCGAGCGAGGCCGTCCCCTCACAAACCCGGAATGCGTGATCGTCAGCGCGCCGCGCATGAATGCGGGTTTGCGCGCCGGGAGCGGGCGGCGCTTCCACTACCGCCTGCACCGGTTCGCCCGAAACGACGATATTGAGGAAATAGAGCGAGAGCGCGCCGCGCTCGAACCATTCCTGGCCATAAGCCCGCACCAGCAATGGTGCGAAAATGTCCAGATGCAGATTGCCGCCCACGGCCGACCCGCGAAAGCCGAGCTTCTTCGCCTGTGCGGGATCGTGAATACTGGAGGCGGAGTGGTTCAGCGCAATGCGCGCCGGACCAATCAGGGGCGCGTTGAGGGTTTCGGCCAGTGCCATGTCGTTCCTCCCATCGGATTATCTTATCCGGCAAGGGTGGACCCTTCGCGGCTTAAACCCAAGCCCCAATCGGCTAACGGTTTTGTCCGCACTCACAAGGCCGGCCGCGCGTGGGTGTTGCGCCGGCCCGATCCGCGGCGCATTATTGCAGAAAATTAAGGTGGCGTTGTATCATGTTACGATTTATTTTCGCGGGATTCCTACTGCTGAGCCCGCTGCCTGCCAGTGCCGGCATCGTTACTTACGTTTTCCACCAAACATCCTCGAGCCTGCCTGGCCTACATTTTACCGGCCAGTACACGATCGATGACAGCCTCCCCTTTCCCACAGTTACGTCTGATGACGCTGTCATAGACTTCGGCGGGCTCCAGGCCTTCTCTTTCCAGGGAGGCGGGATCATGCAGATTAGCCTTGCGGACTTCGTGCCAGCATGCCGCTCAGATGACTGCGGCTACTATGGCTATCCCAATTGGTCAATTTATCCGGGTGTCGTAGCGTATAACGACGGCGGCAACGACTATACCGTCGATCTTAGTGGGCGCGTTCAGGCGAACTCTGACAATCCAGACACAATGTGTTCGCAATCAGGTGACTGTTTTGCTGAAGGCTATTGGGCGAACACTGTGCCGGAATCGTCCACCATCGCCCTGATGGCTCTGGCCCCATTGTTATTCTTCATGCGAAAGAAAAAACCGCTCCCTTGTTAGGGAGCGGGTTCTGAGCGTGTCAGATCTCATGGTCAAAACTGGCAACCGCACACCACGATTGCCGTCTGCAAAAAGGTGACGCGTTCGGTATCGGTCGCCCGCGCCATTCCCCGCGTGCGCCCATCACCATGTGCCGATGTTGTTTCTCTTTTGATTCGCCGCCGCGAAATGCGCCATCTGATCGGCATGGGCTTTGCGGAATGCAGGGCGCTCTGTTGCGCGCGTTATGTACGCTTCGGTCGCCGGCCGGTCGCCGAACGCGCGCGAACCATGCCTATCGACCATGGTTCCATCAATATGGAACGTAGCAGCGCAAAATAAAACGGGGCTCCGATGTTGGAGCCCCGTTCGCGAAACGCTTTGGCACTTACGTGTTTGCCATTTTCTTGAGAGTTTTTTCCAGGCGCGCGAAGCCGTCCGTCATGCACGCCATAATGGCCTGTGCGTCGGCGCTCGGTCCTGCCATCGCCGCCCCGTTTCCATTGGCATGCCCGTTCGCGTGACCGTTCTTTTTATTCTTCATTTCCGCTTCGCATTTGGCGCGTACTTTTGAATACGCCTCGCGAAGCATACGGCCCGAATCCCGCTCCTCGGTGATGTACCAGCTCAGCATGTTGCAGGTGATCGGATCGAAAACGCCTTTTTCCATCTGCCGGTCGATCTCGATAAAGGGATCCTCGAAATCCAGTTCCGGCCGGATCTTGTCCACATCGCTGATTTTCGGATCGGCATATTTCAGCAGGCGGTCCGCCGCCCCCGGATCGTTTTTCGGCTTCAAGTCGAAACCAAGTTCCGCAATGCGGCGGCAAAAGGTTTCGCCGTGGTTGGTTTCGCGCGCAGCGACCAGGCGCAACACGCATGCAAGGTCTTCGTCCTGTGTGACATTGGCCCAGGCGCGCAGATAAACACCCGCCTCGGTCTCGCCAAGAGAGATCGCATTCAACAACCCGAGATAGCCGGGCTTTGCCGTTTGGGTCTGCATCGTCGTTCCTCCTGTGGCAGGGGTGTGCCCCTGCGCGGTTTTTCTGGATGTTTGTCTGGCAAGCGTAAGCGGGAATGGGCTTTTCGGCAAACGCAAATCGGCATCCGGCCTTTTTGCGCGGGGCAGGCTTGCCAGCACAGGCAAGCCGCCACACGATGTGCGCATAAAATAACAATACCGAGAGGACGGCGTGAGTGCTTTGCGCAAATGGCTTGTCATAACGGTCGTATTGCCGGCGACAATCGTCACCTGGGGCACAGTCCTGGTCGGATTCGCGCTCGTATCTTTGAGTTGGACCCGGGATTTCTCAGCATCGCACGGCGAGATCATGCTGGCGCTAACATTGTGCCAGCTTGGTCAGGGCCTGATGGCGCCCGGCGCCGGTTACATGGTCGGGAAACTCTCGATCCGCAATCTGTTGCTGATCGGTCTTGGCCTGACGGCGCTCGGTCTTGTTCTGGTCGCCGAAGCCAGCGCGATGTGGCAGGTGCTTGCGCTTTACGCGCTGGTATTGGCGGCCGGCACGCTCCTGACCGGTCCGCTGATCACGCAAGCCTTGGCGGTGCGCCTGTTCAGCGAAAACAAGGGGCTTGCAACCGGCGTCGTAACCTCGGCGCTGTCCTTCTGTGCCTTTGTCATGCCGCCGGTGATCAACATGATGGTGGCGGCTTACAGCTGGCGCAACACATTCTGGATCGTTGCCGCTGTCCTGATTTTTGCGCTCGTGCCGCTGACGTTTTTCTTCGTGCGTGAAACACCGGCCGCGATCGTGTCCGGTGAATCCGAGCAGGCACCCGAACCGACCATGACCTTTAAGGACATCGCGCGCAGTCGTCTGTTCTGGGGTTTGACATTCGCATTCATGCCGCTGCTCTTTATGTTCAACGGCGTGTTCTACAATCTCGGCTTCAATCTCATCGATCAGGGCGGCACGTCTGCGCAGGCAACAACGGTCCTTGCGGCAGCCGGTATCTCCTCGCTGCCGGGCATCCTGCTATACGGTTATCTGGCCGACCGCTTCCGGCATTTGCCGCTGTTCATCCTGAACGTGGTCATGATGGCCGGCATGGCGACGCTGGCCTCCGTCACCGGCACCTATGCGGCCCAGGTCCTCGCCGTTCCGGCATGGACCTTCTTTCAGGGTGGAACGCTTGCGCTCGTACCGATCATCCTCGCCACCCATTTCGGGCCGACCAATTTTCCCCGCGCCAACGGATTGATTGCGGTGTTTCAGTCGGCTGCGATTTTTGGTGCTGCGGTAGCCGGCTTCGGCCGGGATATGCTGGGCAGCTATCAGGCGGCCTTCACCACCATGCTGGTGGTGGTGCCGTTCAGCCTCCTGGCCCTGTTGCTGCTGAAGCCCCGGCGCACCGGCCCGGCACAGGCCTTGGCCGCGGGGTAAAACCAACTGAAAAGGCCTTACCTGGCTGGCTAATTTCCCGTTCTCTTTTGATTCGCCGCCGCGAAATGCGCCATCTGATCGGCATGGGCTTTGCGGAATGCGGGGCGGTCCGTTGCGCGCGTTATGTACGCTTCGGTCGCCGGCCGGTCACCGAACGCGCGGACATCCGAAACGCGCAACACATCCGCCATCAGCAGATCCGCCGCGGTAAAACGGCCGGCCGCGAGCCATTCGCGCCCGCCCAGTATTTTCTCGATCTGGTCGAGGCGCATTCCCATCCATCCGGTAAGCGCATTGTCCGCATCGCCGGATATCTTCAAAAACCACCACGGCACGGTAACCATCTCGATCGAATTCAGCGCGGCGATCATCCATTGCACGGTTGCCGCTTCGCCAGCCGGATCGCGCGGCATCAGCCTGTCGCTTTTCCGGGCCAGGTGCAGCAGCCCGGCACCGCTTTCGAACATCTCCAGTTCGCCGTCGCTCAGGAACGGAACCTGACCGAAGGGCTGGTGCGCGAGATGATTGGTCTCGCGGCCATCGAACGGGACTGTTCGCACCACGTAAGGAAGGCCGGCTTCCTCGCAAACCCACCGCAACCGCAGATCGCGCACAAACCCGCGCGGGCCTTCAGGCACCCAGTCGTAGGTCCAGATGGTCAGTTCGCTCATTGCCGCAAGCCTCTCCGCCGATGGGCCCCGAAGCTTGATTCACAATAATGACGAAAAGACGATTGAATATGTGGGGGAACCTTCGACGCCGCCGCCAGTGCGCCGCTTACGCCCGCCGCGTCATGGCCTGACGCCAGGGCGTTGCGTCCCATTGCGGCCATCGCGCCTGCGTCCTTGCCAAGGTGGTCTCTGTCCAGAAAGGATTCCCCGGCGGGGGAATGTTCAGGCACGCAAGTTGCTCTGGACTGCCATGCTCAAAGAAGTGCCGCCACGGATTGGCATCGGCAGAATACAGCCTTGACCATTCCCGCGGGACGCTACTTGGCCAGGCGACAAAATCAACGGCGTCATTCATGGCCGCCTTGTAACTGGCAAACAGGACATAGCGCCGGCCTTCCGGTGCAGTGAGATTGCTTGCACGATGATAGATATCGGATGAATAGGCCAATACCGTTCCACTGGGCCCCGCGCCTGAGCGTTCGATACCGCGCAACGCCTCCTGTTGAGAAACACCAGGCATTCCCGGCCTCAGCGATCCGCAAATTTTGTCGCCTTCTCCGCGTGTGACATAGCGAATGGAACCGTGCGCGTCTGACACATCGGTGGCATAGATCGAGAAGTTCACCGTCCGCTGCCGCGCCTCATCACCGATCGCCGTCAGGGTATGGTTGTAATAGTCCATGTGAAAAGGCTGATCGAAATCCGCCTGCCCGGTGAACTTGGCCCAACTGATGCTCTGGTAGAGACGGACATCCTCCGTCTTAAGCGCCGCGCGCGCGAACGCGATGAGCGCCGGATGGAGCGCCAGCAGATTCAACGCCGGAGAACAATCGAATGGCATCATGCGCGTGTGCTGAAACTGCTCCCGTGGCGGCATTCGCACGGTCTCTCCACTTTGGGGGTCGGCAGCAGCACGCGCATGGGGGTAGCCGTCCGCAAACAACGTCTCGAAATCTTCAAGGACAGGAGCAATTTCCGCCTCGGCAAAGAAGCGTGGCATCAATACCGCACCATCAGATGTCCAGCGGTCCAGGTCCGTGCTGCTGTATCTCTCGGCCATTCGAACTCCTCCCGGAAGGCTGCCGCCGTACCGCCACCCGCTGAAATGGAGACATTGGCGCTTGTCAGCTTGATGCTGTTTCGATCATTATGTGTCATATTCCATCATATTCGCGCATGATGCAAGAGGGCATACCCTTAAGAGAGGACGATGATGCGATATAAATTGTTTGGCCGATCCGGCCTTCGCGTTTCAGAGCTTTGCCTTGGAACGGCAGGGTTTGGCCTTAACAGAGCACCCTCCGGGGAAAACGCCACAGACAATGAGAACCAAGGCCGTGCCCAACGCATAATGCAGGCATTCGCCGAAGCAGGGGGCAATTTTCTCGATACAGCCGATGTTTACGCCGATGGCGCAAGCGAACGCATCGTCGGTGAGTTTGTGCGGGCTGACCGTGATCATTTCGTGATCTCGACAAAATATACGCAGTCGATGGGCCACGATCTCATGAAGTCCGGCAACAGCCGGAAAAACATGCGGCGCAGCGTGGAGGCAAGCCTGCGGCGCCTGGGCGTCGAGTGCATCGATATTTACTGGCTGCACGCGTGGGATTTCACGACCCCGATGGATGAGATTCTACGGGGCCTCGACGATCTCGTCTCTGCCGGAAAAGTGAACTACATTGGCGCCTCGAATGTTGAAGCCTGGCGCGTGAGCAGCGCCAATACGCTTGCTGATCTGCGCGGCTGGGCGCCTTTCATCGGCGTGCAAATCGCATACTCTCTTGTGGAACGGACCGCGGAACGCGATCTCCTGCCCATGGCGAAGGAGTTCGATCTTGGGATCACAGCCTATTCGCCGTTAGGCGGGGGCTTGCTGACGGGGAAATATGCGAACGCGGCCTCCAATACGGAAACCGGCCGTTGGACGGGCAAAGACATCTCTGAACGCCAGCGCTTCATAGTCGAGCAGGTCATTGCAATAGCGGGCGAACTTGCGTGCAGCCCCAGTCACGTGGCTTTGGCGTGGCTACGTCAGCAGACACAGTTCCGCAATGCCGTCATACCGGTTATCGGCGCGCACAGTACCGATCAGATTGCGCATAATCTGCAATGCTTAAGCCTCGAACTCAGCAAACAACACCTTCAGATGCTCAGCGAGGCATCCGCTGTGGATATGGGATACCTCCATGATTTTCTGACCGCGCGCGGGTTTACGGCGCGTGATCTTTCATTCGGCGGCCAGTTCGACGCGGTAGACAATCATCGGGCCTGACGCACGCAATGCCATGCTGGCGGCGCGGCCTGTCCCGGTCGAGGCTTACCGAAACTACGTTGGGCTACGATCTCCCGCTATGACCACTTTCCACCCTTGCCGATAGGGGCTGAATGGCCTAATATGACTACAGTAGTCATATTCAATGGAGGCCTCTCATGCGGGAAATCCAGCTCCGCGATGCAAAGGCGAGCCTGTCGGCTGTTGTGGACGACGCCGTGCGAGGCAAGCCTGCCGTCATCACCCGGCACGGCAAGAAGGAGGCCGTGGTCCTGAGCTTCAAGGAATGGGAGCGGCTGTCCCAGGTGCCATCCTTTGGCCGGCTGTTGATGGCTGCGCCCATCGCGCCGGACGATCTGCCGGAGCGTGACCGCACACCACTGCGCGACGCCGGCTTCTGAGCGCCGGTGTATCTCGTCGATACCAATGTCATCTCGGCTGGGGCACCGTCGCGGCTCGCGCCGGTTGGGCTGGTTGGTTGGATGGATACGCACTCGGCGTTGCTGTTTCTCTCGGCCGTGACGGTGGCGGAGATCGAGGATGGTATCGCCAAGCTGCGCCGTGAGGGGGCCACGCGCAAGAGCGCCGATCTGGCGGCTTGGCTGGAGGCCGTGCTGCACCTTTATGGCGATCGTATCCTGGCGTTCGATACGGCCATCGCGCGCATTGCTGGCGCCTTGTCGGATCGGGCGCGCGGCCAGGGCCATGCGCCGGGTTTCAGCGACATCGTCATTGCCGCGACCGCACAACGCCACGGCCTGACCATCCTGTCGCGCAACATCCGGCATTTTGAGCCGCTGAATGCGCCGGTGCTCGATCCCTTCGCCGCCTTACCACCGGCGTAAGCACACGCGGATCGTTTGAATGTCAAACGACTACAAGAATGCCGATCGGCTGCTTCGATCACGCTGCATCGTCTGAAAGCTTCAGACAGGATCGAATGCGATGCCATCGTATCAATCGAATATCGCGTGACCGACCCGGCAGACGGAAGGTGGTCACATTTTCAAGACTTTTGGCTCAAAAGAAGACCGACGAGCAATCACTTGCGATCTCAAAGCCGTGTGAATGTATAACCTGTAAGAGCTTCTCCGCACGCACCTGCTTAACCCGCTCCCAAGTCACATGAAAAACCGCTTGAGGGTACGCACGGGCCTCTTTGCGTAAATAAGTGTCAAACTGGGTGCGTGTGATTTTCGTACCGTTCCAGTAAATCGCATCCGCCACATGCACCGCTATCACGAAGACCGATTCATGGCGGGCCAATTTCGAGCATGCGGCACTCGTAGAATGGGCCGCATTTGGCATTGCAATGGAGATTACCGCTGCAAACAGCGCGAAGCGCGTGACGGATCGGCGTTTGTCATGCTTCATGCCGCAATAATAGAACAATTTAATTGGCGCGCCCTTGGGAAGTTGCTCATTTCAGCGAAATCAAAGGTTTGGCAGAAAGTAGAGCACTTTCCAGTCTCATTGTTTTCCAGTGCTTATTTTCGAGATTGCCCACTATCATGAACGTATGGCGCGCTTGCTCCATCAAATTTGATATCTATCCTAGACGCGAGACAAAGCCGGACCATCGATGGTCTTAATGCCGAGTGCGTCCCGCAAGCGATGTACAACCTCATCGCAACTTTCATCCAGCGAGTCGGTTTCGATCACTTTTTCCGATCCATCGCACAGGAGAAATGTGATGGTGTCGCGCCAACTGTACTTGCCTCCCATGCCTGCCGTTACCTTAACGATCTCGGCGCAAGGCACGCAAAAGAATCCGGCATTACGCCAGATGACCTGCCCGTTCTCGATCCAGATAAGGCGATCATTGTGAAACACCACCTGCCGAAAAGTAGCAATAAGGGCCACAAGAGCGCCGACGCTAAATATCCAAGCCAAGCCGAGTTGGTGCGCCTCGACAAAATGGGGGCGGTCTGTTGACTGCATTTTGTGCATCGCCCAGACGGTGAAGAAAGGCAAGCCTGCTAGCAGAGCGGCTATAATAAACATTCGTGCCCACACCTTCCATTTTTGGTAATGGGCAATCGTTCCTTCTTTCATAGGCATTGCTGCCCCCATCTTGAACAGAGCATCGCACTCCAACGCGAGCAGATTATATGTCGGATGTGTCTCCGCATATCAGCAGGGCGGGCAAAACCGCACCAACCTTCCAGGCAAAATCAAAAGCGAAGCTGGCTTTGGTGCGCCCTAGGGGAGTCGAACCCCTCTT
>ERZ778023.2781-NODE-2781-length-19749-cov-7.063014_pt1 | contig 19749 bp, 19 predicted proteins | sample MGYA00375753_ERZ778023 | MGnify/ENA primary metagenome ERZ778023 (study PRJEB29350, sample SAMN05389822) | bioreactor metagenome | isolation source: Ammonium sulfate bioreactor | place: South Africa: University of Cape Town | collected 2014-04-04 ... | reverse complement strand
TGGGTTAGGAGAGTTTTGGGAACATTCAGAAGGGAAGATTGGCCACTGGAAAGGTTCGGGAATCGGGAATGTAGACAACCAAGAGTCTTGATGATCTTGATGTCGCGATACACAATCTCGAAAACGCTCACTGCCATTGGACGTTGAGGCGCTCCTTCTTTCGCAACAAGATGCTGATGACGCAGCGATAATTCGGAGTATCCCACCGCCCAACGCTACCCCGGCACAGCTCACAACACACTGCCGGAAGTTGGATACGGCAGACCAAGTCCAGATCTCCAAAATGAAGGAACGGATGCTGAAGCTCAAGCACGATAAAGAGGCAGACCGCAAGGCGACAGCGGAGCAGCTGAGCCAATTCATGCAAATGCACAAGGAAGCTTAGGACATCTACAGAGAACAGTCACAGCAGTTCCAGCTTGTGATTACCGCCATTTTGCAGGCATTTGCAGATTAATAAAGTTATTTGGCCTTTCCGGCCTTCAGCCAAACCCATCGACTTGTAACGCTGACATTTTTGTATCGATACCGATTTTACAAGCTTCCCATTTTGTTTGGTCCTTTTGCAACAACAGAGGCAAGTGCAGCAGTGATCTCCGTCTTATCGCTTTGTTGATATTACTTAAGTCTCCATCATCAAGGGGGGGATGCCTGCGCCTTTTCTTCCAACCTGGAAACCCAGCACTCGTTACCTCTTATTAGGCCGTCCAGAACTGCTTCTCTAAAGTCCTCCTCCACTGGGAGAAATTTTCCCGGAGATCAGCTGATGTCGGACGCTTCAGGTGATGTCCTGGCGAATTTCGTCGTGCAACTTTCGCTGCTTCCTCCGCCCTGTATCGCGACATCAAGATCATCAGGACTCTTGGTTGTCTGCACTACTGATTCCCGACCTTTCCAGTGGCCAATCTCCCATTCACGATGTTCCCTACACTCTCCTCATCCAACCACGGAGAGGGAACTTTCTTAATGAAGAGTGTCTCTTAAGCGAGACTATACAAATTTTCAATTGAAAAAAAAAAAAGCACGCGGCAGCAACCGGGTAAAAAAAAATTCGTAGCTCTGCTGGCTCTTTCTCTGGAGGGCAAAAGCTGCTCAAAGGTAACAATAATTACTTGCATACTCAACAATCAGCTAATGTTTGGCTGTTATCTAGACTTTTAGATGAGTATTAATACGACTGGTGAATTTTGGTACAATTTAGAGTTTATTCATATCACTTCCTGCTAATCGCGATTTTCTTTGTAGACTACACTGAACGGCTTTTTGTCCTTTGGCAGTTGTGGGTGAAAGTCATCAATTCCGTCGGACTGACGATCTCACTGATACCAAACGGAAGAAGGCAACGCCTCGCACCACCATTCATGCCTCAACCCAGCTGTGACTCTTCGCCTTAATGCTTGCAGCGCGATAAATTGTACGTAAATCTCTCTCAAGTTTGTAGTCGGCCAGATAGGCGAAGTACCGAAATAAAATGAACTTTAAAAAGACCCTGTCCAGTCCTTTTTTGGCCTAAAGACACGTCTCCCTCAATTAAAAGTCTGTCCTTTGTACATCGGGTGCTTCAGGAAGACATCGAAAAGACGCATCACATGAAGTTCAGAAAATGTGCCACATTCCAGGACGTCATTTATTTTTGCCTGTATGTACTAGGACATCCACACTGTCTCTATAGAGTAAACTTGTCTTTATTTAGATATCTAGAATGTATATAATTCTAGAATGTTCTAGAGATTTCAAAAGAGTGTGAAGAAGCGCGCACATATGTCTTGAATGTTCACCTGTCCATCTTCAAGGGGGTTGGATCTAGCAGTCCTAACATCACCTCAATGCAGGACAACTCCTCCGCACGGTGGTAGTACTGTATGGTATTTTGTGATTGACCACGGACAAAAGCGATGGCTGCTGTTGCGATAATACGAGCACTATACTCGCCCAGGTACACACTCTCTACAGGATGGATTTGTCGTAAAATATTTGACTGACAATAGCCCCACATCGTTCGGATGCAGCAAATGGAAGCGAGAGAGAAAGTGCAGTACCTTCTTGTAAAAAGAGGTCGGAAAGGAAATTGGCATATTCCATCGTGAGGGAGTCATCGTCACCACCCCCACTCAATTCTAGTCCTCGTTCGTCCCTGCTTTGTTTCATCAGAAGTCCGATCCAGTCGCGAGAGGTGAGCGCGTTATCTTCCTGTTCCCTCTCCTCTTCTCCCACCATAGCCTCACCATCGACTTTGTGATGTGGTGGTGGTTGCTGTGTTTCCTTTTCTACCACCACGTTGAGAATAGCAGTCAGTAGGTTTTCCATGGCAGTTATGATGGCTTCCGAATAGCGGTTCCCGCAGACCCTGTTGAGGAAACTCAGAGAGAGAGCATCCCTCGCTCGTTCCCCGCCAGCGATACGCAGACACGCCACTGCCATGAGGGGCAGCCTTGCCGCACTCACCGCGCAGTATTGCGGGAGCTTCGAAAGTGCCATGAGTCGATCGAGTACAGCCACCGCCCTGTGCACGATGAGAAAAGGATCGGTTTCCAGGCCGAGGTTATCCAGGTTGGTTATGTCGAATAACCGATACCAGAATTCTCCTGTGCGCAAGGTATAGCGAGGCGTGTTGAGTTGTTTCTTTTGTCGCGGTGGTGGGAGTAGGCAAATTCATCCTCCCTTTCTGCCTGCCTTTGGGTCCACGCGCGTTTTGGGGGAGGGTAAAAATTTTGCACACTAATGCCAAATTGGTAAAAACGAGATTTCGTTAGTGCGCCAATTATAGCGTGGAATGTTTGCCGTTAGTCAGGGTTGTTTACATTTCAAACTTGTTCAACATTCACTTGTGCCAACCAGATTGTCGAGCCTGTGAGGAAGCGGCAAGAGACGGCAGCAGCAGAACGAATTGTTACCGGGAGATTCAATGGGAAAAGGTAGAACTTGAGTGGTTTCAAAGAAAGCATTGGAGGATCTTGATTGGGAGGAGGTGGCAAAAGAGGCAGCCTGTGAGGAGAATTCCAAGGAAGTATGGTTAAGAAGGAAGGCAGAGGCGTTGTTGAAGGTGCTGTATCAAGAGACAAGCTTTGAGGCATGCTTGGCACGGTTAATGAATACCAAGACTTCATTTATCAATTAAGCAGTGTTTATCTCGGAGAACACAAATACCACTGAATGACTGTCTAAGGTATGACCTGGCAGTCCAAATCCACTCAATCGAGGTGGCTACCCTTTTGGTGTTCTGGGTTAGGCGTTTGCACTTCTGCGATAGTATATCCTTGCAAAGCAAACAGAGCCCCAGCCACAACCAACACTCGAGGCACTGCTGGCCTACAAAGAAAGATACAATGAGAATACAGGATAAGGACTAGCCAATAACCGTTCGTACCTTCCAACTAGGTGGATATACCACCGTCACCCAAATCCACACTACGCGACAAAATGAACAAAGAGTTCAAACATCCGGCAAACACCAGGAAATAGAGGTGCATATGTACCTCTTATTCCTTACATACAGAAGGTGATTCGGCGAGAAAAGATCTTCAATGCCGAGCCAATAGAGCTCAAGATTGCTGCTGATAATGCAAACATGTCAGCAAATCGGAAGGTAACTTTAAGGGGCATTACGCCCGAATAAAAAGTCTTCGGACTAGCGAGTAATATTCTATGATATCTCAGTGCACTTTCTAATGCTTTATTCGATTATGAAATCTAAGTATTCTATGACAGATAAAGGTGAAGTTGCACACGTTTGGTCCCTGAGGATGGAGTGTGAAGGGAATAGGATTACCCGTCGTGAACAGGTTGTAATGTTGCGCAAGACCTTCCATTTTCCTTATCGCCAAAGAGCTGAGTTGATGGGCATCCCAAAGAGTACCGTGGGGGATATTATTCATCGCTATGAGACTGAGTATAGGATAGAAGACAAGCCTCGCTTTGGTCGTCCTCGGTTGTTGGACGAAGGTGCTCTTCAACGAATGAATCAATGGATTCAACATCGATGCATTACTGGACGTGAGTTAGCAAAGCGACTTCAAGCAAGGGTACACAAACCTATATCGAAACAGGTAGCCAACTTGTACCGAAGGCGTCTGGGATACAAGGGCAAGCGACAACGAACGAAGCCCCCACTCAGCTTCCTTCATCGCAGACAACGACTCAATTGGGCCAAAGCTCATCTGCACTACAGGTGGAAGGAGCATGCTTTTTTGGATGAGCACATCTTCACGTTGGGAGGAGCAAGTAGAAAAGTTTGGGTGAGGAACCAGCGCAGGTTAGCTGGTCACAACTGCCTCGACACCATCCAAAAATTAACTGCCTCGCTGCAATTTCCAAGAAAGGCACTTGCGGGATTGTCTTCTTTCGAGGAGTGATGACGGGTGTTCACTTTGTACGAATGTTGAGGAAGTACATCTTGCCGGAGATCCAACACCACCATGGCCATCGAGGACGGATTATCATGGATAATGATAGCAAGCATAAGGCAAAATACACTCAAACTGAACTGAATGAAGATGGGTACTCTTTGGTTTCATTCCACCACTCTCACCAGACCTCAATCCCATTGAGAAGGTGTGGGCCAGACTGGATGCAGTTATCGCTCAAAACCCACCAAAATCACTCAATCAGTTGAAGAGATTGGTAACTAAAGAATGGCGGAGCCTATCCGTACCCTATCTGGATTCACTCATTTCCAGGTTGCCTGAAATTTGTACCGAAGTGATCCATCAGAATGGAGGAAACACTAAATATTGAATACAATAAAACCTTGGTGTGAGCGCTTGTTGGTAGTATGTGTGTGGCATGTCCATTGCAATCCAGTTCGCAACAATGTCATGAGGTCATTGGCCGAGAACTTTTTATCCGGGCGTACCTGTTGTTACTGACCTCATCATCCTATCTAGGTTCAGCACGAAGTCAGCACCTTTGAGCGATAAGGACAAAATAAGACCTTAGCTGAACTCAAATCACTAAAGAATGTTCATCAGTGGCTTGTATATGTTGGTGTTTTTTTTGTTGTGAACTTACACTTACCTTATACTAGGTGGGGAAACTCGAGAAGAACTGCAGGAAGCGCTGCGTGACTTTCTGTCGGTGACTGATGAGTTGATAGATGGCAAGACAATAGAAGGTGATGGGAAAAAATACCGCTTTTGGGTCACCCTGACTTGCGACATGAAGACCCACCAAAATTCTCGGAACGTATGATGTCCATCATCCAAAGGCAAAATAGCGTTGCTTATGGTGTGCGGTAAAGGCAACAGAACTGGGAAACTTTCAAATCGAAGAATGGCCTCTCCATACAGAAGAGGTAATGAGGGGTAACTTGTGTTAACCCCAATATTTCCTCGGTGCCATACATACCCATTGGTTTTCTTTGATTGAATCAGTCAATCTTAATAAACATTATGTTTGAGATCTGAGTGCGTATGAAGAAATCATTTGAGTAACATGCCGAAGGAGTTGAAAGAGGTGGAAGAGGAAGTAGTTGAGCTCTGTGGATTTGTGGGAGTAACAAATTTCATTACTTTCTTGGAGACTGAGCCATTGACCCTTTGGGCTCGGGAAGAACCAGAAGGATTCTTGACAGATATGGTTGTTCTTGCACTCTACAAGTTGATAGATGGAAGGGGTTATCAGGCGATTTTGAGAGACCTTAACCTCCCATTCAAAATGAATCACAAGTCTTACCACACCAATTGCCTTTGTATTTGGAGGAAGGGTGAACAGTGGGCTGAGAGTAAAGTAGTTTTGGGTGGAGGAGACGGGACTGGGATCAAGCAGCTGAAAATACTCCAAGGGATAAAAAATTCCTCTCCATGAATTTGTGGATGGATTCCTTCGATCTACCAAAGAAAAAACCCAAGAAGATACTCCAAAAGAGACAACAACTTCAGCTTCAAACTGAATCGCTTTGGTCAACGCTATATGGTGATTCAAGATGCCACTACTCGAATCCGCTGGGTGGATAGTGGCTACTCTCCCAAAGTGTATGATAGTGAATACATCAAGCTGATGAGGGTCCTTCAACCACGACTAAAGGGTACTACAATCATTGCAGATAGTCACTTTTCAACAGCCGGAGAGGGGTATGAAGAAGTGAATTTTTTGACTCCATATCCGCAACCAGCAAGAGGCAAGAAACCTGGAGTAAATGTAGAAACAATGAGCAAGGCCAAACAACAGTTCAACACCACTCAAAAGGCCCTCCATGCTCGTGTTGAGGAGCCATTTGGAATCATTCAGTACATTTCCAATCTTGAAGCAACCTTGGAGGGAGGATGATGTGGCATTAGACAATGTGGTGATGTTAGCAACAGCATTGTATAACACCAAGTATTGTTGAAACCCCCAAGCTCAACTCCCGTTGTAAATAAATGAGGGATTTGGACATATAATGGGGTAACTTACGTAAGTTAAATTAACTAGTGTTAACCCTCAATCATAGAGGCTGAAGAAGCGATGAAAAAAGCCTCAAGCAAAAAATAAGAGTACCGACTACTGTGCACATAGGCATTACAGTATTCAGGCTGAGCGACTGTTCAAATTCCCACGACACTTGATTGTTCCCTGTAATCTCCACTGCTTCATGGGAATAATGCGAAAGCTCATGAATCTACTGGTTGCCGCTTTTAAATGAACATGAGGAGGTGTGTGAGGCATTTGAGCAAGAACTTTGGGCATGTAAAATCAAGGGTTTCTCACCTTACCGCACAAGCTTGCCTCACTAAGTAGTTATGTGAACCCATGAAGAAAGCTGGAAAATCAGAATGAAAATTCAGTCCGTGTTTGGTCACGACGAAGTCATGACAACCAGTTAATTTTGACATTCAAACCCTGGTCAATTTTCAAAAAAGCGGCAGTATTGGCTGATAATTACGTCAACCGGTCCTTTCCTCAAAATACGCGGTAAAGACACGCCAAAAACTGAAAAACAAAAGGTAACAAGGCCAAACGACGAAAACCACATGAGGCTTACATGCATATGCCTGCTGTTGAGCTTTTTCGGTCTGATCTTAGCCGTCACTGGCCAATATGGGCAATGTGTTCCTTGGGATGGTAGGACTTCGTACTGTACGAACCTCGCAGGTACGAGAAAAGCCAATTTTTACAACTTTTCATGTCCGAGATCCCTTTTCACAACCAGTTGGTACTCCTATCTATGTGCCACAGTACTGGGTTGACCTGATTGGAGTCGACCTGTTCTTCGACAACGCCTTCTGGATTTCAACCGTAGCAACCTTCATGAGGATGCCGGAGCCTTGTTACTCCATGACCTTGAAAATCGGTTGCGCTACCATCTTACGACCGTGTATGATACTGAGCAATGGTAAACTGAACTCTCTCATATATTTCCTCTGCTGAAATGATGTCTCCCTAGTGAGCTTGCCTTATCCCCACGGAGGATGTGAATCTCTGTGCCAAGAATGGAGTAAATAGCCAACTCCTTTGACTTTGTCAGAATTAATTGCTCTTTTTAATTAGTTACAGAATGTTCGCCGTACTTTTTGGAAAATAGGATTCCATTTGATACAGGTGCACTCCATTTCCAATCCTGTATTACTAAGCTCAAACCAAAAAAAAAAACAAAAACAGTTTCTGCAACAACGCAACAAGTAGTGGCTGACATCTTCAATGCTAGCTGCAACCTTCCCGATATATACCGCTGGGCTAACATGACTCCGGCGTATCCGTTTTATCCGGCGGTGGCCAACAATTTCAGTATCAACGGGACTTACCATGAAGTGCCCTGCATAAACTACACCGTGACCAAGGCCCCAAATTGTCCCCCAGCAACCGTACTTGTTGACGGTCTCTACTGCTATTTTGCCTGTCCCTTGCAATCACTCACAAACGACCAATACAATTCGGCGGAGATCATGCAGGCCATTATCTCCTGGTTTTCATGGGTACTGCTCTTTTTTTGCATAGAACATTCGTTGATATCAATCTTCAGGCAGCCTCCTGTTTTCTTATAATTTCCTATCTATTGAATCCAAAATTGAGAAAGTTTCCAAACTGTTTAGTCATAGCTACAGCATTCAGCGCAAATATTCTGGTATTCTCTTTCTCTCTCTTTGTCCTCCCCTCCCTCCTCTCTCTCCTTTCTCCGAGGGTTATTCTTTCTAACTGGCTTTCTCTGTCCCTTCTCTCTTTTAGGCGGGAGGACTAGTGTTGCCCACGTTCGCTGGATATAATAACATCTGGTGTGGAGGCGGGGATGTTGTAGTTCCAGACACATACATATATCCATACTACTATGGGAACGACGGAGGAGGGCTGGTGTTTGGCCTTGGGGTCAATTATTCCATAGATTCTCTTACGTTTTATAGTTCCGCATGCTCCTTCCAAGGTAAGAATAACCAAGTAAAGATCGCCGTAAGTGAATTGCTACATGTTCTAGGGGCGATCATCTTGTTTGGATTTCTGAGCTGCACCTTTTGGTGGGTCATCATTGCTTTCAATCTGTGCCTTGAGGTTAAACCTCTCTCATCTTTGAATTTATTCTTGGAATCACCATAACTGTAACCCAAAAGGTTTGTGTTGGTGGCTGGTTGAAAGATAGATGGCAATGGCATCGGCTTATAATATATATTCTGATTGGATGGGGATTCCCTTTCATCTTAATGCTTGTTCCTACTGCCGCAGGAAGAATGGGATTCGAACCTTCTTCTACCTTGTGAGTTCCGTTCTAACTCCATTTTTGTACTGTAAGTAAAACTCACTTTATCCACCAGCTGCTTTGTAACGTCGTCGGACAATAATGCATGGATTATAGCGTTCTTCTTTGTTCCCGTTTGTCTTTGCGTGATTGCCGGATTGCTACTTTTCGTACTCTCTCTGATCAAGTTGACCTATTTTGCAATCCGACTGCGCAAATTCAAGGACGTTGTGTTCACTTACATCCGCGTGCTGCTGTTCATCCTGGTGTTCTTAGTGGTGTACACGCTCTTCTGCGCATACACCATCAACGATGCCACCAATGCCAGCGCGATCACCTCCGGCTACGAACAATACTACGAGTGCGTCTTCAATCTCAGCGATCTGCTCTCTACACCAGGCACCTGCACACTGAACAGCGATGTGTCCAACTATCCCTTGGTGATGCTGAAAGGGTTTGCCATCTCCTGCGTGGGGTTCACACTGTTTTGGATCTTCCTTTCAAAGGCACTGATCATGCTGTGGGTCCAGCTCGTTATCGCTCTCTATCGGTCGCTACGGTCTTGCGACAGAACCGCGGTCATGCAAGTCTTCCTGGTGGTGGGCTTGTCCACGGCATCCACTTCAGCTTCCTCTTTCACCCTAAAGGGGACCACCAACTTGACCATGGGAGAGCAGGAGCCAGAGGATGAGGATGAGGATGAAGATGAAGAGGAGCACCCCAGCACGTCCACATCTAAAGAATGAACCATAAAATTATTCAATACCAATCACTCCTTTTTCATTTAAATACTCATTCAAGTTGTTGACCACTTAATAAGGGTGTTTTATAAGGAAGTAATTGATATAATTGGGTATGGTTATAATCATCACCATTTAAATCAACCCCCTTCTTTTCAAAAAGTAGAAATGGAGTGACTGACACACATGCTGCCTTGACCAAGGAACAAGGGTTCATGCAAAATGAAGCTTGCACTTGTGAGCAAAACAAGAAGAGTGAACTGCCACACTCCAAATTGCAACTCTTATGTGAAGGAGAACCACAGGTGCCGTCGGTGAGGGCGATGACCTTGTTGAAGAACCATGTTGGGGTCCAATTCAGATACGCTGGATTGGAATAGAGCATGTTGCCCGCAGTAAAGCAGTTGAGGGCGAAAAGCTTGGAGTTGGTGTACGGGCTTGTTTACCAGCCTCGGATGTGATTTGCGGGGGGATAGAACCAGCTGAAATCGGTGAATGGGGTGGTGCTGCACTGGGGCACTTGCTGGCCGTTGTTGAGGAGATAGGGCACAGGAGCGTAGTTGCTGTTTGTAAGCCTATAGTCCGACGGACTGGAGGCCAAGCCATTATTGGCAGCGTAGCCAGGAAACAATGCAATTCGCGTTGCAACAGAAAGGCACACAGCGCCCCCGCCATTGCCTGTGATGTCGATGATGAGATTGTTGATCTCCTGCGACTGGCCGCAGTCAACTGCCGCCTTGACGGCAGATTGGAAGGAGAGGATCCAGGCGTTGAACAGTGTGGTGTTTTGGGTGGTTGCATCTGAGGGACTGAAGGTTGTGATCTGCAGCACCACGTATTCAACCCCGTTCAGGACGATGGAGCCTGCAGTAACGGAGTTCTGCTGGGAAATGTACAATTTCTTCAAAGACGAGGTTGAAACTCTTTCCTCCAATTCCTGCTTCCTCCGAAACTCTTCGTAAGGAGACATCTTCCTGACGGCGAGCTTCATCTTGTAGTTGGCGGAGCCTTCCTCTTCTCGCCTTGAAGGAGCCGGAACAAGCAAGCTCTGCAGAGTGGCAATGTCGAAGAACGGAATGTTGTTGAACACCACCGGGAGTCCTCCGGAGAAGTTCGCAGTGGTACCATCAGAGAAGGTGTATGTCTCGAAACCGTTGCTAAGGGGAGCGGTGTTGGCGCTGGCATGCACGAAATTCCCTTTGAGAATGGCATTCAATCGCACTCCTGCACTCTTGTAGGTCCTTTGCGAATCAGCAATCAGTTGGAGGTAGTTTAAGGTGGGCATGCCGTTGATTTGCGTGACAGTCTTCCAGATGAAGGTGGAAATGTTGGCTGCGAACCAAAGGCGAGCTCATACAGATAGGTGAAGGTCTGGTTGAAAGTGGTAGATTCCGAATCCACAGTGAACACCAGGCTGCCATTACTTGCGTTGGAAGAACGTTTATTGGGGATTGGTAGCTAGGTAATAAGTAAGGGGTAGCCAACCTCAACGACGTCTCAAGATCAAAGGGCCGAATGAGGTTCCATCCAGCTTAGGGCGTCGGAGCGGCACAGAGCGTGTGGGCGTCATAAAGTTTGTTGAATATCGCCAACCATGGCATATTCACTCGAGTAGACTGTCTGGTTGATACAATTCCGACCAGACGTTGACTTGAAGATTCCAGGGCGCACCGGAGTTCGCAGCAATGTCGGTGAAGGAATACAAGGTAAAGAGTTGATTCAACACACTCAACGTTCGATCTCTGTATGTTGCCGAGAAGGGAATGGCGGAGAAGCAGTTCTGTACCGCGGCGTAGGGAGCAACGGTAACGGTGTTTAAGCTATTATAAGCAAAGGAGACCGTAAAGTTGCAAGCATCCCCCTTAGCGGCGGAGAGATGAGAACAGAATACCTACAAGACGCTAAGGTAGACAGAGGTGAACATTTGTTTCTGTTGTTGGGAAAAATAATGAGAGTTGTGGGGTGCAATTATTACAATGCGGAATGAACACTTTCATTCCAGGTAGAATTCTGGTTCATTGAAATGAGTACGAAGAAAAGATTTTTCGGTCTTTCCTCCCTTGTTTTTGCACTACCACCACCAACAACTACAACACCTTCGGGACTACCTACAACACAAGACTATGAAGAGAGGCGATCATCATCGAATGATTGGGCCCCTGCTGTGTTACACTCCCGGGAAGAGCGTGAGCTACTCCGCACCCAACGACGAGAAACTCTCTTATCTTGGTGGTACAGAAGAAGGATGGAACCTGGAGAACAGTGATTGATTATCGAAAGATCAATTCAGTCACTGTTAAGGAACAATATCCAATTCCAAGGTGGATGATGCGTTTGATGCCTTAGGAAAAGCCAAATACATGTCCACATTCGATTTCACGAGTTGATATTGGCAAATTCCTTTGGCCGAAAGGGACAAAGAAAAGACAGCGTTTACCACCAAGTCTCAGCAGTGGGAGTAGTCCAGTTCTCCAACTCCCCGACTTCTCCAAGCCATTTGGAATCAGGACTGATGCTTCCAATTTCTTTGCGTGTCGGCCTTCACTGGCAAGCAAGGACTTCACGGACAAGAAAACAAGCCGCAAGGAGTACAAGCAGCCGCTCTCCTGCCCTCAAGTGCACCAGAACTCTCTGTGAACCACTGAATCATGCGCTGAGGCATCTCCATACCAGTCGTCCTGGTATGTAGCTCCTAGATTTGTTTATTTGATGTGTACTCATACTCACTTATTATCTACATCACTTTCTGACAGTTAAAATCAACTGTGAGAGAAAGCTACTAGTGGTGCTGTCTTCCTGTTGTCCCCCTAACCACATTACACACAGAAACAACAAAATTTGTTCGGGGTTTGACACATGAACCTGTTGCTGGAGACGCTCCTTTTGAAGGCGATGGAGTTTCTTTGGGAAAGCATTCTTTGGTGGCGCGAGGCTATCAAGTTCGAACATGACTGTGGGAAGGCTAGCAGGGCGGGCAAGACACACCCTATAGAGATCGATCAGCGCTTCCATGATGACCCCCTTTAGTTGCCTCACAGAGAAAGATTTTCGATAGGGCTGGCATGCACCGAGGCTCCCTGAGAGCATGTGTGAGCATTTGTGTCCCCTTGGAGGTGAGATTGTTGCAATAGAGGTCCAGCCATTCCAACTTGCTGTCCCTGTCACTTGCAAAGTTGGCGATCAAGACTTCCAGTCCTTCATCCCCTAACATGCAATACAGGAACTTAAGCTTCTGCACGTTGCTCCCTCGCAGACTTTTGCAGAGAACCAGCAACTGTTCAGGGGTTAACGAGGGCTCTCGGCCCTCTCCCAATTGGATGGGGAAGGATCGTCAAGGTCCAAGTCTGTCACACTCCGCTTTTCCTCTTCAAGTTTATCCAAGAAAGCCTGCAACTTTTGCTGCACCACCACGAAGCATTAGAACAGGCTCCATTTGATGGATTGGAATCGCGGCTGGCATCCCACCGATGATGGGAGTTGCCGGCACCCTTTGTTGCCATGCCTTCCCTGTTTCTTTCATGCGTAATGCGTTTTTTTGCACATAGGTGTGACCGTTGATTTGCTTCCTACGTTCTTGAACTCGTCGGCCTTCAAGTGCCTAAGGACCTTCCTCGACGGGATTAGCATCCTAGCCGACTTACTACAGAAGGACAACGAGGGACCACCTGAGCTACCTCAACGACCTCACGAGGACACCCTCTTTGGGGGCTCTGCACGTTGAGTCCTCAGGATAAGCAGGGTGCGGTGATGATCAAAGGGCGCTACAAGTTGATCTTCAATGCCAACAACATCCCTTCGGCTCTCTATGATCTACACAAGGATCCCCTCGAAGATCACAACATCCTGTCTACCCCAATTGCAGATCAAGTAGTCGATGTGAAGAAGTTGACTAGCCGTTATCTGGCGTACTTGGCTGAACCCAGGTTGATGTAGCAACACAAGAGACCTTGAATTCGTGTGTGTCGACTGTGGTCCTTTGCGAATCGAAAGTAAACCGTCTCGGATGGAGGGAATTGAATTAGGAGTAGGAACGGTTAGGCTATCCGAGTGCGAAGCCGAGAATTGTACAACGTGGAGCCTAGTTTAGAGGAATTCGGAGTTAATTCAGCATGGGGAACTCCTGGGGTGCTGGGAGAAGGAAACCGTGCCCGTCGCACGGAATTACCTCCGAAGTACACACTGCGGGCAAAGGAAAAGATAGACCTTGATCTCTTGCTACCTGCTACTTTTTTCTTCCTCAGTCATCCATTCACCGCGTAAAGGTAAAAAGGAATTACACAACAATGTAAAGGTTTTTCCTTCCTTTTCGTCAATTATTTTTTCTTGCAGTTGCGGGCGACAATACAGCTACCTACCACACGCAACGACTTGAAGATGGCAAAGAGGGTATTAGGATTCATCGTGTTGGTAATGTTTTTGTTGGGGGTTGTGATGCTGGTGTTGCTTGCAGTCGGCTGGAGTGTGGGAGCAAACATGCTACGGGGATCTCTTGAGGAGTTTGACCAAAACGACTCTGCAATTCCTGCAACTACACCGCAACAAATCCATATCGCCTACGGTTCCTCGCCGTCAAAGATGTTGATCTCGTGGTCTACCTATGCCAACAAGGAGGAAGGAGACTCCTCGGGTAGCACACAATCAATAGTGATCTATGGCAAAGTGGTTGCAGGCGAGGACAAGAACCCAACAGCAGAGGCTTCTTCTTCGCGCCAGACATCAATCATCATGGCAGCTACTGACGTATCTTTCACAATCAATAATCCCAACGGGGCGCAATGGGTCCACAGAGCCCGATTAACGGTAATTAATCAACATTTCCCTTTTTTAGAATCAAATCAAATCATAATTTTTGCTGGGACGTTAGGGATTAGAAGAAGGCTCCGGCTATTGGTATCGTGTGCGCACCGGAAATTCGTTAAGTCCGGAATACTCTTTCCGGACAGCCAAGAAGGGAAACCAATGGGAAACCAAGTTTCTTGTCTATGGCGACATGGGACTTCGGGGTGGCGCTCCAATTTTGCCCTACTTAAAAGACGAAGTATCTCGCGGCGATATCGACGCCATCATTCATGCCGGAGATTTTGCTTACGACCTTCAAGAAGATGGAGGCAGGGTACGAACTTTGTTAAAGAATTGTACACGTGTTTACATTGGCGAAAGATTGGGGATCTCTTTATGAGAAGGATTGAACCGATTGCTGCCAGAGTGCCCTACATGACTTGTGTAGGAAATCATGAAATAGAGCATGGAACGTACGCGCACTATCGGTATCTATTCTTTCTTTATCTCATTCGCAAATTAGCTTAGGTTTTCACATTCTAGGTACCGGTTTACCATGCCCAATACCAACATCACTGGTGATCCTTTACAAGACACAATGTGGTACTCTTGGGATATTTCGAATATCCACTTTGTCTCCTATTCCACCCAGCATGGTTCCAACGCTAGTCAAATGGTGTGGCTGAAAAACGATCTTATTCAGGCGAACGCAAATAGGTAAGAATATTTTCAGGTCTTTTCTCTTCTTTGGCTAATTCAATTCATTTCCGAGTTTAGGAGAGAGCGGCCTTGGATTATCGCCTTCGGCCATAAACCGCAGTATTGTTCTAACTGGGATGATGAGTGTGTCGATGGCAATGCAATGCAACAAGAATTCGAGGAACTCTTTCATCAGTATGGAGTCGATCTGGTCATTGAGGCGCATATGCATTCCTACGAACGCATGTGGCCCCTGTATCGCGGTCGACCAACCGCGTTCGATTATAACAATCCAAAGAGCAGTGTCCACATCATCACTGGGGCGGCAGGTTGTAATGAGCAAATGGGATGGTGTCTCAATATGGTCGATCATCCACATGGTAACAACTACCCACAATATGCTCAAACTACTCTTCGCTCACATTTCTCTGTTGAAGGTCCCTGGAGCGCATACAGGATGTGGTTTCCTGGAACGTATAGCTACTCAAGAATGATGGTTCACAATGACACCCATCTGGAATGGCAGCAAGTTCTCGCACTAACTGGGGAAGTTTCGGATTCGATGATGTTGGTGCAGAGCAATCATGGCCCATTCGGGTCGATTGAAATATATCCTGACCCACCTGAAATGGGATGGGATATGGGAGAGGAGCTTCTGTGGGGAATATCGGGGACTTTGTGTGCAGGGTTGCTATTGTGCTTTGTGTGCGGAGGGGTGTCGCTTCTCATTTTTGTAAGTAGGCGTAAGAGCAAGCAGACGACACTCGAGCAGGAGTTGAAGGTGCTGTACGAATTGTGAATGTAACGTATTGCACCTGACATTCAAGAGGACCGAGTTTGCCACCAAATTTCTGGTCAACCCATAAAAACTTTATTGCATCATTTATGAAATTGCCTAATAGTATTCATCACGCGGCGTTGCACATTTGAGGGTATCGGGATCAGCAGCCTCTTTGTGTCTTTGTGAGTTGCGAAAATAATAAACTTTTTTGTTTGAGTGAGAGAATTCCTTATTAGTCATTAACAATCAATTATGAGTACACATATGGGGTTCTCTATTGCTCTTTGAGCAACCTCCTCTGCTCTAATGCCCAAAACAAACTGCCCTTACAATCCCACTAGTTAAGTTAAAATGAACCAATACATGATATCACAATGAAAAATAATTGAGAACTACTATTTTCATTTTATGAGCTTTCAAGGATTGTCATGGATTTTTGAATTACTTATGATTATTTTTATAAAAATTTATAATAAATCTTTATTTTTATTAAATAAAGTTACACTCTTTTTTATTTATCTAATTATATTTAAATTTAAAATACTCACAAATTAGATGTCATTTTATGTAATATATTTTTAGTTGTTTCTATTTTGTTAGTATTTAGTATTTAGTATTTAGTATTTAGTATTAGTACAAAGTTTGTGGATTTTCCCAAAGTGAAAGTGAGTAAGTAATTTAATTATAACATACTAAGTGTTTTATAATATTTATGAAGTACTCTTAATAATATCTTTTGAGATTTTTTTATTTCTTTTGCACATTCTTGAAAAATCAAAGTTAATTGCTCAAAAAATGAAAGCTTACTAGTTTGAGCCTTTTTAACTTTAGGAATATAAAAACAACTACACTTATATAGAGAATAAAAAAATCATTATAAGAATCAAATTATTATATTATATCAGTTTTAAGTAAATAAGTTGACTTACTTTATATAAAAGGGGCTTTTTTCACAGGTAAAAGAGAATAAGTGACTTCAAAAAGGATATTCTTTATTGCTACTAACTTATATCAATGGTTTTCATTTAGCTTTTTTGTTTTTTACCTTAAACTTGCTATGATATTGAGTGTTTTTGAGTGGAAAGTAAAAAAATATGTAAGTTTTTACCTTTTATTTATATTTCTTTGAAATGAATACAAATTTTTCATATTAGTGACTGATACACCTTGTGTTATTACACTTTTTCTTGAGTTAGCACAAAACTTTACTCCCTATCACCAAAAACATGGCCACTTAGTAGAACCATGTGTACAAACCTCCCCAAATGTGTTCTAACCTACACAAAACAACTAGTAACAGAGTTGTGGCCACTTTACCTCCATCCTGCCAGGAAAAACTATGGTCAGTACAAAAGTTGTTCTTCTTTTTTCACTTGAAGTGGAGATTGATGACGAAATCTCTAAGGTAAATAAAAGAGAACACCCCCGGAATCACTGTCCTCTTTGAATATAAAGGACATCTATTAAAAAAGGAACAAATATTAAAAGGGACAATGAATAAAAAGGTCGTGGTACAAAAGCTGCCGCATTTCTTATGAAATCGATTGTACGAGTAGAAATGTTGAGTGGTACGCAGGACCGACTGTGTGCACAAGAGCGGAGGATCAGTAGAAAATTCTTAGAAACGGGGAAGGAGGGACTCAATTCATACTTGTTCGGGTATAAAGTGAGTGCGTATCATCTTGAACAACAGCAGCCTCAAATGCCTCACAAATCGAGAGTACCATACCTTGAGCTCCTCCTGTCTCTTCTGCAGAGTTTCATCAGTGATGGATGACATTATCGATGGCAGATCTCTCGCCCAATCTCCTACAACAAATACAGGCGCTCGAAGGTCCCTCAGATGCCTGTGAAATTGTCTTCAACGAATTTATTAATTATCAGAAATGAACCAATATGGGAGGGAATAGGAGGGAATAATACTCGGGTAGGCAGTTCCAATCATTGGGAGCGGCAGGATGGCAGAAGGTGCCAGGCTTGAGGGTTGTAGGGAGTTCGACCACCGGGATAGATCCTGATGCCATGGCCTCCCATATGCGGTATTGCTCAGGGTTATGTCCACTTGGGCAGAGGGTGAGCTTGCTTTGCTTGAGGACCGCGATGTAGTCCGAGTTTGTGTTATTGCCCAGAAGAGAATTGGCAATCTGCGAGCCAATTACTTCGGAGATGACATCATGCAGAATGTTGGTCTGGCTCATATAACATGGTCCCCACTCTCTCTGGCAGGGCTTGCGGACTGTCAACCATGCTTGCATGCGGGTTGGCTTTCTTCGTGTGAAACTCGTCATCAAATTCAGCAAATACCTACGCAAAGGACAATGAGAATTAGCAAAACAAAATATTCAGATAACTTCAATTTACCTTCTCTCGTTCATTGGTGGATTGGTGCGAGGGTCTACGTGAGCAGGGAATCCTCCTGCGATCTTTGGTCCAAGCGGCCACAAGTGGTAGCGCTGATCGTCGACGATCGAACAGTCTCCATAGGTGATGAATCCGAAGGGTATGTTATCCGGTCTGATCAATTCCTTCATCGGAGTATTGCACGTTTCTCCCGCCAATCCGATCATCGCTGCAGGTCGACGGAGTTGAAATAGGCTGAACTTAGCGACTGAATCGACACCATCTCCGATGACGATGACATTAAGTGCTGATGAGGTGGTGTTGGTTGTTAGCCTCCTCCAATCGGGAGAGACGATGAAATCGATGTTTGCTTCCGGAAAATAGCGATGGAAGGGCTCATCCTGCACAAACACACCGTCACGCAAAATTACATCCCACAAATAAGGAAAGAGTGATGCATCGCTGGCTGGGAGGCGCAGGTGTGAGCCCTCTGTTTCATATGAAAAAGAGGAAGAACAAGGGTTGAGGATGTTGCAGTTCCCGCCTCCCTTAAGGGTGATGTGTACTCTCACTTTTCGGCTGGCATTAAGATTGCGTATGGAGTTATCGTCTTCGTCTAGCCATTGTAATGGAGGCATATCTGCGTAGCGACAGCTTTGTTGCGTAGAGTTGAAGGATTGAGGCAACGAACAATGGTGCTCGCGATAGCCGGCAGCGTCGAGCCTGTACCAATTATAATCCATCAAGAAAGGAGATCCAGTCTGCATCATTAGAAAGCCTCCTTGTAGAATAACAGGGATGATTCCCACAAGCAGAACCAACAGGATCAACGCCCACCTTTTTCTGATCGCCAGACAAATCTTATTGTTTTGTTTTGTTGTGATGAAAAAAAAAAAAAAAAAAAAAAAGATCAAATGGAGGGGCTTACCTTGCGCAGTGACGACCACATGGCCCTCTAAGTGAGCAAAGATGAAACGGAAGATGCCCAGTATTGGCCAGAGGTTGCTTGCATGCTTTCCGGAAGTGCGAATCGTTGATGAACGTGTTATTCCATGGATTAATTTTTGGAAGGTCATTGGCCGTACTTCCTTTCCTTTTTCCAGCGAAGAATTCCACTCTCCTTTTAGCGGTGACTCCTTCCCAACAGAGAGGGGGATGGGATCCCTTGTTGCACAGAGAAAAAGATGGGGAAAAGCTGAGGGAGGGTGGCTATATTGCACCGGAGGTTGAAGCTTCAGCGATCGAGTTTCTAACCTTATTTGATTAATTGGGGGAAATGCGCTGAAGAAGGAAGAATAAAACCCGTTTTCTTCCAATCGTAGAGCTTCATCCTTTCACTTCGAAGGCGGGGCAAAACGATTTATCAGGCTTGCTCGCGGTCTCTCGGCGGCAATTCCAAGAATTGTGCCTTTAACCCGAAACAGCAAATAACAGAAATTTTTTCCGGACATTACTTGTGAACTAGTTGTTGCTACTGGAAATGTTGCTGAGCTGCTCTGTCCTTTCACTTTACTCTGAGAGGCCATACTAAATGGGTTGCCGTCCAAGAAAGAGGACCGCCGTAACAGTCTTCTTATGCTGTCTGTGTCATGTCTTTCTTACAAGCTTGGTGCTCAACGCGTTCTACATCCCGTACTACCAAACAGGCTCATTCATGCCCCCGGACGACTACGAGTGGTATAATAGTGAGAACTTTGCTGTGAGGAGATTTCCCAATGATAGCCCGGTCAACTGGAGCGGGCTGTGCTCCGCAAAGGACAAACGTGCTC
>ERZ778023.2770-NODE-2770-length-19810-cov-54.001924_pt1 | contig 19810 bp, 19 predicted proteins | sample MGYA00375753_ERZ778023 | MGnify/ENA primary metagenome ERZ778023 (study PRJEB29350, sample SAMN05389822) | bioreactor metagenome | isolation source: Ammonium sulfate bioreactor | place: South Africa: University of Cape Town | collected 2014-04-04 ... | reverse complement strand
CGATTAATTGAAATAATTGAATTTTGAATACTTTTGAAATCATCACTCAATGATGAATCTGTTTCTTCGTTACTATCTGCAGTTGCTGATACAGCTGCTATTGTTTGTGCTGATCTATTTTAATGAGTCAAAATAGATATGGTTGATGATGATTTTGTTTTTCAATAATGATAATCTGTAAGACATACTTGCTCTTCATTCGTTGACCAGTATTGTTACTCGCAAATGTTCGTCTTATCGTCTCAAACATCGATCTTGTGTAACAGATCTTCTGCTTATTCTTGTCTGGAAATAAGAGAATAACTTCGAGAATAAACAGTTTACCTTTTGTTGAAGAGAAGGAGAGAAGCAAAGAGAGAGAGAGAGCGAGAGAACAAGTATAAGTAAACGTTCGATATGATGCAATTGCCAATGATCAGTATGCTAGACACCAACAAAAACAGAAACGAAGAGAAAGGAGAAGAGAAGAGAAGCAAAGAGAAAAAGAAGAAATGCGATGATGGACGTGTGAGAATATCTGATTAGGTTATGGTCAAACAACAACAAAAACTGTCTTGTTTGATCTTTTCCAATCTTTCCATTATACAAAAATATCACAAAGCTGATAGTTATCCTTCTTCACCTTTAGTTGATGGTCATACTTGATAATCGATTATGAATCTATCTTCTTTTTTTTACTGGCGACTGACCACTATCAACTACATTGAACTGATTGTGTAATTTGACTCTTAAGAAGGCAATTTTTTTTCTTCTTCTTTTCTCTTCGTTGAATGTCGATAGTGCATGTGTATATACGTGCGTTATGTCAGTAATTGTACTATGTATATTTGGGCTCCAAAGATGAAATAAGATTGACGTACACTATCAACAATCGATGTGTATACATACGAAGTGAAAAGAAGAAGAAGATTATATCTCGTATGACATTCAACTTTATCAAAGACAAATTACAACTTACTTTTGTTTCATCATTGATCTTGACTAACTGAATTTCTTTTGTATTCATCTTTCGTCTATAATTACATCATAAAATACCATCGTGCATAGAGAAATTGAACATTATCTTTCCTTTTTCATGATCTCAAGTATCTCAATTAGTGATTTTTGTTCTCTTTTCTCGATCAGATCGGATCAATGATTAACTAATCGTTTTCTGATTCTTTTCTTTTCAGTCGATGATAATCATAACAAAGACAAAATGTTATTTATTTTGTTTTCTTTTTATTTCTTCTGCAAAAAGGCCATTGACAATAAATGTTTGTTTATGAAAGAGAATAGTTAATTAAAAACTAAAGCAAATCCAAACATGAAAAAATACGATGAAAACGATATTAGTTTAAGTATAATACGAAAATCATGCAACTCTATTTGTCCAAATGAGCCATAATGCATGAATAGATCCGGGAAGTACACCAAGAATAGTTAAAAGACTAGAGAAAATCATCGTAGAACAATATGATACAGAAATATCAAAATAAACTTACATATTCAAGAAGAAATGTAAAGTACATCCAACTTGAATTAAAGCCGCAATTGGCGGAAGAAAAATTGCAATAATCACTAGAAGACTAAAATGAAACGAAAAATAATTTACAAATATTAATTAACTATTGACTACGCGGCACATACATGGTACCAAGTAAGCCCATTTTATTAACAGATAACAACTCTATGAGAATAAGTTATGTGTATACTGATGGGTATTCTCTCTTTTTTTTCCCGTCTCTTCTACAGTAATAATAGGCAGATAGTGGGTTATATTGATATTTCTATGGATTTTTTCTCATGCAATAAAGCTATATATAGCATCACGGCGCTCGTTTTTACACGCATAAGACTTGTTATTTTTTTTGTCATCTATGGGGTTCTATTTGTTGGCACCAAAAAGAAAAAGGAAAAAGCCATTTCTTTTTTCTACTCGTGGTCTTTCGTTCTATACAATTAGCACATTTGATATGGCGCCTCAATGACAAATAGAACCGAATGCAAAATAAATGCAAAACAATCTTGCACGTATCTTTCATTAACCACCATGGCTTCATTCTTTTCAATTGCAATTATATATTCTATTTCGCAAATTTTCTTACAATTCTGTTAGATAAAATAGCATATGCAATCTGTCATAACTTCCATATTGTAGTCAAGGTTCAACAAAAAAATTCATATTACATGCATCCTAGAAATGTCCATCCCATGTAGAACATGTCAATCTATCAATATGCGACGAGTATAATACTGATTAGAATTCTCTGTTGAGGCATCTGCGTATATATACTCGATTCAATTTATATTCTGCTAAATCATTAACAGCATGGCCAATGGACGTCTGCTTAACTGTGAGACAATACAGAAGTATCACATTTCATATGAAAAATAAATAAAAGCTGTTGTTTGTGTTGTATGTAAGCGAGAGAAAGTTATGCGAACTATGAAGATAAGATATCAAAAATAGTAATGGAAAGATAAAAATCAACAAATTTTATGAACTAAGGTATAAATCATCAAATAACAAAAGCCGTGATATAAAACAGCCAAATTTGTATTGAAATGCATTACTCATCACATCCATTAGTTCAGTGAGATCATCGTTGTCGTCATTATCGAAGTGAAAAGAATAGATGATGGTTACTGAAGTGTAACGAGTTTATAGTGCATTAATTTGCTCTCGTATTAAAAACAAAAAATAAAGAGTGCGATACATACGTATATTTACGTTCGTCATTTCATTTCTCAGAGGTAGCTCTATGTTATTTTTCGCTTAATACATAATTTAAAGAGCTAGACAAGGTATATTAATATACTTTTCGAACATTAATCAAAAATATTTTTTTCAAATCAGTCCTTTACATCGCTTCTAGGCTTATTAAAACTAGATATATTTTTCTCTAAATATCGATATCGAATCAATTCATTTCGCTTTTTTTTCTCTCTCTCTCTTCTTGAATGAATGCACATATAAATATACCTTTTCGATATTTCTTTTTCATTACATAGCAAAACGAAGAACTTCACGCTCGTTTTTAGATAGAAAATTTAATCAATCATGGGTGATCTCATCGGCAATTTACTTTTATCAATTCTTGCCATTTTGCTACCACCTGTAGCTGCTATTATCAAGGTAAATAAGTCTTAATACGAAATTATTGATAAAAATAGATGTGTCTGTTTTTGTCCTTAGGTCGGCTGTACAACACACTTTTGGTTGAATTTAATATTGACTCTTCTCGGATGGCTTCCTGGAGTTATCCATGCTCTTTGGCTTATCTGGGCTCGCCCGTAGTATTCGAACATGAATTGATATTTGACACGAACTTTCTTTTTTTTCTTCTTGCGTTCATTTCTGTTTACTTCGTAGAATCTGACAAATTTTTTGAAAGAAAACACTCATCCCTTTTCTGTGTATTTATCTGTGTTTCGATCTGATAAAAACAAAATTTCAAAAAGACTTGTTGTCTACAAATATCGATAAGGTGAAGGAGCTGGAAGAGCATATTGTTGCTGTTGTTGAGGTTGATTTTGCCATTGATATGGATGATTATAACCAGTAGGAGGCATGGTTTGTTGTCGAACATCTTGTCGATATTGTCCTGTCGATGAATCTAAATGATGTTCAACAATTTCGCCATGATTATCTGTAAAATAACCAATTTGCATTTTATTAATACCACGATCAGGATCACGTAATGCTTTTCTCGTTTGCAAAACTCCATTTGGTCCTATCCGACGTTCATTAATCGCTTGAATAACATGCGGTCGTCCATCAGGTCCACGTGCTACTTGCATAACATTCATCGAACTCATTCCGATGATATTCATTTGAGGATTCATTGAATCTAAACCCATAAATGGAGACATGCCACCCATATGAGGACCACCTCGTAATATTTCGCCCATCAATTGATTTGCAAGTCCTAAGAATGAGCCAAGCAATTCATCAATTCGATTATTTCCATCGAATCCTGGTCTATTTATTGGCTGTTCTATAACAGCTCGATTATTCGGGTTATAAGGTTGTAAAGGATACGACATTCTATACTCTTTCGTAATCGAAATAAAAAGAAAAGACCGATGAATGCGTTTCGTCTGTGTGACTATTGAACGAAATCGATCATGTCTATTAATGTATTTAGCGGTTATACTTCGATGACTTTTCATATACTCAATCAAGCGACATTTTTTTTTCCTCAAGGTTTAAATTCCGTATTACGTGTATTAAATGATATTTCTACCTTGGATCGATATCTTTATTTCTTTTTTATTCGAGAAATAACAAGTTTTTTCGATGAAATTCAGTATCACATTCAAACAAAAAAAAAGAACATTTTGTTGTTTATTCTGAATTCAATGTTTTCGTTTCATAATCAACAAAACAAGCAAATGGATTCATTAAATTCCGTTCATGTTTCGGTTGAAAAACGGCACGATAAGAACGTGGAAAGAATTCTTTGATATTTTCTTCTTGTACAGCACCTAAACAATTATCATTATCACGTATTTCTCATAGAGAAAAAACTCATTTCAAATTCATACCTGTACAAATAATATGTTTACATTGCGGTGCTGGTTTTCCGATGTATTTAACTAGATGCGAGACTTTCTCAAAACATTCTCGAGATAGAAACGGTGGATCAATGATGAGAACATCGAACGAATGTTTCAATGCTGCATAATTCTTTTCAATATTTTCATCATCATTATAATCATATTCGACAAATGAATGATCACCAGTAGCAAATCGAGTGTCATATTCAAATAGAACATTATGAATTTCTGGATGTTCCTATTCGTATCGATAGATCGTCAATGGAAAGATTAATTACGAGGAAAAATCTTACTTTACGCATGACATTCCAAACAGTTGGACACGCAATGAAGGCACATCTAGAAAAATTCTCGAATAAGATTTATTCAAATCGATGAATTAAATTAGTATTTTTATTTGACCTTCCATTTTCAGGTAGAATAGCTAAAACTTCATTCATCAGACGTGTTGCTGTTTCATAATTGTACCAAAATTGACTCAATTGCTGAAAAGAAAACCGAACAAATTGAATCGTGCGAAAAATGGAATCGAACTAACCCAATCTTCTTCAGGTTTGCCAGCTGCTTGGTTTCGTTCTTGTTCTTCTCGCCATTCTTGAAGAGCTTTCAAAGTTTCAGCTGATAACTGTGGTGGACCATCATCATCGTCGACCATCATCGGAAAAATACAAATCAAACACGCAAAAATCCTTCGTTGTCCTATTTATCTATACAAGCATTCTCTAGATTGACGCGTGAACTTCTTTTCTTTTCTTTTTTTTGTAAAGCAAAACGTGAAATTAAAAAGGTAAAACAAAACAACAAAATTTATTTTTGTAATGGTTCTTCATTGGATTTCTTCTCGTATTTTTCGATTTGTTTTCCATCGACATTGACGACTTCTTTTTGATCTTCCTGACGTTTGTGATGAATTCGTTGTGAATTCCAAACATTTGCATAATGACCATTCGGTTTCGATAGTAATTCTTCATGTGTGCCTTCTTCGATGACTCGACCGTGTTCGAGAATAATAATTTTATCAGCATCGGTAACCGTGCTTAAACGATGAGCAATGACGATTGATGTTCGATTTCGGGTTAATTTTCGAAGAGAATTTAAAATCGCCTGTTCAGTTGTTGTGTCGAGATGCGCTGTTGCTTCATCGTAAACGAGAATAATCGGATCTTTGAGAAGAGCTCGAGCGATGCTGATACGTTGTTTTTCACCACCTGATAATTTGAGTCCACGTTCGCCAACAACTGTGTCATATTTTTTCGGCATTCTTAAAATTGCATTATGAACTTCAGCGAGTTTAGCTGCTTCATAGACAGCTTCTTTCGATGCTTTTAAATTTCCGTAATTGATGTTGTAAAAGATCGAATCATGAAAGAGAATTGAATCCTAAACAAGGGAAATTCTTCGATAGTTTTTGTTTATTTCGTTAAACCAACTTGTGGAACAACGCCAATTGCTTTACGTAGACTTGAAAGAGAGATTGCTTGAATATTTTGATCATTCACACGAATTTCTCCGTTTTGAGGATCATAAAATCGAAATAATAGACGAACAATCGTTGATTTACTAAAACATAGACATCAATTTCTCTTCGCTGAATCCTAACTAAGTTTACCCTGAGCCAGAACCTCCAACAATCGCAACTTTCTTCCCCGATGGAACAACAAACGATAATTTATCGAGAATTTTCTGTCCTTCAGTATATCCAAATGTCACATTATCGAAAACAATCGATGAATGTTCAGGAGTAATATCAAGTTTTTGAGCTTTATCTTTTTCTTTAACACTTGATTCGACCATTGTCAAACGAAACATTGTTTCCATATCAACAATCGATTGTTTAACTTCACGGTAAACCGAACCCAAGAAATTCAATGGCAATGACAATTGAAAAACAAGACCATTCACTGCTACTAAATCACCGACTGTCATTGTACCATCGCTTATTCCTCCTGCAGCTAATAACATGATACCAGTTATACCTAAACTGAATATCGCATTTTGACCAAAACTAAAAATCGAATTTATTTTTTCAGAAGAAATTCGCAAATGAGAACGAACTTTAACATAGCTAAACTTGTTTGAGTTTTAATCGAAGCTGTTTCATATTCAGATAGGGTTTTATCGTATCGTTCGAGTTCATGTTGTTCATTGTTAAAATACTAAATTATAGAAAAACCATAATTTTTCATTTACAATCTCAAGAACATTGAATCGTACTTTAACAGTTTCGAAGTTAATCAATGAATCAACAGCTCGATTTCCTGCTTCACTATCGGCTTTATTCATTTGCACACGAAATTTTGTTCTAAATACAAAGCAAATTCCATGAAATCAATGTCTAATCAAACTCATTTTAACCTCCATTGAGTAACTGCAAAAGTAAATGCTGTATAACCAGCAATACAACTAAAAGCTAAACAACAAACAAATAAATTCGAATTCAATTACTCGACAATAAAAAAATATCTTTACCAATAGCTCCATAGGAAAATCCAAATTTATACCACTAAAACAAAGTTTTGTCATTCATCAGCTGTCAATAAACAAATGATTTTCTTACTAAAACTCCACTAACAAGACCAACTTCGAATATCGTTGGAACAATATTAAAAACTAATGCTGATAAAACAAAACTAATGCCTCTAGAAACCAAAAACCAAATCATTTGTTGAATTCAAACGTAATATTCATCAACATACTTCGTTCCTCGATCGATAGCCTTCGATAGAGCACCAGTTTGTCGTCCCAAATGAAAACTCAAATCAAGATTATGTATATGAGAAAAAACCTTCTTCGCCAATTCCCGAATACTTCGATGAGCAACATTAGCAAATATCGCATTACGCAATTCACCAAATAGAGCAGCACCAGCTCGTGCAGCACCATCTAAAACGAATTCATTCGATTTTATCAACAAACCATCTCGATTTCTCTCTCACATCCGATTAACAACGCAGTTATTGTCGATAGAATCGTCGATTGTGTCGTATCAGTGTTAAGTGTTCGACCTGTATTCAACTCATCGACTATGTATTTGAACATAAACGGAACGGTTATGTTTAATAGCTAATTCAGGAGAACAAATAGATGAAAATCAATACAATTGATTCTACTTTCGAAATTAGTAAAAGTCCGAGTGCGATTAATACACGAGTTTTCACTTGTTTGCCCGTTTTTGGCCAAACAAAATCAAACATTGCTCGGAGAATATATCGAGATGACATCGATTTCGTTCCTCCATTTACTTCGGCTGTTGAACCACTATGATTTACATGCTCCTGACGCTAAATAAATAACCTTATTGCGTTTTTAATTGAAAATTTAAACAAAAATACCACAAAAGCACGAAGAAACTGTCGAGCTTTGCGAAAGATTGACCCGTTTGCTTGCAAATTACTCTATCAAATCAACAGAATTGTATCATATCAAAACAAAAATCTTGTACGAGTTTACATGATTGTAATTATGAGTTGATTTTGATGATTTAAGAAAAGTTCTCAATGAACTATTCGTCAGCGGCGAGAGCCGATATTGATAATGACATTTGAAAAATGGCGATGAGAAGAGTGTCCGCCGAAACAGCGGATTCATCTCGGAGGAAAGAAATTACCTTCTTTCTTTATTGATAATATCGAAAAATTCAATAGAAATCTTCTCTCTTCTCAAGCCCAATGTCCACGAAATACCTTGGCCATTTCAATTGGCCACTGACTCGTCCAATAGAAATCCGAGGTCACCATTATCACATTCTCTCCTTCTCGTTTTTTTTTCTTATTTATTTCTTTTTCCTTGCTCGTCATAGGTTGGTTCATTTCGACGATGTTTGTTTGTTCGATTTGATTTGAAATATCTTTTCTTCAAGGTTATTGTTCGATTTTCGATTGTAGATCAGTGAATTTCGACAAAGTCATTCGTTCCTCTTCGAAAAACAACTTCAACTATGTCGATAATCCGTCATAAAGACGGTCATCCAAATGTCAAATTCTTCGATTCAATCGAAACATTGAATCAATTCGACGGCATACGTAAAGCTTTGCAAAAGAAAGACTTGAAGAAAACATTCGGTGATGATCAACAACATTTAACGAAAGATAGTATCGCTCAACTCGTCATTCAATTACTTCATTTCCAAGAGAATCATCTCGGCCGACAATCCAATGGTTCAGCACCACTCATACGAATTCCCGTATGTCCTACGTCGAAGCTAAAATCGAACTAAATTCTCATTTTAGATGGAATGTTTTCTCGATTTTCGTGAATCGGGCGCTCTCTGCACGATCATTCTCGGCTGTTACGAGTACAAAAACAAAAATAATTGGTATTATTCGTGTGTTTTTTTTTCTTAGCATTTAATTTTCTTTCGTTTTCAAAGGAAAAAAATGGATATTTCAACACATTCCTCGAATGAAATAATCAAATTATTTCAGCATCTTCAAAAATTATTAATCGATCGTAATGTTTTAACATTACCGATCTGTTATCTTCGTCCAGATATCGACAAACGTTTACAAACACAATTGAAACAAATCATCGAGAAAAACAAAGGCACAGTCGCCGACAAAGAAGAAGACGCCGATCACATCGTCTATCCTCCAATCACCGAAAATCCCAAGGAAATCGACAACGAACGAGACAGTGAAGTCGTTCGAGTCGTTGAAAAACGCGGCAAAGACGCTCGTTTACACTACTGGTTCTATCCAGATTCGTTCGACATTTGGGTGTCGAATGTCGATGCCGAAGAATCGGAAAAACGAGACGAAACATTCACAGGCATTTGGCATGTCGCTGCCAATTGGATTTTGGACACAGCTGAGTTCAATGAATGGATGAACGAAGAAGATTACGAAATCGATGAAGATTTAGTACGAATTTCCTTCGAATTTCGCTCATTTTTCATTCGATTTTTTTCATTAGGGAAGAGATCAAGGCAAAATTAAACTTAAAAACTGCGTTCCTGGCCGAAAAACACTGTCACTGGTAATCAAATCGAATTCTTTTTCTGACAAACAGACTAAACAGAAGGCAGACATACATATATATATATCTCGTTCTCGTGTCGTTTTTTTTCCTTTCCTATCGCGCATACGCACTAACCGACGGATGAAATCGTCGTCATCATCCCGTCTTTCTTTCCTCTATTTTGTTTCTCGTTCGTCGTTCTTTCTTTGCCATATATAACTCTCAGACAAAAAGAACGTCGAGCAGAGCACCACTATGAGTGAAATTCTTTTGTAAAAATGGTAAAATCAACCGGTAAATTCGAATGGAATGTTGATTTTGCTCGTTTTTTAGCTTGTTCCCGATCGAAAAACTGCGCCGAGTCCGACGACGGTCTCGAGTGGAACGACGAATAACACGAAAAAACGTTCGACCAACGCCGCAACAACAAAACGAAAGTAAGAAAAAATCGATTCGCCGATGAATTCAATTGAAAACAAATCGATTTTAGAACAAAACGAGCTCGTGGCGTTGTCGATGCCGACGAAAACGAATCGTCGAAAGACGGAGAAAACTCGCTCTCACAATCGCTTTTCGACGAACAAACATCTTCACGAACACGTACGATCAAAAAAACGATCTCGAAATTCTCATTTCTCGTCTTTGTTTTTCAGCGTTAACCGGCCAGAAAATCAACGATTCTCAATTGGCACGAGCCGGAGCTTATAACGACGAGGGCGAAGGCGACGACATGGACGACCAGCAAATCCAAGGCGATGCCAATCAAATCAAGAAGTTCAACGATCCCGAAGCGTGCGAACAGACGCATCACATCGTCATTCCGAGTTACTCGGCTTGGTTCGATTACAACGCAATAAATTCCATCGAAAAACGCGCATTGAGCGAATTTTTCAACAGCAAAAACCGTTCGAAAACACCGGAAATCTACATGGCCTATCGAAATTTCATGATCGACACCTATCGATTGAATCCAAACGAATATTTAACCGTCACAGCGTGCCGACGAAATCTTGCCGGTGATGTCTGCGCGATCATGCGAATCCACGCGTTTCTCGAACAATGGGGTCTTATTAACTATCAAGTCGATGCCGATCTACGTCCTACGCCGATGGGACCACCGTGTACGTCGCATTTTACCGTTATGGGCGATACGCCGTGCGGTTTAGCGCCGGTTGGACATCCGAAGAATATCCAACGGGAAAATTCAGCGACTAAACCCGTCAGTGAGCTGAAACAGGAAGCGAAACGCGAAGAAAAGGAGATGGAAAATAATTTGAATCTTCGAACGGATCAGTATTATAAGAAATTGACATTGAATCCGAAGTCGAAGACAAAAGATTGGTCCGATCAAGAAATTCTTCTTCTTCTCGAAGGCTTAGAAATGTACAAAGACGATTGGAATAAAGTCTGCGAACACGTCGGCACACGGACACAAGACGAATGTATTCTCAAATTTCTCCAACTACCAATCGAAGATCCGTATTTAGAAGGCAATCAATCAGGATTAGGTCCACTCGCCTATCAACCGATCCCGTTTAGTCAAGCCGGCAATCCTGTCATGTCGACAGTTGCATTTCTTGCATCGGTTGTCGATCCTCGTGTCGCCAATGTCGCAGTTAAAGCCGCGCTCGATGAGTTCAGCAAGATGCGTGATGAGGTTTCACCGTCATTCATCGAATCCAATCGAGAAACCATCGAAAATGCCTTGAAAAACGGCAAACAATTGGATGAAAATTCAAGTTTAGAGCTACTCGGTTTGACCAGTAATGCACAGGAATCATCAACGGATAAAACAAAAACCAATTCCGATAATAATGAAGTCAAACAAGAGAAAATGGACGTCAATGATGACGAACAACAAACATCCACCGATAAGCCGGTTAATCATCAAGATGATTCGAAGAAAATGGACGTCGATGAAAATGATAAAGAAGCGAATTCTGATACGCAAATGATTACAGATGAAACAGCATCGACAGTTCCGAAATCCAATGAACAAGATGCGAAAAAATCATCGACGACTGGTGATGCCAATGAACGAGATATTAAGACAGCTGCAGCTAGTGCTTTAGCAGCAGCGGCTGTCAAAGCGAAATATTTGGCAACAATCGAAGAACGTAAAATCAAATCTGCCGTCGCGCAAGTTGTTGAAATGCAAATCAAAAAATTAGAAATCAAACTACGACATTTCGAAGAATTAGAAGGCATTATGGATCGGGAACGTGAAATGTTAGAAATTCAACGACAACAATTATTACAAGAACGTCAACAATTTCAATTAGAACAAATCAAAGCCATGGAACTCAAACATCGACAAACAACAAATGTAAATATGACAACAAATACCATGGTCAATATCAACGGCAAACAGCAACCAAACGCTACTTCTCCACCACCAGCATCATCGAACGCACAAACCATGAATCCAACAAATAATATTCCATCGACACCATCAACTACAACAACAACAACCACTACGGCTTCAGCGATCAATGGAACAGAAGTACATATGCAAAGCGAAGAATCAACGGATTCTCAACAAAGTGATGGTAATCATTCACGTTTTTCTTAATCGAAAAACAATCGATTTTCTTAGCTTCACCTGCTCCAATGACATCACCGAAAATGCTACCATCTTTAGTCAATGATACTAACACTCCCGAAGGTAAATAATCTACTGCTCTCATCTAGCTGCTTGCTTTTAGTCTAAAAACATGTGTCGATTGATTGACTGCTTGCCATTTACCTCCGTTTTCCCTTTATTGTTTGTTGTAGTTATTCTAGTTAGTTGTTGCATGTTCATAAATATATATATACATATCTATATACATATATACGTAGAAAACAAATTGACAACAACAACAAAAAAACATGCGCTCTCTCGCTGGCCAGTTTAAACATAAAAATAATCTACAATCTCAATTGCTTTAGAATCATATTTCTTTTGTTGTTTTTTTTTCATTCCTATTAAAATTCAACAACTTGTAGTTTCTTCGTTTAGTTAGTCGTTAATTATGTTTTGTTTAAAATTCTCTCTTTTTCAAATTCCATGTAGATTATATCTGCTTAAACAACATCTATTTGAATACTCAACAAACAAATCTAGGAAAGATAACGGGTAGATTTTGCTCTAATGCTTTTATTGACATATTGGTTTGTCTTTCTTACCGATTTCTATTCATTTATATGAAACTGGTTCGAGGCTAACTTTTATTTATTTACATTCAAATTCATTCTTTCTTTTCTTATTCTTCTTTCTTCTCTTGCGTTTCTCTCGTTTGTTCTGTCCATGTGGTGTTGATTTTCTCTATTTCTATGATTGATTCTAGCGAAATAAAAGCACGAACTTGAGAGAGTGAGTGACTGAAACGAGAGAGAGAGAGAGCGCATGAATAAATGTTGTTTTCTATGTTGTCCTCTTTGTTTTGCACGTTCACTTTCTGTTGTCATTGTTTTGTACACTTGAACACTTATATATGTATATGTATATATATTTATTCAACTGAGACTGCATGTATTTATTAAAATGACAATCAATTGATATGATGCATGATAAAAGACAAAAAAAAAGACTACAGACGGACGATTTATTTTTGTTTTATTTGTTTGGATATTCTATATTGTTATATCGTTTTTATTATTCCTTATTTATTGTGTATTGAACTATATGCAATAATTTTGTCTTCTTCGTTTTTCTTTTTGTTGTTACTATTTCTTTGCCATTTCAGGTAGTACCGTAGAAACAACAACAACAACGACAACAACAGCAATGTCAACAACAACAACAGAAACATCATCACCTCTTGGTGTTACAATTAATAATACAACAATTACGACAACTGAAAAAATGCTCATTGTAAACACCGGTGAAAATGGTAGTGAAACGAATGATAGTGTTAATGATGTACCTGTTCCTACCATTACAGAAAATGACAATACGAATAATAATAATTATTGACCAGAATATATATAAATATATATACAAAAAAAAACCAAACCTTTTGTGTGTTTTCTCATCGTTTTCTTTCTTCTTTTCTGTGTATTTTTTCTTCTTCTTTTGTGTTTCTCTTGAATGTATTCTCTTAAAAAGTTGCCAGTCAGGCGTTGAAACTCATTCGAATGATCTTTTGTGTTTCGTCTGTTGTTAGAATTTGATTCTGTCTTCTTTCTTTCTTTCTTTCTTTCTTTCTTTCTCTTATTCTTTTCAAATAACACATATACACTACTTACTGCCACTTACACACACATATACAAAAAAAAACAACCTAGTGTATTCAGAACGTACTTCTATTAGCAAATTTTCAAAATTTATATTTCTTCTTCTCGGAGCTAAATTAGAGAAAAACAAAAAACACTTCGAAAATATAAGAGAAGAGATGTGTATAGTGTTCTAATAACGCCTCTTATATTATTTCTTATTTGTTGTTGATTATTATATAAAATTGAAAACAAACCAAAAACACACATTTTTTGACTACTATTAAAACAATTTGTATAGAAAAAAAAGACGAAAATTGATTTGTTTTTTTTTATGTTATCTGTTGTTTCTAGGAGGTTTATCGGATAATAGTGATGTGTCTGATGAACATGATGAGATGTCAAATTCTTCACCGTCGTTGCAATTTAGACAAAAAAACAAACGAAATTCTACTCAAACACGTCGTTCGTTTTCAGCAGGCAACAGTTATTCTCATATACCAAAACGATACGGTTCTAACGAGCAGTTGAATACTGGTCCAACATCGTCGTATTCAAGTGGACACCTTGTCGACGACGATAAACGACGATATCAATGTTCGACTTGTTCGAAACGATTCAAACATAAACATCATTTGAAAGAACACGAACGTTTACATACAGGAGAAAAACCGTACACTTGTGATAAATGTGGAAAACGTTTTAGCCATTCAGGTAAACCGAATTGATGAATCTATGTATGTATGTAATTGTTGTCATAGGTTCATATTCTCAACATATCAATCAACGCAACAAATACTGTCGACCTGATCAAGTCGAAACTGAATTTGAATAAATTCAAGTTTTCAAGATACGATTAATGAACAAACAAAATTCTTCGTCGTCGTTTTCTTTTGTCTTTCAATGATTGATTTGCTTTTTCTATCTTTTCTTTTTCTGTTTATTTTTCCACCGATCGCACATAACAGTTTTTCTGTAGATACTATCTTCCAAGTGATAATACCGACGAACGAACAGTAGTACAACTTCTTGACAAAAATTTCTTCCGTTGTGTTTTTCGAAACTATCTATTCAATGTGATAATAAGAAAACATTATTGTTGTTGTTTTTTATTCTGTTTCCAATTCGACATTTCGCTCAAAATTTTTTCTGTATATATCAAAAACAAAAAATTCAATTCAATCGATCGAACAAGGGGCGTCGAGATCAAACAAAAAGCTAAAGAACTTTGTGCAAAAGTTTTATTTAATAGAATTCATTCGAAATACTCCAATACTCGTTTATTTCTTCTTTCTCTCTTCTTTTTATCGTTTTTTTTTCTAGCGCAATACATCTTTTAGATTTGTTTCTGTGTAAATAAAATAATAATATCGTTTTGCTTTATCGTATTCAAATTTTCATGATATGATTTGCTTTTAGACAAACTAAAAACACGAATTATGGGAAAGAAAAAGAATTTCAATGATGGAGAATCAAAAGAGAAAATGAATAAAAAAAATCAAGATGATCAACAACAAGAATACGCTGAAATGCCACCGGGCTGGAAAGAACCAGCGTTTACAAAAGAAGACAATCCCCATGGTACGATTGTTGATTGAATTGGTAGAAACAACGAATTTTATTTTTGTAGGACTTGCAGCTGAAAGTTCATTTGCAACGTTGTTTCCAAAATATCGAGAAAAATATCTCCAAGAATGTTGGCCGTTAGTCAAAACTGAATTATCCAAATATGTAAATAGATAAAATGTTGAGTTGAATTCGATTGATTTGTTGAATTTTTCAAAAAGGGAATTAAAGCTGAACTTGATCTAGTCGAAGGAAGTATGACAGTGCGAACAACACGTGATGCTTTCGATCCGTACATGATTATTCGTGCACGAGATTTAATTAAATTACTTGCAAGAAGTGTTCCTTACGAACAAGTAAGATACAAATATATTTGTACTTTTAAAATCAATAATCTATTTCCTAATTAAGGCTGCGAGAATTCTACAAGATGATAATGTTTGTGATATCATCAAAATCAGCTCGTTAGTTCGTAATCGTGAACGTTTTGTTAAAAGACGACAACGATTAATCGGTACGAATGGTTCAACTCTCAAAGTAAATCATATTTTGTTTTCATAATTCGTTTTTCTATGGATCAAGTCATTTAGGCTATTGAACTGTTAACAAATTGTTATATTCTCGTTCATGGTAACACAGTAACAGCTATTGGACCACATCAAGGTCTTCGACAAGTGCGTATTCATCATTTGTTGTTTTTCTTTTCGATGAATTCGAATTTGATTTTCAGGTTCGAAAAATTGTCGAAGAAACTATGCAAAATATTCATCCGATTTACAACATCAAAGTAAAGACATGCATATTTTTTCTCAAGATGTTGACTGTTTATTTGTATTATTAGACATTAATGATCAAACAAGAATTAGCTAAAGATCCGAAATTAAAAGGTGAATCTTGGGAACGATTTCTTCCGAAATTCAAATCGAAAAATCTTTCGAAACGTTATCAACCCCACAAAGTTCGTGTTACGAAACCATATACGCCATTTCCTCCACCGCAACCATTATCAAAAGTAATATTCCTATCATTTGATTTCATTTTTTGGTTTTTATTCATGACTTTTGGATTTAGATTGATAAAGAACTTGAAAGTGGCGAATATTTTGCTAAAGAAGCTGAACGTCGTCAAAAACGTTCGGAAAAACTTCAAGAAAAAGTCGATAAAAACACTGAAGTATCGTTACGACGAAAGAAAGAGAAACGTGAACGAGAATATGTACCACCTGTGGAAAAATCATCTCATCTCAAGAAATCATCACAAACAACATCTGCAGCACCCGAAGGTTTGAAGATTGATTTTTGAAATAATCTATTCGATATATTTTGTTTTTATTTAGATACTTCGAAATTAGTGAAAAATGTCAAGAAAAAACTAAAACGATTACAAGCCGATTAAATTTTGTTTTTATTTGAAAGAAAAAAAAATTAAAAACTACTTGGTTAAGCAATTGTTCAGGATGCTGCTGATTTTGTTTTTGTTTTTGTTTTTGTTATCAAATAAATCTAACTAAACTAACATGATTAATAAACCAATCATGGACAGAAATGATATTGTTGTCATTGATGCTGATGAAGCACTTATTAATGTATCATTGAGACATGAGCCCGATATGCAACGCATATTTGTTGTACATATCGCTCCGCCTTGTTTTTGACATTGTAATTCTGCTACATGAGTTTTCGTATTCCATAAGCCTTTGCAACGTTGTTGATTGATATATAAATCGACTTGATTGTTACCTAATGTTCCAACACCAACTTGTGTCGATCCGAATTTAACAGAGAGAGCAGATCGTTTTTGATTGAATACAAATGGTCCACTTGGTTCACATACTTCCATCGATGAATTACATTTACATGAATCAATTAAAAAGATTCCATTTAAATTTTCACTTGCAATTAGTTGAATAAAAATTGAACAGAGAACGAATGCAATACTCGTGTATGCCATGTCTGTGTCAATGCTTGAATTTGTAAAGAATGAGAACAAAAAATTTACAAATGAACTATTTCATGTAAATGATATTTTAAGCTTTGGATTAGAGTAATTGTAATATGAGATGATTCAGTTATTGAACAGCTATGTCTTGCTTAGATCTTCAAAATGAAATTTCTATTTATCCTTTTTTTTTTACAGTTTCAGGAGTAATAAAAGAAAAGACTAATAACTAAATAAATATATAATTTTTTCTTTATTTCAATTCTTTTCTTTTGTATCGATTTTCTTTTAAATCATTTAATATACGTATGTGTACCAATATATCAGTAATCTCATAAACAGATTTACTTACAAAATATACTAATAAAAAAAAGATTCGATATGCTTTATGCATGGAACATCTTGCCACCGTGCCTAGAAAGTATTTCATCTAATTAATAATAATCGGTTTGATGAGGATGTTGAGGGTTATCAAATCGTGATACGCTGCCGAGTGTCGATCTCTCTGCATTACAAATTCGTCACTAAAACAGTATGCAATTGGTTCATCAAAAGAAAAAGTCAAGGATGATGAGCAGCATTTGCTTTACTTAGAGCAATCATACACACAAATATATGTGAAAAAAGCAGTTTATCAGCTGCAATAATCAATGAAGATTGTTGACATTGGCTCTTATATAATTGCGTGTAATTATACGTATATCTCAGGTTCGACCCAGTTTTGTAAACATGAATAAATCACGAATGGGTATCTTTTAAGTCTCTGTGAGATGCGTGACAAAACAGAATGATTCGCTAGTATTGAATGAGAAATTTCGTAATTTTGAAAACGATTTTTCTCAAAATCCAGAACAATTCGAATTCACATTGAAGACACTATAGAATAAAACAACATTTCACTCTCGTACAGGTGTGCAAAATGAAAGAACTAAAGGACATTTTTTTTTCTTTGAGAATATACAAATATTGGTTACATGTCAAAATAATAAGTACTCGGAATATTTATATAAACTTGAGGTTATACTGTCTTTATACAACTGTACTTTTTCGTGGATTCACTAATATTTATTTTATATTTTGCAATTATCAGTTAAAAAAAACTAATTATTTTCTCTTTCATGCATATAAATTGAATACTTTCAGTATGTCTGTATAAATACTCGTTTCGAATCTATCGTCCTTATATTTCAGTTGATAATCATCAGCACGTACACCTTTCTCTACATTATTCTCAGAAAATAAGAAGATGCTCAATAATACAACGGTTGGATCGTCGCACGATACCGGTGATAATGCTTGGATGATGACATCAGCCGCATTAGTCTTAATGATGACGCCCGCACTGGCATTCTTCTACGGTGGTCTTGTCGATCATAAAAATATTCTCAATCAACTTTTTCTCTCATTCATTTGTATGGGTATCGTACTTGTTCAATGGGTACTTTTCGGCTTTTCATTTGCATTTGGTCCACCGGTAAGTGCTGGATTCGGATCATTTGGCTGGGCCGTATTAAGATTTGGTGAATCCTATAATCCAAATTATAGTCCTACTTATCCTCTTTTGACATATTGCATGTATCAAGGTACATTTGCAATAATTACACCAGCATTAATTTCCGGTGCCATCGTCGGTCGAATGAAATTGATTCCATATATGATCTTCATTTTTATTTGGACAACTGTTTGTTATGATCCAGTAGCACATTGGGTTTGGGGTGCAAACGGATGGTTAAAACACTTGGGTACACTTGATTTTGCTGGTGGTACTGTCGTACATATTTTATCAGGTGTTTCTGGTTTGATAGCAGCAATTATTCTTGGAAAACGGCATGATTATGATCCACATCATACTGCTGCTCATAATCTTCCTTTTACAATCTTAGGTACTTGTCTTTTGTGGGTTGGTTGGAGTGGTTTTAATGGTGGTTCGGCTAATTCAGCTAGTGGAGTTGCCTCTCTTGCATTGATTAACACACATGCAGCAGCTGCAATGGGACTCGTCACATGGGTTATAATTGATGCTGCTCGTGGTCATGTATCAATATCAGGCGCTTGTATTGGTCCCATTGTTGGTTTAGTTGCAGTCACTCCTGCTTGTGGTTTTATTCAACCCGGATGGGCTTTATTAATGGCCATTATTGCTTCATGTATTGTTTATTCTCTTCTTCTTCTCAAAAAATATATGCGTTTCGATGATACATTGGATGTAGCTATTGTACATGGTTGTGGTACGGTCAAAGAAATGATGATTTTCTTTTTTTTTCTACTTTCTTGATTGATAGGAGGCATAGCAGGCGCATTTATGACTGGATTATTTTGTCAGAAATCAGTCAATCCTGAGGGTAGTGTTGATGGTGCGTTCTATGGACGACCAATTCAATTATGGTATCAAATTGCTGGAATTTTAACAGCTATTGGTACTTCAGAAAAATCTAGTGTTGAAATAATTGTGTAATCATGTTTTTTTTTTCTTAAAATAATTTTAGCATTTGCAGCTGTATGTACTGCTGGAATACTTTTACCATTAGATTGGACGATTGGTATTCGATTAGCGAAGGAAGATGAGGTTGAAGGTCTTGATGTTACAGGTAAACAAAATCGAATCTTTGAT
>ERZ778023.2766-NODE-2766-length-19841-cov-5.766350_pt1 | contig 19841 bp, 15 predicted proteins | sample MGYA00375753_ERZ778023 | MGnify/ENA primary metagenome ERZ778023 (study PRJEB29350, sample SAMN05389822) | bioreactor metagenome | isolation source: Ammonium sulfate bioreactor | place: South Africa: University of Cape Town | collected 2014-04-04 ... | reverse complement strand
TGTTCTTAGTACTTGCGGTTCGGTCGTTCGGCCTTGGCGACGGATTCGTCGAAGATGCCGTCCTTCATGACCGTGCGCTTCGGCTGCTCTTCACCCTTGAGTGCCTTTGCAATGGCGTCGAAGAGGGGCGGGCCGAGGAGGGGGTTGCACTCGACGGTGCAGTTCATTTTGCCGGCGATCATGGCGTCGAAGGCGTCGCCGATGCCGTCGATGGACACGATGACGATGTCCTTGCCGGGCTTCTTGCCGGCTTCTTCGATGGCTTGAATGGCGCCGAGGGCCATGTCGTCGTTGTGAGCGTACAGAGCGTTGATGCTCGCGCCTTCGGGGCTCTTGAGCAGAGCCTCCATCACTTCCTTGCCCTTGGTGCGTTGGAAGTCGCCGGTTTGGCTAAAGACCACCTTCATGTCAGGGCTATCGGCGATGGCTTCGGCGAAACCCTTCTTGCGGTCGTTGGCGGGAGCGCTGCCGGGGGTGCCGGTGAGCTCGGCGATGACGGCCTTGCCATTCATCTTCTTCTTGAGCCAGTCGCCTGCCATCTTGCCCTCTTCAATAAAGTCAGAGCCGATGAAAGTGACGTAAAGATCCTCAGGGACGTCCGGGCGTCGGTCGGAGACGATCACGGGAATTCCCGCGGCCTTTGCTTCCTCAAGTACCGATTTCCAACCGGTCTCGACAACCGGAGCGAATGCGATGACGTCGACCTTCTGGGCGATAAAGTTCTTGATCGCTTGGATTTGTTTCTCTTGCTTTCCTTGAGCGTCGACGAACTTCAACTCGATTCCGCGCTTTTCAGCTTCGGACTTGATTGATTCGGTGTTGGCTTTTCGCCAGTTGCTTTCCGCGCCGATCTGTGAGAATCCGACGACGATCTTCTTGCCGCTGCCACCTTCAGACGTTCCGCCCCCAGAGGCAGAGGTACCTGAATCCGAGGAACCGCATCCGGCCATCAGGGCCATTGTCGCGAGGGCTGCCGCGCCCCACCATGTAAAGTGCTTCTTCATTGCCAAACTCCTGCTAAGCTTTCGCGATGAGCTACGCTTAAGCAAGGGGCGCCTGCCCACCGCTTATTCCCATCGAAGCTTCATATTAGCATTCTAACTGCGATATAGTTATATCGTCTCCGGGTCCAAATCACATCCATGCCTTACCGCGTTCAAGAACTCGCCGCCTCCGAGAGCATCGGAATATTCAAAGCGCTTGCCTCAGAGACACGAGCAAGGATTCTTGAATTGCTGGGCGAAAGGGACATGAACATTGGCGAATTGAGCCAAGCCCTGGAGATCGCGCAGCCCAGCATCACCAAGCACATTCAGATTCTGGAAGAGGCGGGATTGGTGTCCAGCGGATACTCGGCGGGGACGCAGGGGATGCAGAAGCGGTGTCACCGCGTTCACGACCAAATCATCTTCTCGCTGGATCGCGCCCAGCCCGACTCCGAGTTTATTGCGGAGGTCGAGGTGCCGGTGGGGATGTACTCCTTGGTCGACCCGATTCCGACTTGCGGGCTCTCGACCAAAGAAAAATTTGTGGGTCACCTGGATGATCCCCTTTCCTTCCAGTTTCCTGAACGTGCCCAAGCGCAGATTCTTTGGAGCGCAGGCGGTTTTGTAGAGTACGTCTTCCCGAACTCGCTTCCGATGCCCACACAGATCGTTGGGTTGGATTTGGCGATGGAGATTGGTTCGGAAGCGCCGGGTTATAACAACGACTATCCCTCCGACATCACCATCTGGATTAACGGGGTGGAGATTGGCACTTGGCAGTCTCCCGGAGATATGGGGGGTATGCGGGGGCGACTGAATCCGGATTGGTGGCACGACTATCTAGCGCAGTACGGATTTATGAAGGTCTGGCGGGTGGACTCTACGGGCACCCAGATCGATGGGATGAACCTCTCATCGGTGAGAATCGAGGATCTGGACGTGAAGCCGTGGCAAGCGACGAGGGTTCGAATCGGAATCAAGCCGGATGCCCGGCATCAGGGGGGCTTCACGCTCTTCGGGCGCGGATTTGGGAACTATGAGCAAGACATCGTGCTTCGCCTGCACCACTTTACGCGGGGTGGAGACATACCTGCCCCCGTCAAAAGCGCGTTCGCCAAAGTGCCGGAGAAGTGAAAGTAATGGGAGGGTCGGTCGCTCAGGGAACGTTCTGGACGGACTCGGAGTAAATTTGAACGATGGTCCTCGCCTTTGCCGCCGCCGTCGTTCTTCTTCAACAGGGTAACGACGCCATTGTTCCCGTTTCCCGTTCCGACGCGGGTTGGATGAATCGTCACGGTGCGATGGTGACCCGAGCGATGAAGGGAAACGTCGACCTGGTCTTTGTCGGCGATTCGATTACCCATGCCTTTGGTGGCGAACCGGATACGGGTGAAAACTTCGCCAACCGGGGAATGGATACCTGGAACACGTTTTATGGCGATCGTCACGCGCTGAACCTAGGCATCAGCGGCGATCATACTCAACACGTGCTTTGGCGCTTAGACAACGGAGAACTGGCAGGCACCAAACCCAAGGTGGCAGTGGTGATGATCGGCACCAACAATGTCGGTTCAAACACCCCAGCGCAGATTGCGGAAGGCGTGGAAGCGGTGTGCGCCAAAGTGAAGCAAAAGGCGCCCTCAGCCAAGGTTCTCTTGTTGGCCATTTTTCCGCGAGGCAAGGCAGATTCGGCGGAGCGGAAGGCAGTCAAAGAGACCAACGAGTTATTGGCCGCCTGGGCTAAGACCGCCAAGACCACCTTCTTAGACATCGGCAAAGTGTTTTTGGACGCGAACGGCGAAATCCCGACCGACGTGATGCCGGACCAGCTTCATCCCTTCGCCTTTGGTTATCGAAAATGGGCGATGGCGATGGAACCAACCTTGGCGAAGATGCTGGGCCGGAAACCCAAAACCACGGATAGCGCCCTGAACTCTGCCCTGGTTCCGGTTACGCAGAACCGCGACTATCAATCTTACGATTGGATGAATCGACACCGCGCGGTTTTGGCGGAAGTGAAATCGCACCCCAAGACCGACTTGGTGTTCATGGGCGACTCCATTACCCACCGGTTCGGCGGCCCTCCTTCAAATGAGAACTTGCTCATGGGGAAAGCCGCCTGGGACGAATTCTATGGCAAGCGCAACGCGCTGGATCTGGGCTTTGGCTGGGATCGAACGGAAAACGTGCTCTGGCGCATCGAAAATGGCGAACTGAACGGAATTCAGCCGAAGGTGGTTGTGCTGAACATTGGTACGAACAACCTGGGGCTGAACACGACCGAAGAGATTCGGGCAGGAGTGGCGGCCATTATTCGCGAGATTCGAGAGCGGATGCCCAAGACGCGCATTCTCCTGTTGGGCGTGTTCCCACGAGGCCAGAACCCGGACGATCCGATGCGCATCAAGGTGACAGCGCTGAACAAGCAGCTAGCGGCTCTGGACAAGACCCCGAATGTGACCTATCTCGATCTTGGCGCTAAATTCTTGGAGCCGGACGGCGCGATCTCGGCGGAAGTGATGAACGACTACCTGCATCCCACCGAGAAGGGGTATCGAATATGGGCGGAGGGAATGGAACCCACGCTCTCCCAATGGCTGGGCAAACTCGGGATCGGACCAAGATTCTAACGAACCGGTGAGCGAGAGACTCTGAACTCGACAGGCAGTTCATACGCAGATTTTTTTCGAAGATTCAGTACTTCCGTGAATCCTTGTATGCTTATTCTGCGTGATGGGAGTTGGTATGAGAGTCTTAGGGGTTCTGGTTTTCGTCGGCGTCGCCTTGGCAGGCGTGGGGTGTCATGGGAGTGAGGTAACTGCCCAGAATGAGGTCGGTCAGGATGCGTTTGGCGTTTCGGCAACCTCAGAGGAGACCTCAGACGAGAAGCCGCGAACTCCCTCGGCTTTCGATCTACAGTCCTCCAAACCTTCGAGCAGCCCCGAAAAGGGACCCCGCGGAATTCCGAAGCCGGTTCAGATGCCAATGAGGCAAAGGGCGGTTAACAAAGAGGATGCGGTGGGCTCAGTGATTCCTCCGGCAACGCAAGCGGCCAGCCACTCTTGGCCCAAGGCGGATGTGGACTCTCCCCTGACGTACGACGATGGGTCGAACAAAGTGGTGGTGGAAGGAGTCTGCCGCGTTCAAGAGGACGAGGTGTCATGTTGGGATGCGAACGGCTCAAAAGCCCCCGACCTTAGCGCGAAGGTGAAGGAGTCGATCACTAAATCGAGCAGTTCTTACCAGCCGACCCTCGCCTTTCGGTACGGGAAGAAGAATCGATTGATTGTTTGGAAGGTGGTTCGACAAACCTCATCTGAATCGGCTTCCGCCACCTCCGTGAACGTCATTTCAGCGGGCAATAGTGTGGAATCCGATTTGGCTTCCTACGGGATTCAACTCAACTACCAGGGAACGAACCACTCCTCGATGTCCGGCGATTTCACAAGCTATGGGTGTAAGGCCGTTTCCGAGGCGGGAACGGAAAAATCGACGCGCTTGAGATTAGGGGCATTTACGAGATTCGAGCAGATGGTGACGCTTGACTGCAAGGTTGGCGCGAAGGCTCAGCTGGCCGGCTTCACGGTGAAAGTCGATTCCATCAACCCGGGCTCTCGGTATGCGACACCGAGGACAACCGGAGAAAAGGTATGGAGCATCGGCTTAAAGGTCGCGGGCGCCCCGGCAAACATGAGCACGATGATCCAAGCTCTGGGAGAAGACGGCAAGTTCCTTCAATACCGAGATCAAGATGGCAAGCCGGTCAGCGCCGAACGGTTCCAGAAGGAAATGCAGGAAAAGATGGCGGCGGCCCACGAGACGGGAGGTCCCCGCAGCTATAACTTGACGGAGAGTAAATTCTCCTGGGTGATGCAGTCCACGATGCGAGATAAGGACATCTTTTACCTCCAAGTGGGAATTGATCCCAAGTACATCTCGAAACTCTCAGTGGGCGGCGGCACGATGAAGACGATAGAAATCACCGGCATCCCCCTCGATCCGAAATCCTAATTTTTTCCCGTTCCCCAACTTTTGGGCGCGTCCGTGCGACGATTCCTCTTAGGATGCGGGGTTTTTGCACGGGCTTGAGTGTGGGGGTGGCGCTGCTTTTAGCGGGTTGCCGGACAGAGCCCCCTCACCGGGCATTTCTCGAGGAATCAACGCTTTCGGCAGATAGTCCTCCCAGCACCCTTGCGTCGAACTCGTCACCCTTCGACTTACGTCCGTCCGAACTCAATTCCAGAGAGCCCAACTTTCGGGGACCGCTCATCGAACGAACTCCTTACCGATTGGCGTACCGAGGCAAAGATGGCAGTTCGATCGGTGTCGAAGGGGTTTGTCGAATCTCCGACAACAACTTTGAATGCTGGAAGACGGATGGAAGCCCCTATCCTTTCCTAGCCAGAAAGCTTCAGGATCGAGCAGCATCCGGGTCGAGCTTTGACGACGCTTACGCGCTGAGGATGCGACCCGGCAGAAAGAATCGATTGATCGTCTTTCGCTTTCAAACGCTTGCCGACGACCCCAAGAGTCCGGCTATCACCGTTGATTGGTTAGGGCGGGGTGCACGGCTAAGCGGTTACGGAGCGGGCCTTGCTCCGCTCGGCTACCAAGTCAGGTCGAATGACAATCTTTTTTCGATTCGATATCAGACGCGGGGCGTCATGGCCGCCATCGATGCGAAGACGACGGCGACGCCTTTGCGACTTGCCTATGCCTTGGAAGAGCAACCCGAGTTGCCGTGCCGAGAGGGCGCATCGGTAGCCATTGGCGGCATTCGGTACAAGATCAAGGCCATTGAGGGGATCCGACTCTCGCGCGCGAGCGGCAGGCATACCGCCACCCGAATCGACCTGATGGTTGATCCGAGCGAAAACGTAATGAGGCAGGAAGTTGCGGTTGAGGCACTCGACAAGGATAGACAGGCTATTCAGTATGCCGATCTCGAAGGAAATCCCCCCGGGAGCTTAGACCATCACCCGGTGGTTCAGGTGGAATCCACGGTGCTGTACGGAGTGGGTGAAATCCAGGTCACCATCGGACTCGATCCACAGTTCGTAGACTCTATCCGGTTCAAAGTTCAGAAGATAGAGAGGATTGAAATCACCGACATCCCTCTCGACCCGCGTGGGAACTGACGTCGCCTCTCAGGCAGATGAGCGGCGGGAGCAATGGCTTGCTCGTTTGGAGCGGAGAGACGGGCCTCTTGGCGCCCGCCTTATCTGGGGCAGCATGCGGTTGCATTTCAAATATCGAAGTAAATTCTGATGGGACCGGGAACCTCTATTCTTCCGGGGGTTGTATTCCTGTTTGACGGATTTCTTGCCGATCAGCCATAGCGGGCGGTCTGTGAGTCGAGAGCCAAGTGAACATCGCGGTTCCCTTTCGCCCCGTCGAATCGAGATGTACGCAGAGTGCGCGTGCTCGTTTTCATTTGCCGACCAGGGGTCGATGAGAGAACGGCGCGCCATTGAGCGGAACGTTGCCTCTTCCGCCTCCAGGAGGTAACAAATGTTTCGAAAACTGGATCTTTACCCAACACCGAATTCAAAGCGAGATTCTTTTGCGTCTCGCGCATTGCGCATTTGCTCGTATATCGTTCCTTGCCTCTTGCTCTGGGGCTGCGGAAGTGTCGATGAAAACCCGCCAGTGGTGGCGACAAAACTTCCAGAGCCGGTCGCGGAGATGGCCGTGCCGGCGGAATCTGCATTCGACTTATCATCCAACAGCAATTTGGTTCAGGGTGAAGTAGCGTTTGAGAGCGAAGGAGAACCTCCTGCTCGCGCGGCGCTCCGGGTGAAACGGCCGATGACCAAACCCATGTCGGTGGTAAAAGCCGAGGACTTTGGAGCTAAGCCCGTGGGGGAAGCTGCTCTGGATGCCCCGACGGTTACTGTCGAAGGCGTGTGCCGGATCGACGGGAACGAATTGGAATGTTGGAGATCGGACGGTCGATCAAATCCCGATTTGGTAACGCTCCTGACGGCAAGACGCGCCCAACTGGACCGCGAAATCGAAAGGCAAGCGCGAGCGGATGGAGGCAGACCCGACCTGGTGATCATCGCGAAGCGTTTGGTCGAACAAGGCAAAAGCGATCATCTCGCCCATTTTATTGAGGCGAACGAAGGGGAGGGCGGCGCGGTTTGGGATGTTTTTCCCGTTGAGACTTCACGGGATAAAAAGACCACAACCTTTCGATACGACTACTACGAGAACACGACGGATCAATCGGAGATCGCATTTCAGGCAAATGCCTCCTGTCGATTGGGAGGACATGATGTGAGAGTTGAGAACCTGGCTCAAGTTGGGGACCATGATTCTCGAGGACTTTCGAACGTCTGGGCGCTAACCCTTTTCGATCAGGATTTCGACAAGAGAGTCCCTTGCAGGTTCACTTTGATCGACAAGGATGGAAACGTCATCCGCTTTGTGGATGCGAAGGGGAAGCCAGTGGACGACACCCGTGCGTCCGCGGCCCTTCAGAAAAATGTATCCGCAAGCAATAAGACGTCGAAAGAGAAGTACCTGGCATCGATTGGCATCTTTCCGGCCATGCGCAATTCGAAAGTGGATGCTCCAAGATACGCCCTCACCGTGCATGTCGATTCGAACTATGTGAGAGGGATGCGTCTGGAGAGTAGGTGCCGACGTACCTTGGAAATCCCCAACATTTCGATGCCTCCGCCCTCTATTGGGTAGCGCCGACGAACTTTTGGTTGTCTTGGTGGAGGTCCCGGACGCTTGGTTCGGTGACCCCACCTGGGTGCGACCCGCCCTCGGTGGCACCTTCCTGGCGAAGACTCCATGGAAAGCCGAGTTGGGGATTCCGGTTCAGGGGCGGAAGCCGGTTATACTGACCATGACGACTGCCATGGGATGGACAACGGCGCTGGGAATATGGGCGTCGTGACTCCGCATCCCAAGGGCGACTGGCCGATGTGAGGTTTGGAGGATGATTCCGAAGATGTTCACCGCGTGCCTAGCGCTGGCTTGTCTAAACGGCAGAGTCACAACGGGGATTTCGGCGGCGGACGCGAGAACGCCTACGGCGAAAAGCCGACCGGAGACAAATGGAGGCGGAGCTTAAGAAGTCCAGCCAGTGGGAGGAGTACCAGCGCATCAAGACGCGGTATGCCGCCGCGAGGGCCGAGAATCGTCAGCACGCCGACCCAAGACCCGAAGAACATTCAGGTGCCTTAATTGAATAGTCGACAGATCTTTCTCATTCTTCTTTTCGGCGTCGGTGGCGCGGCTCATGCCCAGCTTCGGGTGGCGACGTGGAACGTCACCAACTATACATCCGGTCGAACGGACGCCTTCCAGACCGCGATCTACGGATCGTTCCAAGGTCGACAGATGGCGCCGGATGTGATCATGGGACAGGAGTTCCGCAGCAGCAGCGCCATTACCAATTTTGTGAACATGCTGAACTCGGCGGCGGGAAGTCCAAACGATTGGGCGGCGGCTCCCTGGGTCAACCACGGTGATACAAGCAGCGCGTTCTTTTACCGGACCTCGAAGATCGATTTTGTTGGCCAGTCGGTCGTTAACGGCGATCCTCGGTTGATCGGGCGATACGATATCAAGTTCAAAGGGTACGAAGACTCGGCGTCGAGCCCGATCATGGCGCTCTACTCCACCCACATGAAGTCGGGCAGTTCCAGCGACGACCAGTCGCGAAGGCTGTACGAAGCGACCGCGGTTCGTAACGACGCCAACTCACTTCCCTCGAACTACTCCTTCATGCTGGGCGGCGATCTGAATATTCAGACCTCTACCCAAGCGGCCTACCAAAAAATGGTGGGCAGCGACTCCAACAATCGCGGGCAGTTCTACGATCCCATCAAATCTCCCGGAAACTGGAACAATAACGCGAACTATCGCTTCCTGCATACCCAAGACCCAAGCGGCGCGGGAGGAATGGACGACCGATTCGATCAACTGCTGGTCAGCGGCGACCTCACCGATGGCAAGGGATTGGACTACATTGGCGACGCCCATCAGGCGTACAGTGACTCAACCTGGGACGATCCGAACCATTCCTATCGGGTGTGGGGCAACGATGGGTCCAGCTTCAACGGTCAGATCACCACGACGGGAAACACGATGGTGGGGGGCGACATTGCTCAGGCGTTGATCGAGTCCACCGGAAACACCAATCCCAATGTCACCGGCGGACATTTGCCGGTCTTCCTCGACCTGCGGATGCAGGGCGAGATCGGTGCATCAACATCGTTCCTCGACTTCGGGAATATTAGGCTTGGTTCCGACGCCTCTCGATTCCTAGACATCTTCAACAGTGTCGACGCCGGGATCTGGGGCGTCAATGGTGTGGCGGCGTTGAACTACACCATGGAGTTCTCCAGCGGATTCTTTGGCAGTGGCGATCCGTTCTCCGACGCGGCGGGCGGGGGCGTGAACAACCACCAAATTTTGGCCGATACTTCACACCTGGGGCTTCTGAGCGGCTTCCTTACCATCCGCGACGTGTCCGGTTTGACCCGAACGATCGGCCTTTCCGCCAACATCGTTCCGGTTCCTGAACCAGCGAGTCTGGCCGCGCTTGGATTGGGCGCGCTGGCGCTGCTTCGAAAGAAGAAGACCACGGCTTAGTCTGCGTGACGGGCTGCTCTGCGCTACGAACGAAGAGTGGCCCGTCTAGGTTTGGCGAGGATTTCCATCCAACCAAACCCGTTCCAATTCCGTCGAGATTTTAGGATGGACTTGAATCGATGGTGTTTTGCGGTTGCCGTTATGGCCTTCCTTTGTGGTTGTACTCGCGGTGACGATCTAGAGGATGATCGCCCCGCCCCCAACCTGATTCGACCGACCGGCAGCGGGTCGGCATTTGACTTGGGTTCGAGCCCATCATTGTCAGGTCAAACGAGAGTTGTTTCCAAATTTTCCCCTGGCTCTGGCCTCCAAGTCGAAATCGTTGACATCTGCAAAGCCTCAGGGGGGACCGTGACCTGCTGGAAACCTGATGGCTCGCTCAATCCTGCTCTCAGCCTTCGCATCAATGAACTCCGGCAACAACATGGTGATCGCGATCCTGCGTACCAATTGGTGGTGAGGTCAGATCAGGATCGAATCGCCCTGGTTAAATCGACGCTCAAGAAGCAGGATCGATCTCGGTACAAGGTTCAAGTCAATCAATTGACGCCTCAGGAGTTTGGTCACGGCTTGGTGCCCAGCGGGGAGCCGGAAGGTTCCGACTCGATCGTGAACTATAAGTTTGCTCTGGTCGGAGCAGAAGGTGTATCCGTTCTGATCTTTGAATCGATGGGCAAAGAAACTTGGTACGACCTTTCGGTCGGAGGGGTTCTGCGAGTGAATGGAGAGAAGTACACCCTCTCCTCCGTTGCAGCTATGGAATCCGGTAAAGGAACCTTGGCGACCTTCGAAAGGACCGGACCTTCTACGGAAGCGAGGTCGTTTCGGTTTAGCGTCTTTGATCGAAAGAAGCAACCCATTGAGTGGGTTGATGCTAATAGCAGACCGGTCAGCCCTGCACAGGCTCAGCAACTGCGTGAGATGAAAGGAAACGGACCGGTCTACGGATCGTTCTTTCGGACCGACGGAACGTTTGCCCAACGTGGGCGAACGATGACGCTTCGATCCAACGTTTCGAAAAAGGACATTGGCTGGATCAAGATCAAGGTTCAGAAGTTAACTTCGGTCCATTTCGCGGGTTTTGCCTCCGACCCGACATCGCAAAAAGGCCCGGCGCAGTAGGGTTGGGGAGCGCCGGGCAAATAAAGGATGTAGGGTCTAAGACAGAACGAAGGCGAGATCGTCCTTGCCGCCGTTGCATGGGTCGAGCAAAGGCTGGGTGAAGATGCCGAGGTTGTCAAACTGCACGGCAGGACTGTTTTGCACCGGCTGGCAAGCCGACCACGCAAAGTCTGGGACGCCAGGTTGAATGCTGGCCGAATCGTCCTCCGCAATCACGAGCCACTGCTTGCCAACGATGACCGGCATGGGCGCGGAAGAGGGAAGGGTGACGCCGAACTTGTAAACGCGCATCCCCTGGCAATCGACACCGGCCAGAGCGGCAACGGGCACGACGCAGGTACGCCAGAGGGGCGCGCCAAAGTTTGGTTGCCCAAACCCATTGTCGTTGTAGGTGGCGATGTACCACCTGCGCTGAAGCTGGGCAGGGCTGGTCACCGTGCCCCACCAGACGATGTTGTTGTAGACACCGCCGGTCGTGGAGGTGAAATCGTCTGCGGCGAGAATCGGTAGGGGGACCGGCACGCCGCAGGAACGAACCACCGAAGTCCACGCCGGCAGTTTCTGCATCCACGGTTGTGAATAAGGGACGGAAGAGGCGGAAGCCGAGGCTAAACCAAATAATCCGAGCAATAGCGTTCTTTTCACTTCTACTCTCCAAACGAGACTTTAGAACTCCAATTGAGTTGGTACAAAGTCGCGTGAATGGATTGTAGTACCTTTTGCTTGGTCATGCAAGTTTAGATGCAAAAATATTTAGTTTTATCGGTTAAGTGAGAAACTACTTGCGCGCAAGAGATCTTAAAGGTCGGCGCGGATGAGGTCAAGCATGACGGTTATGCTGGTTTCTAGCCACTCCTTCGCGGATGTGATGTTCACTGCAGCGCCATTGAGGCGAAAAGGCTCTGGCGAGATTAGTCGCCATTCGCTATTGATTCCTAGTAGGAGAGATGCTTCAACGATGTCCTGCAGGGGATCAGAAACTCCATAGCAGTAAAGGTAAAGAACTGGGTTCAATGGAAACGTCGTCGACACTTCAATACAGAAGCTCGGAGATAGAGGAAGGTAACCAAGTTGTTTGCTCAGTGCATTCAGGAGGGATTGCGGAAACTGTTCTTGTTCCTGAATGCTTGTGGACGATGAAGTAATGCCTGGATGAGTGTTAGATATCCTCTTGATCACTTCCCCAATTGATTCTCTGAAAGGTTCTTGGAGCGCCTCGGCCAAAAATCTAGCGGCTCTCTTTCTACGAGCTGCCTGACTTTCCGAAGACTCTGACAGCGCTAATTCGATTCGAGAAATTGCTTCTTGAAGTGAATTGGATGGTGGGGCGAGCTTTGCTCCGAGACTCTTAGCCCTTCGGATTGAGATCTGCTGTCCTCGGGCAATTGATATTGTTAGAGACCTGAGATCTCCCTGATCTGCCAATTCTAAAGACTCAAGATAGATTTCCTTCTCATCTCGTGGCACCAGGAATGGAAATAGTCCAGCTCGGATGAGAACGAGAGATGCTAGAGCTCGGGCGACTCGTCCGTTGCCGTCCTGGAAGGGGTGAATCTGTGTGAAGCGGTGGTGAAGCCACGCTGCTTCTACCTCAGGCGATACACCTTTGCCCAAGTGCTCATGGTGCATCTGTACCAGCCTATCCATTTCGGAAGCCGTTTGTTCGGGGGGACAGTACATATACACATGGTCACCCCGCCGGGGATAGTTAGACTGTTTCTTCCAGTCTCCGTGAAGGAGCGGAACTTGGATTTTGTTTCCTTCTGGGTCGAACGCTTCGACAGTTGTTTGGCTCCTCGTCATCGCGGCGTGCAGACTCTTTATGTAGCTCGTTGATAGGGGCTGGTCCTGCTTCACAAAGGCAAACAGACCTTCCAGAGCGTCCTTTTGGTCGTTGAGGAGGGCAAGGATGTACTCTCGATCTCGATTGACGCTGCCATGCTCCATGACGGCAGCGCTAAATCCCTGTTCGATAAGGGTGAGGGTAACGCCTCGTTCGATATCGTAGAGGTTTTCGATGATCCCCGTTTCGATGGCCCACTCTCGATGGAGACGCTCGTTGAATTCTTGAATCTCTCCTTGACCCTTACTGGAATTGAGGAGATTCGCCCATTCGGTTTGGACATCTTTCACCGAAGGAACCGACAGGGAATTCCAATCGGCGGGCAGATCTTGGATTCCCGTTTGCGGATTCCAAATATGTACTTCCGTGGATTCGCTCATCGTTGGATCGACTATACCGGTCTCTAGTGAACTTGATTAAGTGAGGTTCGCGGTCTTGCTCACGTTGTTCCAATCCATGGCCATTCCGAAGTGACCGGAGAGGAGGGTGAGTTGGGCGTAGGTGCGGCCCCTGAGCGTCTGGATGTCAAAGGCTTTCGCGACGCCTTTCGTGTTTTTGACGGTGATCTTGTCGCCCGTGGCGGTCACTTGTCCCCCAAAGACGGTGAGAAAATCATCGACAGCGGCGTAGATGTGGCCCTCGATATTGGCAGCATCAATGGCGATGGGGGCGCCGTTTCGGAGGACGGTCACGGACTTGGTGAGGGGGCGGGGGGAATCGATCCAGGTTTCGATTTCGAAGTGCATGGGATCGTTGAACGACTTGCCCCACTTAAACCCAAAATGTTTGAAGATGGGAGCGAGGGGCGCGTTGAGAACGAGCTCGTTTGCAAAGGCGTTAATATCGACGGCGATCCCGAAGGAGTGATTGGACGGGGTCCTTACCTGGGTCGGGCGAGGGTTTCGCTGGGGGTTGATGAGGCGCATGTTGAAGGCGCCGTCGAACTTTCGAACGTTCGGAAGGAGCCCTTGGCGTTCGATTTCATCGAACGCGGCCAGGAGTTGACCATGACCCCGACGATGGAACCGAACGCTTCCGCCATTCGCCCCGGTTACGTGAGCGAGTTGGGGAATTCGAAGTGAGATGACATCGGCCGGGTCGAAGCCCCGGATGAATCGCACGATGGGCGAGGAGGGGGCAAGGCTGTTTGTTTCGAACTCGACGAGCCCAAACAGCGGGTGGACATAGGTGAGCCGGTGTGCCATATAGCTTTATAACACCGGTTAACTGTCGGAACTAACATCACTATAGTTAGTTTTTTGCGTTGGATTTCAAGGTGGCGGATTTGAGTCCGTTCGATGTGGCTACAAGCTCAATTTCGCCCGCTTGCAACTGCGATCTCAGAATTGCCAACGCGCGACCGAGGTAGGCGGAGCGTTGGGGGAGTTGGAAACTCTCCAGACACTTGGCGTCTCCGTTGCCCACGGCGGCAAGGGTGGCGGGGCCTTTGAGGGTGAACTTGATCATGTTGGTGGCGTTCGGGCAGCGGACGCCGTTCTTGTCCACCACTTCCACATTCACATAGAGCAAGCCCTGTCCGCCGGACTTGAGGGAGGTCGATTCGGGGGTGAGGCGCAGAGCGTAGGGCTCGCCGGCGGTTTGAAGCGTCCACTTGGCCACTTCCTTGCCGGATGCATCTAGGGCGTGGGCGACGAGTTCGCCTGGTTGGTAGGGGATATCGTACGTGCCGGTGAACTTGGTGGCCCGGGTGGTGGGTTGAACGCCGAGGTCACGACCGTTCAGCGTCAGACGGACCTGAGGTTGATTTGAGTAAACGCGGACGCGGGTGGTCTTGCCCTCACGGCCCGGCCAGGTCCAACTCTCGTGATCGTCTCGCCAGCCCCAGCCGCTGATCTTGTAGGGGGGAATGTCCGGGCCGAGGGGTTCCGAGAAGGCGTAGACCACCGGCTTTTCGGAGAAGAGCATCTTGCGGTAGTACGCCTGGGGTTTCATCACGCCATCGATATCAATCTCGCCGCTTCCGGTAGTGGTCCAGGGGAAGTCGCCGAAGAACGTGTCGGACTCGCCGGGGTGGATGATGCGACCGACGCCGACCTCGCCCAAGTAGTCAAAGGCGGTCCAAATGAAATCGCCGATAACGTAAGGCTGATCTTTCATCTGCGTGATGCTAGAGAACGAGTGCTCGGACTGAGACTCGGTTTGGATCATCAGGCGGTCGGGATGCTTGGCATGGATGCCGGGGAAGACATCGGCCATGTAGTTGTAACCGCACACGTCCAGTTTATTAAAAAGCGGGTCAAGCGCGGCCCAGCCTTCTCCCATCGGGAAGGCGGCCTGGGTGATGGGGCGACTGTTGTCCCACATCTTCACGGCATCGATAAGGTCTTGGCCAATCTCAGCGCCCTCGGGGCGGCTTTGTTCGGGGATTTCATTGCCGATGCTCCACATCACGACGGAGGGATGGTTACGGTCACGGCAGACCATGGCCGAGATGTCGTACATGTACCACTTGTCGAAGTAGTCGCCATAGTTGCTGCCTTTATTCTGTTTCCAACTATCTAGCGCCTCATCCATGACGAGCATTCCGAGGCGGTCACAGGCATCCAGGAGGGCTTGCGAGGGGGGGTTGTGAGAGGTGCGGATGGCGTTGTAACCGGCCTCTTTCAGGATGCGTACTTTGCGCTCCTCAGCATCTGGGAAGGCACATGCGCCGAGGGGGCCGTTATCGTGGTGATTGCACCCGCCGTACATGTTGACCATCTTGCCGTTGAGCATCAGCCCTTTGCCAGGGACGACTTCGACGGTGCGGACGCCGAAGGTAGTTTTGATCTCGTCTTGGACCACTCCGTCTTCGGTGAGAACGGTGGTGAGGGTGTAGAGATTGGGCGTTTCGGGAGTCCAGAGATTGGGATTGGCGAACCGGATGGAGGTGGAGATTTCGTTGGTGGTGTTGGCCAAGTTCATCCGCGCGACCTGCTTCCCGGCGGCATCGGTAATGCGGAACTGGATTTCGCGGTCGGCAGCGCTCGTCCAGGTTGGATTCGCGTGAATTTGAACCGTGGCGGCTTCCGCCGTGGCTTCGGGAGTGGTGACGGCGATGTTCCAGGGGTCGAGGTGGGTGGGGTTGAAAACGTTGAGGGTGACTTGGCGGTAGATGCCGGAGCCCGTGTACCAACGGCTGTTGGGTGGGGTGGTATCCACCCGGACGGCGATGGTGTTCTTTTCGCCAACCTTCAGGTGTTTGCTCAGGTCCACTCGGTAGGCGGTGTAGCCATAAGGGTGCTCGTCGATCTGCTTGCCATTGCAGTAGAACTGGGCACGCATGTATATGCCGTCGAAATAGAGTTGGACACGCTTGCCTTTCCATTCATTGGGGGCTTCCAGGGTGGTTTGGTACCAGCCGATGCCGCCGATGGTGAATCCGGTGCTCTGGCCATCGGCCGCTTCGGAATCGAACGGGCCGGAACGTTTGGACTGTCCGCCGACCGCATAGATTCCGGCGTCGCCGGAGCCGTTGTAGGTCCGCACGGCGATGACGTCCGAGCCATCGCCCTTGAGAAGTGAGACCGGCACCTGATAGATGCGGGTGACGGTCCATTCGGTGGCGTAATTGGGCGGCATCTGGCCGGTTGAGCCGACTTTCACGCCGTTGACGAACGTCTCATCGCAATCGTCGATCTTGCCGACGGAGATAGGGACTTGGGAGGCGCCGTTGGGGATCTCCACTTTGAACTTTCGGCGATACCAGGCAAATCGGTTGCTCGGCGTTTCTCCCAGGTGCTTGGCCCAAGTGGCGGGCAGAGTGACGTCGCTCCAAGAGGAATCATCGAAGGTGGGTTTGCTCCAAGTGGGATCATCGCCGAGCTTGAACTTCCATTGGCCGGCCACCACGGATTGACCCTTTGGGTAAGTCTTGGGCGGCAGGTCTTCGATCTGGAAATCGTGAGGAAGCGTCACGCGCTTCCAAATGGCTTTTGCGTCACCAAGGATGTCGCCGCGGTGGAATTGCCATCCATCGTTGAAGGGGATGGAGATTCGGGGGCTGGCGACGGTGGCGAGCAGAATGGCGGAAGCGAGCATCGGTTCCATAGCGGTCTTTGGCCACTATACATGAATAAGTTTTGAATGACTCAGTACGTTTGATATAGCGTTGCTGCGTCCGTTGCCTTAGACTAGAACTGCGATGAAGTTGCAAGCGTTGGCGCTGGTCTCGGCGGTGGGGTTCTTGGTCTCTCAGGTCAAGCCCGGGCCGGTGGAGTTTTCGGCCGACGTTGCACCGATCCTGAAGGGGAAGTGCGTGAGTTGCCACGGGCCGGACGTGCAGTCGGGCGGCTTGCGGCTGGATACGCCAGAGGGGCTGAAGAAGGGCGGGGAGAGTGGGCCGCTTTGGACCGCCGGTAAGGGGGCGGACAGTTTGTTGATTCGGCGCATCTTGGGCAAGGGGAATTTGCCGAGGATGCCGATGGGGTTTGCTCCGCTTTCCCCGAGTGCCGTTGCCAAGATTCAAGCCTGGATCGATCAAGGAGCGGTGATCTCGGCGCCCAAGAAGCATTGGGCTTACGTACCTCCGGTCCGACCGAAGCTCCCGGGAACAAAGAACCAGGGGTGGGCACGCAATGAGATCGATCGATTCGTGTTGGCTCGCCTGGAAAAAGAAGGTTTGAAGCCCGCGCTAGAGGCGACGAAGGAGCAGCTTGCGCGCCGCGCTGCCCTCGACTTGACCGGATTGCCGCCGACGGTGGCGGAACTGGATCGGTTCCTGGTGGATAAAGCGCCGGGGGCGTATGAGCGGTATGTGGACCGGCTCTTGGCCTCGCCCCATTACGGCGAGCGGATGGCGCGGACGTGGATGGACCTGGCGCGGTACGCGGACACCAATGGCTACGAGAAAGACCTGCCCCGGCAGATGTGGCTCTGGCGAGATTGGGTGATCGATGCGTTCAACCGGAACATGCCCTTCGATCAGTTCACGATCGAGCAATTGGCGGGCGATCTGTTGCCGAACCCGACCGTGGAGCAGTTGATTGCCACCGGATTCAACCGGAACAGCATGCTGAACGACGAGGGCGGGACGGACGCGGAGGAGTTCCGGGTGGTGGCGGTGATGGACCGGATCGACGCGACCTCCACCACTTGGCTGGGCTCGACCCTTGCCTGCGCCCAGTGTCACGACCACAAGTACGACCCCTTCACCCAGCGCGACTACTATCAGATGTTCGCCTACTTCAACCAGTCGCAAGACAACGGGCGGGACATGACGCCGGCGGTGAAGAAGATCGGCGTGTGGGATATGTGGCATCTGGCGGAACTGACGAAGAGCGACGGTGGATGCCAGGGGCTCTTGGCGCAGGCGGAGAAGAAGTTATTGACGCCGGAAGGCATGGCGCGATCCAAAGCACGGCAAGCGCTTTGGAAGTCCCCCAAGCCGAGCCAGATGACCGCGCAGGCGACCTTGAACGTGGACGCGGACGGTTGGATCTTGGCGAGCGGGGCCGATCCTGATCAAGACACCTACGAGATCACGCTGCCGGTGACGGAGGCGGTGCGGGGAATTCGACTCCAAGTTGGCCCCGATCCCAGTCTGCCCGGCGGAAGTTCGGGACGAAACACCAACGGGAGCTTTGTTCTAGACAAGGTTGAGGTGGAATTGCACCGGGCGAACGGGGAAGTGGCGGGTTCAGGGGCGTTTCGTGCGCTGGCCGACTTCACCCAAGAGGGGCACGATCCGATGACGCTCGTGAAATCGGAAGAGGGTTCCGGTTGGGCCGTCGCGGCATTCGAACCGGCACACAAGAAGGTGCATACGGTGGTGCTGGAACGCTATCCGACGGATCCGATGCCCGGCGACACCTTGGTCGTTCGCCTCAAGCACTCAGCGAAGTTTCCGCATCACAACTTGGGGCACTTTCGAATCTCGATCACGGCGGATCGAGAGTTGGCGCAGACTTCGCCCCCCAGCGCGGAGGTTCTGGCGTTGATGACGAAGCCCGATCCTTCGGAGGCCGAGCAAAAGATGTTGCGCGACTACCTCTTCGAGTCGTCGCCGGACGTGATGAAAGTGCGTGCCTCCCAGCGACGGATTGAGACTGAGCGACAAAGGATCCTTGGTAAATCGCCCTCCAGCATGATCATGAGCGATCTGGAGAAGCCTCGCGAGAATCACATCTTGAAGCGGGGCGATTTCCGCACGCCGGGAGACAAGGTCTCGCCCGCGCCGCCGGCGGTGCTGGGGGGAGCAGCGGGGGCGGGAAACCGACTGGGGCTGGCGAAATGGCTGGTGAGCCCGAAGAACCCCCTGACGGCGCGGGTGGAAGTGAACCGGCTGTGGGAGCAGTGCTTTGGGAAGGGGCTGGTGGCGACACCGGAAGACTTCGGCACCCAGGGCGATCGACCCTCTCATCCGGAGCTTTTGGACTGGTTGGCGACCGAATTCATGGCGCGCAAGTGGGACCTGAAGGTGATGCTACGGAAGATCGTGACCTCGGCCACGTATCGGCAGTCGGCTCGGGCTACCCCGGCGCTGCTGAAGAAGGACCCGTACAACGTGCTTCTGGCACGGGGGCCGAGGTTCCGCATGGAGGCGGAAGGGGTGCGGGATATTGCGCTCACCGCAAGCGGGCTTCTGACGGAAACCATTGGCGGACCTAGTGTGATGCCGCCGCAACCCGGAGGCATTTGGGAGAACAGCTTTAGCTTTTATGACACCAGCGAACGTTGGGTGGACGCCACCGGGCCGAACCGATTCCGGCGAGGGCTGTACACCTACTGGCGGCGGACCGCGCCGTATCCGATGGCCCTGACGTTTGACATGAAGAGTCGGGACATGTGCGTGGCGCATCGGGCAAGAACGAACTCGCCCCTCCAAGCCCTGAACCTGATGAACGATCCGGTCTTCTTGGAATGCGCGGCGACCCTTGGGCAGAAGATGGGACAGCTGGGGGGTGAGAAGGGGTTGGTCTATGGATTCCGGGCTTGTACCTCCCGAGCGCCTCGCGCGACTGAGTTAGCGGCACTGAAGAAGCTGCTGACGGCGAGTCGGACGCGGTTTGGCGCGGATGGGAAAGCGGCGGCGGACCTGCTAAGAGCGGGAGGGGTGACGGCGAAGGAGGCGCTGACCACGGAGAACGCGGCGTGGATGGTGGTGGCGAACGCGGTTTTGAATCTGGACGAGAGTATTTCTAAATAGCCGTCGGCTTCTCTCGCCGGAGGTGCTGGCCGGCGTTGCCCGCCGGAGGTATTAGGTGTTAGGGGCGCTTTGCGAAGGTGTTAGGCTTTCCTTAAGGGACAAGGGACAAGGGACAAGGGACAAGGGACAA
>ERZ778023.2749-NODE-2749-length-19945-cov-49.660181_pt1 | contig 19945 bp, 12 predicted proteins | sample MGYA00375753_ERZ778023 | MGnify/ENA primary metagenome ERZ778023 (study PRJEB29350, sample SAMN05389822) | bioreactor metagenome | isolation source: Ammonium sulfate bioreactor | place: South Africa: University of Cape Town | collected 2014-04-04 ... | reverse complement strand
CAACAACAACAACAGTGCCGCATAAACTTGATTCGTTAATCGATCTGAATCTACCGACGAACACCGATGAAGATCCGTCAGCGACACGGATTACACTTGAAGAACGTATTCGACTGCTCGATCAGCAGATGAATGAAATGAAACATGGCCAACAGAAGTCAGCGACATCATCCTCGTCATCGTCGAGCTCGTCTCTATCTCCAGCGACTTTAATCGAACAACAAAATCAAAAAACGAATTCGATATTCGTACCAACAACAACGACGCCATCCGTTGCTAATCTCAATACGACCGTGAAAAGTACGAATGATCTCGTTTCGACATTATCACCGGCGTCATCAGCTAAAATCGCTCAATGTCTTCAAGTAGCACGCGCAGCTGTTATGAATACTCAATCATCACCATCGAAATCAGCGGTAACTCCGTCGACGACATCGCCATTCTCTTTTCCAACTGCATCTGTACCGTCACTGAATTTAACTCGAACGCTATCGACAACATCGCCGTCGCCTGTGACCATACCTTCAGTATTAACACCACCTCCACTACCGTTTCCGAATCTATCAACTCTGCCGAATCCATCGTCGACATCGATTTTAACGACATTTCAGGCGGCTATTACGCAAACGCAAATGGCAGCTGCAGCAAAGTACAATCCAATGTAAGCGAGCGAAAAAAAATGATCATCCTTTCTGTTGATCCTATTCTAAATTTGCTTTTCTAGGTCATTTGCGGCGACACTTCATCCTCCTCCACCACCGGTGCCTGCTTCACTTATCTCACCTTCGTTAAATCTAAATTCGCCATCGGCAACGACCTCTACACTGACTACATCATCTCATAATAATAATAATAATAATAATAATAATAATCTAATGTCGAATTTGACTCTTCCGCCACCTCCTACGCCACCGCTATTAACTCTATCGAATACTAATTCGACACCGGTTAATCTTCTTAGTCCGCCCATATCGAATATTCCGTCTAATGCGTCGTTCTCTGAACCTCTGCCGGCGTCACCGAGTACATCGTCGGCAAAAATTCTCGAGCGTCTCGGTCCATCAGCTAAATTCAAACGTAAAGCTATTCCTCCGCCGTTAGCTGCCATCACGACACCAACAACACCAAACGTCAAAGATTCATCTGTATTACCTTCACCAGAACCAACAGCTCCGATCAATAGCGGAACAAATTCACCGCCCGTACTTCAAACGCAACTATCTAACTCTTCAACCGGTTTGAAATCGATTTTAAAACAACGTTCACTATCGAATTCGTCATCACTCTCGCCAACGAGTGAACGGAAGTCATCAACTAATTTCATTTCACCGCGTACATCTACAGACACACGTCCGAACGTGCCCGTAACACCAACTACTCCGGTAAATCGTTCTGCGTCAATCGATTCGACATCGAAACGTACGCCTCCATCGACACCAACTCCAACGACGGAGAAGAAAAAACCTGCTAATCAACAGGATAGTAGCGTGTTTACAAACGATGTCGATGAACGTCAAGCTGATGATAAAAAATCAACTTGGCGTACACCGCCAACAAAACAACAATTATCATCAAATGAAGTTGCCAATGTTAAAAAACCGATCTTAGATAAAATACCGAAAAAATCAACGGCAACATCCGTACCATTGAAATCAACTCCAGCTGTTGACACAACAAAATCAGCGGTGAAAACAACTAAACCAACTAAACCGAACACGGTAGCAACACCAATAGGTTCAAAAATTCCACAACTAACGTTAGAACGTATTGATACGAAATCGATAAAACCATCCGTTGAAACCCCGACAAAAACCAATAATAAAACGGTTAAAGTCAAACGAACGAATGTCCTTCAAAGCGATAGTGATACAGACAAGAAATCGACGTCGAATGATGCTCAAAAGACGAAGAAATCTCTCTTAAATAATGAAATAACCAAACGTAAACAACAACATCAACAAAAACCAATTCCAACAAAGAAAACAACAACAACGCCTAAACAGACGAGTAAACCGGCTGCAAAAGTCGTTCGAAAACGTTCGACTACTGAAACGCATTCATCGACATCAGATGTCGATGAGAAGAAAACCGAGCATCCACTCACAACAACAACAACAACAACAACTGATCAAGAACAAGATTCAAGCGATGAAGATAGCGTCAAAATTAAAAAACGAAAGAAAACCGTATCGAAAAGTAAAGCAAAATCATCGAAAAATTCGACTATTTGGAAAGATATTGGAAAAGGCGCTAGTATGTACGATCGAATTAAAAAACGACAACGAAATGAACAAACACGAAATAGGTTTGCATACAAATTTATAATTTCTCAGCAATCAATTCTATTTTTGTTTTAGTTCATTATCGGCTAGCGAAGGTCATCTAACCGATGAGAATAGTGATACTCATGATGACGATGACGATGATGATGATGAAGATGATTATAAACGTACGAAAAATCGACGAGCCAATGTCACATCACGAAGAGTAATTAGCATAGAGAGAGAGAATATGAGTTTTATATTTACGATTTTGATTTTAGAATTTTACAATTAATACGTCTGATTCCGAATCCGAACCACCTTCGAAATCGAAAGCAAAAAAGGAATTAGTATTTGATAATAATATATTCGATGCTGAGGAAAGTGATGAAAAATCGAAGCCAATTAATCGTAAATCGAAAGTAAATCAAACACCACCAGTTCAACAAACGAAAAAACCAGTCTTAAAAACAAATAATGAACAAATAAAGAAAGACAAATCTTCGAAAGTTATCGAAGAACAATCGATGACGAAAAAGAAAACAGCATCAATACCAAAAGTTGTCGAGAAAAAGAAACCACTTGTTAATGCAACTAAACCGATTCCGAAACTATCGAAATCATCGACTCCAGCACAGAAACGTCCGTCGACCGATGAGTCAAACGAATCGAATAAAAAACAGAAAGTCAATGACGAACAACAATCCGAAATTCATACAGTCGATAAACCGTCGATTGTTATTTCATCACCGAAAACCGATTCTTCGATAATTCTACAGAAAATCGACGAACCAAAAACGGAAACAACTCCGCAAACAACACCAACTAAATTCGGCATCGTTTTTCCGAGTCATCATCGTCATTCAACAACGACACCATTATTAAAACGTACCCTTTCGACTGAAACACCGACGAGTCATGAAACATCGAAAAATGACAGCGAAGATCATGAATCTGCATCGACAAAGATCAATAACAACGATCAATCGAACGCAAATACATTGAAACCACCGGTAGTCGCACAATCGGCGTTAAGTGACGATGAAACTTTAAATCCGGAGACCATGCAATTGAGCGATTTGATTGGAGGAAGTCGACGTGAAGATACGAGTCCGGCGACAGGTCGTGCTGCAGGCAAAACAACAGGAAAAGGTAAACGAGCAACGAAACAAGATACAGCTGCGAATAAACGTCAACAAGCGAAAACAAATGCAAAAGCAGTTAAATCGAATGAAAAACAAGACGAAGTATCTGCTGCAGAACCAGCAGCAGCAGCAGCGATACCAACGACAAGTACAAAACGTCCGTCAACAACGGAAACATCGTCTGCCTCATCGCCAATTACTGATAAAGACGCGAAACGATTACGAAAGAGCACTGATGATTCAACGACTATATCACAAATTAGAATTGAACCCGTTGAAAAACATTCACAAATTATCAATACGTTGATTAAAGAAGAAAAAACGGAATCAGTTTCATCTTCAACAACAACAACAACAAAAACTATTGATCAACCACCACCACCACCAGTTATATCGATGGAAACAGATCAAGTCTCATTACCTTCAACATCCATTACAACAACAACAACAACATCATCATCGATACCATTGGTGTCTATAACAAGTCCAGAAACAGAAAATGCTATCAAAGCTGTTTACTCGACAATTTCCATTCCTCAACAAACAATATCAAAGACACCGAATTTAGAAAAATCGACTCCTATCATTGCACCGATATCAAAAGAAACATTGCCAATTGTCGAACATCAACCAACACCAGCACCTATTCAAACAACATCCATCTTACCTCCACATGTTTCAATTAAATCATCACTTGCGCCGTCAGCTTTGAACGAAAATGTTGAAGAAACATTAAGTGCTGTTAATAGTCTTCTCATGTTAAATAATAATCCAGCAAATCTATCTGGTGATCATCCGTCAATGAAAGGCGCTGCACGTGTAACACCGACGATAAGTAAACCAGTTTATTCCGTTGTAACATCATTACCAAGTCCAACGAATCAACAAACACGTCAAACACCAGTAACAACAAGTGTTTCGACATCAACAACACAACAAAATGATTTGATAACAATGGTATCAAATATTGTTTCGTCGTCGAATATCAATGCTGATAAACCTTCGACAACAACAACTACGACAACATCAGCAAATACTTCATCTCGATCGCATATCGAAGAAGTTATCGATGATGTTGCTAAAGGTGCATTGACAACAAGTGTGCCAGCAACAACAACAACAACACCTCTTATTAGTGAACCAATTACATCTATTGTTCATGATGTCATGCGAACACCTTGTTTAACATCATCAACAACTGCGCCGACAACAACAACAACAACCGTAGGTACTGAAACATTGAATATATTCGATACACATCGTCATTCGACATCACCATTGAAAACATCAACAACTACAACAACACCTGCAACGACGACAACAACAACAGCAGCGAGTGCTTCAGTAAATCCTGTTGCTCCTGCTGTTGTACGACCGACATCATCTAAAACATCAACATCACATAAACGTTCAGCAACACCGAAAACAGATGTACCAACACCAACGACATCCACCACAGCATCGCCAATATTGCATGGATTTCCACATATGCTTACACCCAATGGTGGCATATTTACGGCTGGTCATCATTCAACTATTCCATTCTCAATATTTAATTCTCTGCCATCGAATATACCGAATTCATCAGGAAATCCATCGCTTGTATCAAGTTCTCCGCCTTTAGCAACACGCACATCATCCAATCGAAGTAATAGTCCGAGTACTAACAGTCATATTACTGTCAATCCATTACTAAATACAATGACGAGTGGACAACAAAAATCAACATCATCAAATTCACAAACACATGAAAAAGCATCCCGTCGAGAACCATCTAACAAAGGATCGACTACTTCATCATCATCATCGAATCGTTCGACTCCTATTCAACAAACAGTGCCTGTTCCTATTCCTCTTACAATCCCATCATCGATAGCTTCATCAGCATCAGCAGCAACAGCAAACAGTGTGATCAGTCAACAACAACAAGCATCACCTCTACTAAATTCAATCGACGCTGCTACAGTTGCAGCTATGCGACAACAAGCATCGCCTCTATCACAATTTCTACCACCAGACGCTGTCGTACAATTTCGTTCAATTTATCCTGATGCACCTGAATTATTTGGCGCACCGAGTGGTCTTTATCAACCAGGAAACATGGCATACGCTGCAGTAGCTCAACAGATGCTCACTGCCATGAGCATGCCAGGCAGTCATCCATCGGCTGCTGCCTTAGCCGAATTATATTCGAATGCCGATTCCTACTTCCGTATAAATGCTCCGCCACCACCGCCGCCACCCAATGAAGTCTCGCGTGATCCCTATAATGTTCAATGGCAAGGCAATTTGATTTTGAAAAACGATCAAGCATATGTGAAAACTCAATTAGTTGCTGGTAGTCCGCATATTGCACGTGCATCAATGAACTATTGGAATTCGGACTCATTACCAGCAGCAGCAGCAGCTAATTTGCAAACACCTTCGCATCATAATTTACGTATTTCTCAGCGTATGCGTTTAGAACAAGCTCAACTCGAAGGCGTACAAAAACGTATGCAAATGGATAATGATCATTGTATATTAATAGCTGAACCCAATGGTTCAACGCCAGATGAAATTCGTATGCAACAGAATAACTTGAAAAATGGTGTCATTCGATATTTTGATGAGAAGAAAGCAGCCGGAATTGTCAATGTTTTACTGCCCGGTGCCTCACAACCAGCTTATGTTGTACATATATTTCCACCATGTCAATTTGCATCTGAAATTTTACAAAAACGTGCGCCGGATACTTATCGTTGTGTTGTTCAGAATAAAATTGAACAAATCTATTTGTTAATTGTCATAACGAGTACAGTCCAATAGTTCTGTATCACTGTTTGTTATTTCATCTGTTTTCCTTTCTCCTTCTTCGTTTCATTTTTTCTTCTTCTTCTCTACATACATACACACAGTGTTCTTGTGTACTATTGTAGTCAGTATTCGATGTGATGCTTCTTTATTTTGTATAGTTTCTCATAATCTTCTTCTTCTTGCTTATGTTGGTTTTCTTTCTTCTTTTTCTTCTTCGATATGTAAGTGTGTGTGTGTGTGTGTTCTACTCAATTCCTCCCTTCTCGTATATACATATATACACATACACGCTGATAGAATTATGCGAGTTGTGGGAATAAAAAAATAACAAGAAGGGAAGAAGAATCAGTTTTTGTTCTGGTTTTTTTGTTGTATATTCAATGTTTGTTTGTGTGCGTGTGTGTGTGTGATTTAAATAGATGAACGACGTTTATCTTGTATGCTCACCAGGTTTTCCTCTTTTTTTTTCTTTTTTTTGTTTGTGTTTATGGAAGTCTACTCGTTTTTTTGTTTCACGCGATTGCAACGCAGTAAAACAAGAAAGAAAAATGATTCTAACTTTAAAAAAAAAACAAGTTATGAATATAAGAAAAAAAAGCGAACTTTTTTCATTACGTCATTGCTAGTTGCGCTCTGGTCTTTCTCACTGATTTATATATTGACATGGGGATTAATTCTTTGATGATCAAATTCGATAGAGAAGAAAAAAAAAGATGTCTATGATAATTCACCCATGGATGATAGTTGAATACAGAACAAATCAATGTGTAAAGCACATGTAAGCTCTCAACAATGTGCCTATTTCAATCAACGAATGAATGTGAATCCCTCAAGAATATACTAGCTAGATCAATAGTAGCCTTCGATGAATATTCTTCTTCTTTTTCTTTCTGTTAATATAATGACTGTGGCTACTGATATTGTTATTTTTTGTTGTGTTGTTGTTGTTATTGAGAATGTTCATTCACATTCATAAATCAACAACATATTTCTATCACATTCTTAATTTGACGGATATACATTAACTGACTTGTGTACTTTGACGACGTGCTTGAGATGTGTGAATAGCTAACAAAAACAAGAAAACTTTGATTATGCAAAATGAAAAATTGAATTTTAAGCTGAAGAAAAAAATCATTTCTCTTCTTTCTCGTTGACATCTTGTTAGTAAAATAGTCGAACATTCCGCGGAGGCTTCCATAATTGAATCAATCAGACGAAGAAATCAGTTTTGACATGGGCTTACTCGACGTTTCTACGGCATTGTTGCAATTTTTTTCTTCTTATCGCTGTCGATGTCATAGGAGTGCGATCAACGATCGATCTCAACATTGTCGTTCTCAAATTCTAAGTAAAGCAATGTTACTATTTCGACCGGAAACAATAAATATTTCAGAGCAAATTTTTCTTCTTCACAAAATCAAAGTCGCAAATGTTAATAGATATATAATTATATTTGTGTATATAAATCGTTGAATGAATATGAGCAACGATGTTACTAAATTAATCTTTCTATTCGTTGATTTGTTTGACAAGATGTGCCATATTTATTAGTCTCATTTTTCTTCGTATTATTCTCGTTTTTTATCTTCCGATCCGATCGTTTTTTTTGTCTTAGCTGACGTGACAAATATGTTCTTCACCACCTCGATTAACCACTGTCGTTGACAAAGATTAACGAATATTTAGACTACCAAACATGCGTTTGTGTACAACATCTATCAATTAGCACACTTTTTGCTTTTTTTTCTTGTCAAACTATCATTAGGACCGGTTTTTTTTTCTTCTTTTTGGCTTGGTAATATTATTCTCATCAAATCATTATATTCAGTTCAATACGTATGCTCTCGAGGTGATTTCTTTTTTTTTGTCGTGCGAAATTAAATTCTAACGATAACCTTCTTAATCATTGTACCATGAGTATGGTTCCGATTATTTCTTCTCACTTCTCATCACAGGAAACAAGGTCATAGGCATCTATGAAAACAGATGGATTTCTATATCAACATTACATATCCATGATGACAGAGAAGTAAGCAAATGACGAAAGTAAGTAATAGCCACTTGACGAGTTCGAATCAAAAGGTAAATGATGACAATAGGGTCATCCTATTGACATTTCTCACCGACTGTTACGCAAGGTCATCGGTTTAATATGAATACACAGTTAGATGATGTTTATTTGCCCTTTGATCATTTTCATTCGATCAGCTCTTTTTCGTTTTACGTGTGTTTTTTTTGTCTTTCTTTTACTTTCTCTCTTAAGCACACTCTCTTTCGGTACTGTCAAATAAATAGACATCGAAATAGAAAAGCAAAGAATCGAAGGTATAAGAATGTTTTCATCACTCGTCTTTTCTTTTCTCTTGTCATTTACTAGTCTATACATTATATTATAGAAAGAAAAAAGAATGACGAAAATAATTGAACACACTACTATCATATTACCACCCGTCGATTCTCTCACTCGTTCTTCTTAATGGTATTAGAATGAAAAAAAATGACGAAAGAAAGAACGAACGAACGAGAAAGAAAACGAGAAAGAGAAAATAGATTTCGATGCAACAATGCCAAATAATAATAATAACAACAACAGCAACAGCAAAAACAACAACGAGAACGAAGAGTAAATAATAATCATAATCATAATAACAACCTCTGACTACACATGATTGCATCGACAATGCCACCTACTATTTGATATGTTCGACAACAGATGCAAATAAACCTAAAATCAAAGCACATAAGATGTTGAGAGCGACAGACGCGCATGCACGTCCTTCTCGTTCTCCTCTTCTCCCTATTCTTTCTTTCTTTCTCTCTCTGTCTCCCTCTCCTCGTCTTCCTTCCGTCTACCTTCTTCCGTCAAATGGAAGGAAGCGATGGCAATTGCGGTCACCTTGTTGTTTCTTTCACTTTCCATTTCTCTCGTCATTTGCATTTTTTTTCAAATATTTCAGATATATCACGAACTGATGAATGAAGAAATCGTCGAGGACAAGCAAAACGGTGATGTCCGGCGGTATGTTTATGAATAGCAGCAGCAGTAATGAGAGTAATTCCGATGATGATAAATGTCATTTACCAACTGCTGATTTAATATTTTCGGAAAACGAAAAAGATAATAATAATGATGAAGAACAACAACAACAACAGCAGCAGCAGCAGCAGAAACCAGTTGTTGTTATACGACGAAATCCGAGCAAACTTAGACGACAACAAGCTACTATTTCACTTCAATCACCTTTATCAGTTCGAAATCTTTCATCTCTCGAATCATTTGATAATATGAATAACGATGACAATCTTTTAAATTATATGACAATCAAAAAAAATCATTCGTTAACCAACAATCTCGATCGTGATTTCAATCGAACGAGTTTCAATGAATCGGAACGTACAGACAGTGGCATTGGACGTGACAGCGGCTCGAGTTGGAGACTTAGCAATTGTAGTGATTCATTCCATCATTCTCAACAACATCATCAAATAGACAAACAACACGGTATGTTTATGTCATCTATTGATGTACATGTATGTTTCTTTTCAAATAGCAACTCAGAGAGAGAAAAAAGAAAGAAAGACACACACACAGAGTTATTAATGAGCTTTTCAATGATAAGACAATAATGTTGATACAATTTTGCTATTTTCTTTCGAAGGTCATACCTTGAAAAAAAAATTCAAAATTCGTTTTTTTTCCTCCTTCATAAGAAAGATTTGACAGATCTAATCCTTAATGTATATTTAAATAAAATTGTAATTCTTCTTTTTTTTTCTTCATAAGATTCGGATTCGAATAATGAAAACGATGGCGATGATGAAAATGATGAGCTAACGGGTGATGCCGATGAAACTCTACCGATTTCGACTATTAACAATGACAGTCAATTGTCAGAAGATGCATTTGAAAATTTAAAATTACAAAAAATTGGGTAAATAGATTTGTCTTCTTCAAATTTATTTTTCTTGCTAAAGTACCTTTGTTGAAATTTAGTTGGCTTCATGTTAAACATTGGTTAACTGTTGGACGACATCGTAAACTTGAATTGGCATCGAAACGTCAATGGAAACGTTTTTGGATCGGTTTAAAAGGTTCAAATTTGTATTTCTACAATGATCATTTAGATACCAATCCCAAATTGATCATCAGTAAGTATTTTTCATAAATTGCCAAATGTTTTGTTCATTTTATTTACACATTATTCAGTTTACAAATTAGTTGACTATAGATAAGCATTGTTAGATCATTTGCACTTGCGAGTTTATCATTCAAATGATAAATAAAAAAAAGAGAGAAAAGATACATTGTTCATTAGTATGAAGACAGTGGGTAAGAGTTTCATGATAATGAAATTAATTAGATGTTTTCTTCGGAAAGGGAAATTGCTTATTTTTCTTCGTTAGAAATGATTGACATATGTGTATTTTGATTAATTATAATTCACAGTTTGTGTCATTTTTGAGTATCAATCATAGTGAGAATTGTATTTATAGGGCAACGATATAAATAAAAACAACACGACAAGATACATATTGAATAGATGTTTAAACCAACTAATCACAGATTAGTGTGTGTGCAAGAAACGAAAGCAAACAATTCTTTCGATTGTTTTAGGCATTATTGAGTGTCTTTGTTATCCGTTACCTGAACATCCTAACCGTCAACATGTATTCAGTTTAACAATTCGTACTGGTGATACGTACTGTTTTCAGGTTAATTGTCGCATTTGAATAAAGAAAAACAAATCACGAGAAAATATTTTTCAATTCTAGGCAACTGATCAATCGGAATTGGATCAATGGATTCATAATATTCATTCGTGTTGTTGTTTGAAAATGAATGAACATTCTCTACAAACGATCATCGAACAATTAGAAGATTCAATTGAACGTGAAAATAAAATGAGAAAACTAGGCGATTTACAATTGAAATCAACAACAAATCAAAAAATTCGCTTACTCATATCGAAACAAGTCGATCTTTGGGAGAAAAATCTCGAAAATTTTCATGTCGATCTATTTCGTCATAAATGTTGCCTTTGTGCATTAGCAAACGATCGTGAATTACCCAATCCAAAAGATTTACTTGGTCAAGTGTGTCCAACAACTAAAGCAGCATTGCAAAAATTAACAACATTTACTCCGTGTAGTTTCTACGCATGTGTAACCGCACGTCGACGATTAGAACGTCATAAGCAAAAAACGAAATTAATCAATACGAGTATTAATGATGAACAACAACAAACGAAATGTTATTTATCAACACCAACTAATCCAATTGAATCTCCGCAAACATCAACAGTTACAGATCAAACTGTCTTACAAATGGTGACATGTGATTCAAGTCCTCAAATGGTATGAGCAGATATGTTTTTGTCAGATAGACCTCATTAACTTGTTAAATAGGCTCGAGAGAGTTCGTAATATTAAACGAACGTGTCAATCATTGTTATCTTTAATAGCCAAACAAATCGATTTTGTTTCTTTTGTTCTAGAGAACTATTGTTTCGATCAATGAAACGACAATTGTTGGTGAATTATTAAAACGTGTAACGGATAAATTAGGATTGCAATTCGATGATTATTTTCTTTGTTTTGACTCGAATTCGTTGCATAGTTTCGTACCAAATCGAAGTGAAAAACTTAGTCATCTCGTAAGAATTCGAAAATCGAAAACAAAAGTCAATCGATTTGCATTTTCGTAGAATTATTCATCGATTGATATACGACGAAAGATCGTCTATCAAATAACATTGAATAAGCCACTTGAACTATCCGGTATCGAAGTAGCGACAGAATTACATCAAGAATCTTCGTTACAAGTTGTTGTATGCGATGTAAAAGTGAATAGTGAAAGTGAACAATTAGGTAAAAAGAGAGAAATTAATTCGATGAAATGATTGAAGAATAATTTTATTTGAAGGAGTGAGAAAAGACGATGAAATTGTTATTATTAATAATTCGATTGTACAAGATCTTGATTTGGATACGATTGATCGGTATTTTAATCAAATACCAATTGTTCTAACACTTCGATCATCGAGGTTAGTCGAAGAAACTAAAAATAAATAGTAGAACTTTTGTTTTTTGCTTAAATTCGAATAGATTGTCCGAAGAAAATCATGATCCAAATCGAACATTAGATTTTTCTCATTCAATTATTCAGAATCTCATATGTCCACCTCCGCCACCTCGTCGTATCGAACGTTTATCACGTCAAGAACTACGTGAATTAATCGTTCCTAAACCCGATTCAGCATCATCTATTGAACTTCCTCCATTAGCCCGTAAAGATTCGAAAGAAAATGATCCATCATCATCAGCATTAGAACGTCTATTCAAAAATGTCGATGAACTAAGTCGATATTGTCGTCCCATGGCAACAATATCACAAACAAATATCGAACAACCACCACCACCACCATCATCACGTATCAAAACACTTTCCAATGCACAACGATTACGTAAAGTTATTTTCGAATTAATCGAAACCGAACGTTCATACGTTCAAGTATGATTTATTTCTTTTCAAAATCGTCGTGTATCGATTGTCTATTTAGGATATGCAACGTTTAATCGAACGATACATCGAACCATTGCGTGATGATTCGAAATTATTACCTGCTGACGCCATCGAATCGCTCTATGTCAGTGTTAAATCTATTCATCAATTGCAACAAACATTTCTCACTCGATTGGACACGAATATTCCAACTGAAATACTTGCTTACAATGCACTCCATGAATTTCGTCACATTCTCATATCAATATCGGAAACATTTCTTTCCTATTGTCAATATTTTAAACTCTATTCAACATTTTGTGCAATGCATTTACGCATGAATCGTTTGCTCGATCTTCATCAAAATAATCAACATTTGAAAGAATTTCTTGCTGCACGTAATCCACGACATCAACATTCATCATCGTTTCAATCGTATTTAATCAAACCAGTTCAACGTATTCTTAAATATCCATTACTTCTACAACAAATGCTTACTTATTCAACAGAAAATAACAATGAAAATAATCTATCTGATGATCAATCGACAGCTATTGAATTAGTCAAATTAAATCAAGCCATTTCTATGATGAACAATATAGCAGAATATATGAATCGGATGCAACAACTCTACGAAGATTATGGACAATCATTTGAACATATAACCAAAGTTTACAGTGAAGAACATAATAAAGTAAATCATTTTTTTTGACGATTTTAATAATATTTTTCGCATATACATACATATAAATAGAGTTTACAATTGAATCTACCGGATTTGTATGTTTATGGTGAACTCGATTGGATAAATAATCATTCATTTCTCAACAAAAATCATCAACGTTTGAAAACGTTTTGTTTTGTTTTTCGTAATGGATGTTTGCTATTAGTACGTGAACAATCGAATAAGAAAAAACAAGTAATTTAAATTCTACAAAGAGAAAAAAACAAATGTGTCTTCATTTCAATTCTTATTTCCTAGGATTTATTATCGATTTCTAAGGGGAATAAAATTCTAACCGATCGATTTATTCGATTTATTCCAATCGAAGAAATTCACGTTGAAATCATAGGAAATGAAGAAAGGAAAGATAATATCTATACATGGCAGTTAATTCAAACAGATTCAAAAACACGATTGAAAACAATCTTTCGATTTGCTAACAAGTAATTTTCAACTAGAAAACAAAACTGTAATTACTCTTTCGTTTTAATAGAGATGCACAAACATTTGTGAATACGATCAATAATTGTCTATCAACAACGGCAACAGCAGTCGAATGGCGACAAAATTCGTACGAACGTTCGAAAACAACTGTACGGAATTCGGATCCAACGTATTTATTAAGCAAAACTGAATCAACATCACCTCAACGTTTATCAGCAAGTCGGTCTTATCATACGATGATTCCCACACACACAAAATCACTCTATCATCAAAAGTCAGATACTCAACAACGAAGTCCATCACCGATTTGGAAACGACGTACGACGCCTATTCGACGGCAACCATTGACAATGAATCAACGGCGGCATACATTAAAAAATTCGACTGATTGCTGATAGATTTGTCTTTTGCTGTTTGTGTTCGTGTACTATTTTTCTATATAGTATATTTATGATTTCGCGCTCGTTTTCTTTTGATCAATTTGGTGCTTTGTATAAATCATTCATGTGTACGAAAGATAGATGTTATTTTAGATGAAAAAAAGCAGATAAACTTGATTCGGATGTCGATATTGATGATCGAGATTTGAAATGGATTTTTTTTGAAACTGACGGATTCCAATTGATAATGTTCGAAGGAGGAGGAGGAGGAGGGTTGGATGTGGATTTGTTTGTTTTCTGTGAGATCGGTTTGGTCGTGATTCTTGGTAATGATTGATGTTGGGAATAGTATTGTAAACGTTGTCGAAGTTGACAATGTTTATCAAAGAAAATCTGCTGTTGAGAACGATTTAAATAAGCTTTTGCATTAATTAATTTTTGAGTGAATCTCAAATTTTCTTTTTGAATTCGTTCGTATTCTCGTTTACGTTTATCCTGTCGAGATTGTTGATTAATTTGACGTTGAATGAAATAGTTTTCATTAGAATAGATTTGCTTTCGAGAACACATAGTTTTCTCATCGATTAGATTCTTGTTAGTATTTCTGTTGTTTGAAAGAGTTTGTAGGAATTGTTTGTATTTATTTTCATGAATTTTTTGATCATGAATTGATGAATATTTAGTCGAAAGAGAAATCGGAGAATAAAATGGCATTTTATTATTTGAAAGAACAAGATTTTGGCGCAAAATCAAAGCAATTGTTTCGTTCGTTCTGTTAACTAGCGACGTAGAAGAATAGTGAAGAAACAGAGGACAACGTCAAGCAACTGAGAGTGAAATGTCGATACAATGAAAACGTATTTTTCATGAAAAACATCTATTCATTCGTCCTTGTTCGAAGCTTGTATTCATTTGAGAATGTCGCGAGCAGCTGGAACTTTACAAACAACGTACAATGCTAGTAGGTTTTCCGTTTGAAGAAAAGAAGAATGTGAAAAGGATTCTTTCGTTTTAGCTTATTATCCACCGTCGCTTATGCCCGGCTACCGAGGTATTTTATCCTAATTTCTTTTTGAAAAACAATCGAGGATTTTTCTAAGGTCATGTTCCGACTACTCAATTTCAATATGGTGAAACATTTGGCAATTCAACAGCAAAATATTTCCAAGATTATCGTAGTGAAGCATTGAACTCATCACAAAGTTTATATGCACGAGGTAAACAAAACGATATTAATGCGTATGTTTTTCGATGCGTATTTTTAACTTTCAAGGTGGTTACTTTCCCACTCCATATACCCATCAACCTGAGCTTGTTATGAGTGATCGTCGTCGTAGTCGTGATCAATATCTTTACATACCAAAATATTCACTTAATAATACAAATGTTGATCGTACAAATGAAATCCGAAAGTTTCATCAAGTTCGTCATTTCGCGATACGTATGCACCGAAAGAATCTCTTTTGTCTTCTAGCTTTCACAAGAACATCGTGATCAATATATTGATCGTAGTGGTACATTACATCCTGTCGAACATTTTACTTTACCTGTAGCAAATGATAAAATGTACGAAGCCAATTTACCATAGTAAGTATTAAAAACGTCGTATTAATTGAGTTCTTCAATAGTTACATATTTCCTCTTTCTTCAAAATTACAGTTCGTCAATGTTGCTTCGTCATTCATCAGATATCAATATTCCTGTCGATCGAAATTTTCCACCGGTTAAAGAAGTAGCTAAACAATCAGCATTTCAATTATTTCCACCAACGGGTCAAAATTCTGATTACAATCCTCCTCAACAACAACCTCAAGTTCAACAAAACCAATCGCCTACATGCGATCAAATTTGTTAAGGATACACTGTACCAATAAACAATCATCAGAAGAAAAACTTTTTGCTTGAATTTATTTTGCCTATTCATACATATTTTAACCAGAACAGACTCTCGTACAATTACGTATATTTTTTAATCAGCAATTTATTCGAATAAAAAATAAACAAAAAAAAACTTAATTGCTAATTTAGTTACTGAAGGACTAGCGTTAAATATCGTTGAGCTAACCTTGTCGAGAAAAAAAAAGTAATTATTTAGTTTCAAACGAAAAAAAAACACACACACAAGCAACGTAATTAAGACGTTGTTATTCCTCTTCATAAATTAAAATATATGACGTTGAAGAGTATCGTTTTCTTCTTGTTTATGTTCGTCTATGGTACTTGTGATCGAAAGTGAATCTTCATCTTTGTTAATTATACTAAATGATATATTCGATGAAATAGTGCTAATTGTTGATGGAGAATTTGTTGTAAATTCTCGAATGACAAGTACTTTGTTTTTGATGGCTTTTTTCAAATGAGAAGGAGGACGAGATGGTTTATCGTCTTCCTGCTCTGTACTAGATGCTATTGAATTGCTGTTTTTCATATATGGAGAACGATCATGAAATTTACGTTCAGTATTGGTAGATAATGATGACGCTTCACTACTTGATTTTAAATAAGGGTTTACATTGTAAACTGTTGGAAGTTCTTGTGGTTGATAATTGTATTTTAGATTAACATTACGAGCTTCGCGAGCTATCGGTCCAGGCATTGCGGTTTTTTGTGTCTGTATAGTAGGAGGTATTGTTATTCGTTCATATTCACTGGATAAATTACTTGATGTAGTGCTTGCTGAAGGTGATTGAGCAGTTTTCAAACCGTTAGATCGTTGCAATTGTGATGCATTTGTACTCGGATTCGTACTATTGTTGTTGTTATAATATGCTTTTCTAGGTGACATACTTCTTGCACTGAATGTATTTGCTCCATATCCTGTTCGTGTTGTAGTTGTAGTAGTTGTTGAACGATATTTCTTATGAGGACTACGATCACTTCGTCTTGATGATCTTTGAGAATAACTATGTGGTGCAGTAGAACCATTTTTGTAGACATATTCGTCGGAAATAACAACAGCTCCAGGTGGAAGTGGAGGTGTTTTTCTTAACCAAGGACGCATCATAACTGGTGGATCAGTAGCACGGTAATGTTGATACGATTGTTCAGGCACATATTGAGGTACCGTTGACTGACGAAGCAATGGAGTATTTCGACCACCAGCTGGTCGATTATTCGGATATGAATTAGCTAACGGTACATGGTGACAAGCAGAACAATGTTGTATCCAACAGTAACCGGTAACTGGTATATTAAGTGGTGGTGGTGCAGGTGGACATGCACGACAGATACTTGGATAGGTATTATAAGAATACTGAGGTGCTGCTGGTTGTACAGCTAATGCTGATGAAACTGTATTCGAATTTGATGAAGACGATTGCACATTTATTGATGAGGATAATGATGAAGAGCTTTCAGATGCAACTGAAACCGGAAAATTTGCTTGTGGAGCAGGTTGATAATAAGAAGCAGGAGCAGCAGCAGCAAGAGGTGGAGGTGGAGGTCCAATTGGTATCTGTGCGTCCGGTTGAAAAGATGGTACGAAAGTTGGAGGAGGTGGAGGTACATTAATAATTGGTGGTGAAGTATACGTTTGAGGAGCTTGTGGCACATATTGTTGTTGTTGTTGCTGTTGAGGAAGAGCTGCTGAATATGGCGCGACAGCATATGTAGGAGCAGAAACAGGTGGAGGTATATTAATAATCGGTGGTGAAGTATACGTTTGAGGAGCTTGTGGCACATATTGTTGTTGTTGTTGCTGTTGAGGAAGAGCTGCTGAATATGGCGCGACAGCATATGTAGGAGCAGAAACAGGTGGAGATATATTAATAATCGGTGGTGAAGTATACATTTGTGGAGCTGGTGGAACATATTGTTGTTGCTGTTGAATGGCTGGTACATAACTGGGTATCGCTGGTTGAGATACTGGCCAGTTTGAAGGAAATGGTAGAACAGCAACTGGATTGCTATAACGTTGCGCAACTATTTGTTGAACAGCTGGTGTTAGAGGCAATGACGCGACTTGTGGAAGTGGTGGTGGCACTGGAAATGAAGAGAGAGGTTGTGCCATACGATTGTAAAGAAAAGGTGGCATTGCCTAAATAATATAAATCAATACAGTTATATGAACAATGAAATAACTTACCAAAGAACCTGTGTAAGGTTGATGTGCATACGATTGTCCAGTTGGTATGAAAATAACTCGAATTTTGGGTGGTAAACTCACAGCATTACTAATTGGAACATTTTGACTGCCAAAAAAGCCTTGACCTCCACCGGCATTAACTACTGCTCCTCTTGAGTTAATATAAACCGGATACGGTACGAATTTCGTTTGTTTTATATAATTGACGAACACTTCATTCGAATACATTTGCGGTGGAATATTATTCGCTTGCATTTTCCAATATGATTTCTCCATTTTCTTTAGCTGTCGTAAATACTGCTCGTAACGATACTGTTCATCTAGTTGATTAAAACGCATCAGTGCATAAGTGCCTAAACCAGGCTGTTTCACTTTCACTGGACCAAAATAAGGTACTGGTGCATATCTATCGTTATGTTTCATCGGTGGTTGATATACCGGTTGAGCAGGATAATGAGGTGCAAACGAAATAGGTTGTCTACCATATCCACCATAATAATAATATTGATTATTATACTGGTTGGGTAGACCAACTTGATATGCTGGATAACTACCAAAACCGCGCGGTACTAGAGCTGTCATATTCGAAATCTCGTCTCTTTGTCGAATCGTCTTCTTGTTTTGATTTAAAGCGTCATTGAGAAATAAAGAAAAACAGTAATCTACAATATACAACTGTTTATTGTATTATGTATTTACCTTCACGAATGAGACAGAACTTATCCGTTGATTACAATCGAATACAAGCATAAAAACCTTGATTAGTCATATGAATCAATGGTGTTAGTTAGATAATAGTTATTTGCGTAGGTACAAAATACGATTGGCTTATTCGTGTCGGTGTTTTCATATTTTTGAGAAAAATGGAAACTTTTTTTGAAGATACATCTCCGATGAAAATCTTCACACAACTGCGCAAATTGATATATGAAAAGAGAGAAAAAAATTATAAAACCAAGGACAACGTAACGCGTCAAGCAGCCGCAACAAGCGAGAAAAAACAAGCAATTGATTGATAGCTGCAGCATTTCAGTATCATTGGTCGTAAAAAAATATATGATCAAACAAAAAAAAAAAAGGAAGAAAAAAATGCAAAGCATGTTTGATTCATAAACATTATATTTCATGTGTGTATATGCATGCCTCTATGAGCAAATAACCGTGACTATCACAAAATATTCTGTCATTTTTTTTATGATAAAATAGAAAAAAAAAACTACAGCTGAATTGGTTAAATAAATTAAGTTCAGATTTATTGGTTGTATATTTAGTTTTTTTAATGAGAAATTTGACCGAATCACAATGTTAAATCATAATCTGCTTGAGATTTTATTGAATGTCATGTAAAACGAGCAAATATATTAACATGTATAAAAGGTTGAGAAAAAAAATCTGTAGTGTAAAAAAAAGTAAAATCTTTTATCCATCTTACATCACCTATTAGCTTTTGACATTCATTGAAGACAAAATGAGAGAGAAAATTCGACAATAATCATGTTTGCAAACGTGTACACGAGCTTTAAGCCACCTCGACCTTTGCTACCGTTGAGTACAGTTTACGATATTAAAATAAATCGTGAACGAAAAGACTTATCACGGTGACGTG
>ERZ778023.2740-NODE-2740-length-20011-cov-5.975847_pt1 | contig 20011 bp, 16 predicted proteins | sample MGYA00375753_ERZ778023 | MGnify/ENA primary metagenome ERZ778023 (study PRJEB29350, sample SAMN05389822) | bioreactor metagenome | isolation source: Ammonium sulfate bioreactor | place: South Africa: University of Cape Town | collected 2014-04-04 ... | reverse complement strand
CTCGTACTTGTTGCGCTGTCCCTTGGGGATCTCGATCGTGACGTCGAACTCCACGGTTCTCCCTCTCCGTCACCGGGCCGGGCGTCAGCCGGCGGCGGGCGGCACGCCGTGACGGCCCGGTGCGTGCCGATGGTCTGACAGTAGTGTGACGCACGGCGGCGCCTCCACCGCCGCCGGCCGCTGCCGGTCGACGAGCGGTGAGGGTGTGATGGGCAGAGCGGGCAAGGTCGTGGGCACCGGGCTGCTCGTCGTCGTGCTCGCCGCCGGCGCCTACGTCGTCGCCGACGCGTACGACCTGGTCCCCGGCGGGCTGACGCTGGCCGCCCCGCCGCCACCGGCCCTGCCGTTCCCCGCGGCACCCGGTGTGGCGGCCGCGCGTGCGGCCGCGGCGCCCGTCCTCACGGAGCCCGACCCGAACGCGCCGATGCCGGCGGCGGGGGTCCTCCAGGCTCGCGTGGACGCACTCGTGGCGAACGCCGCCCTCGGCCCGACGACGGGCGTCGTCGTCGCCGACCGCCTCAGCGGCGAGGTGCTGGCCACGCACCTGCCGGACGAGGCCCGCGTCCCCGCGTCCACCGCCAAGCTGCTCACGGCCACGGCGGCGCTGGGCACCCTGGACCCGCGGGGCACCTTGCCGACGACGGTGCTCGCGGGCGGCAGCGCCGACGAGCTCGTGCTGCGGGGCGGCGGCGACATGATGCTGGCGGCCGGCGCTGGCGACCCCGCCGCCGTCGTCGGGCACGCCGGGATGGCGGACCTCGCCGACCAGGTCGCCAAGGACCTCAAGCTCCGGGGCACGACGACCGTGCGGCTGCGCGTCGACGACACCTTGTTCTCCGGCCCGGGGCTGGCGCCGGGCTGGACCGCGTCGGAGGTCAACCTCGGCTACGTCGCCCCGATCGCGTCGATCGCCGTCAACATCGCCAAGACGAAGGACGGCGAGTACGTGCCGCGCTTCACCGACCCCGCGATGAACGCGGGGAAGGTGTTCGCCCAACGGCTCGCGGAGGCCGGCATCACGGTGAGCGGGTCGCCGACGCGCGGCACGGCGCCGTCGGGCGCGCGCGTCCTCGGGCAGGTGGACTCGGCGCCGCTCGGCGACGTCGTCCGGTACGCGCTGACCACCTCGGACAACACGATCGCCGAGGTGCTCGGCCGGCTGGTCGCGGTGGGCCAGGGCCTGCCCGCGAGCTTCGGCGGCGCGACGCAGGGCGTGCTCCACGCGCTCGGCACGCTCGGCATCGAGACCGCCGGCGACCACCTGTCCGACTGCTCGGGCCTGGACGCCGGTTCGGGGATCACGCCGCGCACGCTGGTCGGCGTCGTGCTCGCGTCGCAGGACCCGAAGCGCCCGGCCCTGCGCGACATCGCCGCGGGCGTCCCCATCGCCGGGCTGACGGGGACCCTGTCCGACCGGTTCATCGGCACCCCCGCCAGCGGCGAGGTGCGTGCCAAGACCGGCAGCCTGCCGAGCGTGACGAGCCTGGCGGGGACGCTGACCACCGCCGACGGCCGGCAGCTGGCCTTCGCCGTGATGGCGGACGCGACCGGCGCCATCGGCCAGGAGCCGCCACGCCGGGTCATCGACCCGTTCATCGAGGGCCTCGTCGGCTGCGGCTGCCGGTAGCCCGTTCGGCCGGGTCGGTTACGGTGGCGGGCATGGCTGCTTCCGCCGACGCCACGGCACCCGTCGACTGGGACCTCGCCGCGTCGGTCGCCGCCCGGCTGGCCCCGCCCGGTCCCACCGGGACGCACGACGAGCTCGCCACGCTGGTCGTCGAGCTGCGTGCGGTGGCGGCACGGGCCGCCGACGAGGTCGTCGCCGTGACCGGCCTGCAGCCCGCGGACGGCGCGCGCTGGCCCGCGCCCGTGCTCGTCGTCGACCGTGCGGGCTGGGCCAAGGGGAACACGCAGTCGCTGGCGGCGCTGACGGCGCCGCTGACCGCGCTGGCCGGTCGCACGTCGCCCGCGACGCGGGCGACCGCGGGGCTGCAGGTCGGCGGCGTGCTGGCCCTGCTGGCCGGGCGCGTGCTCGGCCAGTTCGACCCCTTCGGGTCGGCCGAGGGCCGGCTGCTGCTCGTCGCGCCCAACGTGCTCGAGGTCGCCCGTCGCCTGGAGGTGGACGCCTCCGACTTCCGCCTCTGGGTGGCGCTGCACGAGCAGACGCACGCGCTCCAGTTCGCGGTCGCGCCCTGGCTGGCCACCCACCTGCGGGGGCGGATGGAGTCGCTGCTCGAGGACCTCGGTCCGGACAAGGTGTTCGGCACGGGCGACCTCGGGACGGTCGTCGGCGCCGTCGCGAAGGCGCTCACGGGGCAGGAGGGCGGCGGGCTGCTCGGCCTGCTGTCGCCGCCGCAGCGCGCGGCGTTCGACGAGGTCGGCGCGGTGATGGCCCTCATGGAGGGGCATGCCGACGTGACGATGGACCAGGTGGGGCCCGCGGTGGTGCCGTCGGTGGCGACCATCCGGCGCCGGTTCGAGGCCCGCCGGCAGTCCGCCGCGACCTCGGTCGGTCCCGCGGGGCTGGCGCGCCGGCTGCTGGGGATGGACCTCAAGCTGGCGCAGTACCGCGACGGCGCCGCGTTCGTGCGCGGCGTGCGCGACCGCGTCGGGGCGGGGTTCGACGCGGTGTGGGAGTCGTCCGAGACGTTGCCAACCGCGGCCGAGATCGCCGACCCGTCGCTCTGGGTGGCCCGCGTCCACCCCTGACACCGCGCGCACCGCGCGCACCACGCCTGGTGGTCACCCCGGTGGCCTCGGCGCCGCACGTCGATCTCGGCGCCCGCGCCACGTCGGTGGTTTCGCGCCGCGCGGTGGTCTCAGCTCGCGCCACGTCGGTGGTTTCGCGCCGGATCGGTGCATCTATCTACCGAACCGGCGCCGAAGCACCGAGTCGGCGGACCCCGCCGGGCGCACCCGCCCCGAGTCGGTGGACCCGCCGGGCACGCCCGAACCGAGTCGACACACCCGACCGCGCGCGCCGGCTCCCAGCCGGCGGGCTCGCGGGACGGGCGGGCTGTGCCGCGCGCGGCGCGGTCATCCGGGAGCATGGGCACGTGACCGGTCCCGCACCCGCCGTCGCCGCCGTGCGCGTGGCGGTGCGGCGCGCGCTGGCCGGCCTGCCGGCCGGCTCGCTCGTCCTCGTCGCCTGCTCCGGCGGCCCGGACTCCCTCGCGCTGGCGGCCGGCCTCGCCTTCGTCGGTCCGCGCGCCGGCCTGCGGGCCGGCGCGGTCGTCGTGGACCATGCGCTGCAGGCGGCGTCCGACGAGGTCGCGGCCCGCGCCGCCACGGCCTGCCGGGCGCTGGGCCTGGCCCCGGTCGTCGTGCGGCGTGTGGCCGTGGCCGGGCCGGGCGGCCCGGAGGCGGCGGCGCGCGAGGCCCGGTACGCGGCGCTGTCCGCCGTGGCCGACGAGACCGGCGCGGCCGCGGTCCTCCTGGGCCACACGCGCGACGACCAGGCGGAGACGGTGCTGCTGGGGCTGGCCCGCGGCTCGGGGCCGCGCTCGCTCGCGGGCATGGCGCCGGTGGCGGGCCCCTACCGGCGGCCCCTGCTCGGGATCACCCGGGCGCAGACACTCGAGGCATGCGTGGCCCAGGGTCTCGAGCCGTGGCACGACCCGACCAACACGGCCGGACGCAACCTCCGGTCACGGGTGCGCGGCGAGGCCATGCCCGCGCTCGAGGAGGTGCTCGGCCCCGGCGTCACGGCGGCGCTGGCGCGCACGGCCGATCTCACCCGCGAGCAGGCGGACGCGCTCGACGAGCTCGCCGCCGACCTCCTCGCCCGCGCCGCCACCTCCCCCGCTGCGGGAACCGCACCTGTGGCTGCCATGGCGACCGAACGTGGGGACGCCGGGGGAGCCGGCGTGGGGTGGGACGTCGGCGTGCTGGCCGGTGCGCCCGACGGGCTGCGGCGGGCGGCGCTGCACGCGGCCGCGCTCGCGGCCGGCGCCACGCCTGGTGCCCTCGGCCGCGCGCACGTGCTCGCGCTCGACGCGCTCGTCGTCGGCTGGCACGGGCAGGGCCCGGTGGCGCTTCCCGGCGGGCTGGAGGCGGCCCGGCGGTGTGGCAGGCTCTTCCTGCAGCGAGGGACGACACGGGAGTAGGCAGGTAACAGGGTGGACGCCGCAGACATGGGCTCGGACCTGGAGCGCGTGCTCCTCACGCAGGAGCAGCTGCATGCCCGGCTCGACGAGATGGCGGCGCAGATCGACGCCGACCACGTGGGCACCGAGCTGCTGCTCGTCGGCGTGCTCAAGGGCGCCGTCATGGTGATGGCCGACCTGGCGCGCCGCGTGCACACGCCGATCCAGATGGACTGGATGGCCGTCTCGTCGTACGGCTCGGGCACCAAGTCGAGCGGCGTGGTCCGCATCCTCAAGGACCTCGACACCGACCTCATCGGCCGGCACGTGCTCATCGTCGAGGACATCGTCGACTCGGGACTCACCCTGTCGTGGCTGCTGTCCAACCTGCGCTCGCGCGGCCCGGCGAGCGTCGAGGTCGCCGCCCTGCTGCGCAAGCCGGACGCCGCGAAGGTCGACGTCGAGGTCAAGTACGTCGGTTTCGACATCCCCTCGGAGTTCGTCGTCGGCTACGGCCTGGACTACGCCGAGAAGTACCGGAACCTGCCGTTCGTCGGGACCCTCGCGCCGCACGTCTACGCGGGCTGACGCCACCGACGGCCCCGGCCGCCGTACGCGCGGCGTGGGGAGCTCGTGAGCCCTTGGCGAACACCAAGGGAACCCTTGAAAAGTCCGTGTACCGTCGAGGCCAGCGTCCCTGACACAGGAGGATGAGGGGCCCCGCCCCGATCGCCCATGAACTTCAAGCGCCTCGCCCGCGGACCGATCCTCTGGGTGGTCCTCGCCATCGTGCTGATCCTGCTCGCGTTCAGCACCCTGAACGCGCCCTCGTCCCAGAAGATCGACGCGTCGGACGGGCTCGCGCTGCTCGCGGCAAAGCCGACCACGGTCGAGCAGGCGAGGATCACCGACGGCGTCCAGCGCGTCGACCTGACTCTCACCTCGGACTTCACCAAGAACGGCCACGACTACGGCAAGCAGGTCCAGTTCTTCTACGTCGCCCCGATGGGTCCGCAGGTGGTCCAGGCGGTGACGTCGGCGGACCTCGCCAAGGGCTTTGACGCGGTCAACCCGCAGACGTCGTGGTGGTCCAGCCTGCTCGGGCTGCTGCTGCCGTTCGTCATCATCCTGGGGCTGTTCTGGTTCCTCATGTCGAACATGCAGGGTGGCGGCAACCGCGTGATGAGCTTCGGCAAGTCCCGCGCGAAGCTCGTCAGCAAGGAGTCGCCGCAGGTGACGTTCGCCGACGTCGCCGGGGTCGACGAGGCCGTCGAGGAGCTCCAGGAGATCAAGGAGTTCCTCTCCGAACCCGCCAAGTTCCAGGCGGTCGGCGCCAAGATCCCCAAGGGCGTGCTGCTCTACGGCCCGCCCGGCACCGGGAAGACGCTGCTGGCCCGGGCCGTCGCCGGCGAGGCGGGCGTGCCGTTCTACTCGATCTCGGGCTCGGACTTCGTCGAGATGTTCGTCGGTGTCGGTGCAAGCCGTGTCCGGGACCTGTTCGAGCAGGCCAAGAGCAACGCGCCGGCGATCATCTTCGTCGACGAGATCGACGCCGTCGGCCGCCACCGCGGCGCGGGCCTGGGCGGCGGGCACGACGAGCGGGAGCAGACGCTCAACCAGATGCTCGTCGAGATGGACGGGTTCGACGTCAAGACGAACGTCATCATGATCGCCGCCACCAACCGGCCGGACATCCTCGACCCCGCCCTGCTGCGTCCCGGGCGCTTCGACCGGCAGGTCGCGGTCGACCCGCCGGACCTCAAGGGCCGCGAGCACATCCTCAACGTCCACGCCAAGGGCAAGCCGATGGCCCCGGCCGTCGACCTCACCGCCGTCGCTCGTCGCACGCCCGGCTTCACCGGCGCGGACCTGGCCAACGTGCTCAACGAGGCCGCGCTGCTCACCGCGCGCCAGAGCGCCCGCGTCATCGACGACCACGCGCTCGACGAGGCCATCGACCGCGTCGTCGCCGGCCCGCAGAAGCGCACGCGCGTCATGAGCGACAAGGACAAGAAGATCACCGCGTACCACGAGGGCGGGCACGCCCTGGTCGCGTCGGCGCTGCGCTACACCGACCCGGTGACGAAGGTGACGATCCTGCCGCGCGGCCGGGCCCTCGGCTACACGATGGTCATGCCGCTCGAGGACAAGTACTCCGTGACGCGCAACGAGCTGCTCGACCAGCTGGCCTACGCGATGGGCGGCCGCGTCGCCGAGGAGCTCGTGTTCCACGACCCGACGAGCGGGGCGAGCAACGACATCGAGAAGGCGACCGACACCGCCCGCAAGATGGTCACGCAGTTCGGCATGAGCGCGACGCTGGGCGCCGTCAAGCTGGGCCAGGAGTCGTCCGAGGTGTTCCTCGGCCGCGACGTCGGCCACCAGCGCGACTACTCCGAGGACGTCGCCTCCGTCATCGACGTCGAGGTCCGCCAGCTCGTCGAGCGGGCGCACGACGAGGCGTGGGCGGTGCTGACGGAGAACCGCGACCTCCTCGACCGGCTGGTGCTCGCCCTCCTGGAGAAGGAGACGCTCAACGCCGAGGAGCTCGCGGTGATCTTCGCGGACGTCCGCAAGCGGCCGGAGCGCGAGGTGTGGCTGTCGAGCGAGGAGCGGTCGGTGGGCGCCGGCCCGGTGCTGACGGCCGCCGAGCAGGCCGCGGCGCTCAACGGCCACGGCTCCGTCGACGGGCAGAACGGCGAGCGGCGCCAGAAGGTCGACGAGACCATCGACGCGGGCGCCGAGCAGGTGTGACATGGCGGCCGCCGACGAGCCCGTCTCGGTGATCGGGCCGGTGTCCAGCGACGGACGCGCCGTGCGCCCGTACGACGCCGCGCGCGTGGAGGCGGCGATCAGCGAGCTGCTGCTCGCGATCGGGGAGGACCCGACGCGCGAGGGGCTGCGCGACACGCCCGCCCGCGTCGCCCGCGCCTACCGCGAGATGTTCGCCGGCCTGTTCATGGACCCGAAGGACGCCCTGACGACGACGTTCGACCTCGGGCACCAGGAGATGGTGCTGGTGCGGGACATCGAGGTGTACTCGACGTGCGAGCACCACCTGGTGCCGTTCCACGGCGTGGCGCACGTCGGCTACATCCCCGGCCCGGACGGTCGCATCACCGGGTTGTCGAAGCTCGCGCGGCTGGTCGACGTGTACGCGCGGCGGCCGCAGGTGCAGGAGCGGCTGACGACCCAGATCGCCGACGCGCTCGTGGAGGTGCTGCGCCCGAGCGGCGTCATCGTCGTCGTGGACTGCGAGCACCTCTGCATGTCGATGCGCGGGGTGCGCAAGCCGGGGTCGCGCACCACGACGAGCGCCGTCCGGGGACAGATGCGCGACGCCGCCACCCGCGCCGAGGCCATGAGCCTCGTGCTCGGTCGCTGACAGGTCGCGCCGTGCCGAGCGGTCTGCGCCCCGTCGCGCCGGGCGGACCCCTCGGGCCCGTCGGGCTGCGGCACCTCGGCGACGGCCGGCGGGCGCTCGTCATGGGCGTCGTCAACGTCACCCCGGACTCGTTCTCCGACGGCGGCCGCTGGTTCGAGCCGAGCGCGGCCGTGGCCCACGGTCGTTCGCTGCTGGACGAGGGCGCGGACATCCTCGACGTCGGTGGCGAGTCGACGCGCCCCGGGGCGGCACGCGTGCCGGTCGACGAGGAGCTGCGGCGCGTCGTGCCCGTGATCGAGGCGCTCGCGCGGGCCGGTGCCGCCGTGTCGGTGGACACCACGCGGGCGCTCGTCGCTCGTCGGGCGCTGGACGCGGGCGCGGTCCTGGTCAACGACGTCTCCGGCGGCCTGGCCGACGAGGAGATGTACGCCGTGGTGGCCGAGGCCGGCGTCGCCTACGTCACCATGCACTGGCGCGGGCACGCCGACGTGATGGACGCCAACGACGTCTACGGCGACGTGGTCGCCGACGTGCGGCGCGAGCTCGCCGCCCGGGTCGAGGCCATGCGGGCGGCCGGGGTCCGCGACGTGCAGGTGGTGCTGGACCCGGGGCTCGGCTTCGCCAAGGCGGGTGCGAGCAACTGGCCCCTGCTGGCCCGCATCGGTGAGCTCGTCGGCGACGGGTTCCCGGTGCTCGTCGGCGCCAGCCGCAAGCGGTTCCTGGGGCACCTGCTCGCCGCGCCGGACGGCGCGCTCGCGCCGCCGCTGGACCGCGACGAGGCCACGCACGCGATCAGCGCGCTCGTCGCCGCGGCGGGCGCCTGGGCGGTCCGCGTCCACGACGTTCGGGGTACCGTCCACGCCGTACGGGTGGCTACCGCGTGGCACGGCGCAGGCGGCAGGATCTGCACGGACAGGACGGCGGGGCGCGACGAGGCGCCGGTGGCGGGAGGAACGGCCAGTGAGTGACGAGCCGGTGGTCGACGAGCAGGGCAGGCGGCTGGACCGGGTCGCCCTGACGGGCATCGGTGCGACCGGCCACCACGGCGTGCACCAGTTCGAGCGGGACGAGGGCCAGCCGTTCCTCGCCGACGTCGTGCTGCACCTCGACACCCGGCGCGCCGCGGCGGGCGACGACCTCGCCCGGACCGTCGACTACGGCGTCGTGGCGCGGCGCGTGCACGCCGTCCTCGCGGGCGAGCCGGTCGCGCTCATCGAGACCGTCGCCGAGCGGATCGCCGCCACGGTGCTCGCGGACCCCGGCGTGCACACGGTCGACGTCACGGTGCACAAGCCGCAGGCGCCCGTCGAAGTCCCGTTCGAGGACGTCTCCGTCTCGATCCGCCGCGACCGCGCCAAGCTGCCGGCCGCGGAGCCGTACCGGGAGGCGGATGCCACCATCGGCCTGGCGCCCGACGAGCCCGGCGTCGCGGCGCCGGACGACGAGGACGCCGTGGACGGCGAGATCGTCCTCGACCAGCTCGACGAGCGGCCGGGCGCCCCCGTCGACGTGGTGCTGGCGATGGGCGGCAACCTCGGCCCGGTGGCCGAGACGCTGCGGACCGCCGTGCACGAGCTCACGCAGGTCTCCGGCCTCGAGGTGACAGCGGTGTCGCCCCTGGCGCGCACGGCCGCGGTCGGCGGCCCCGACCAGCCGGACTTCCTCAACGCCGTCGTGCTGGCGCGCACCACGCTCGCGCCGCGGGAGGTGCTGCGCGCGTGCCAGGGGATCGAGAACGCGCACGGCCGCCAGCGCTCGGTGCACTGGGGTCCGCGCACGCTCGACATCGACGTGATCGTCTACGGCTCCGTGCTCGCGGTGACCGACGACCTCGAGCTGCCGCATCCCCGGGCGCACCAGCGCGCCTTCGTCCTGCAGCCGTGGGCGCAGGCCGACCCCGAGGCCGTGCTGCCGGGCCTCGGCGGCGGGCCGGTCGCCGCGCTCGCCGAGACCGCGCCGGACCGTGACGGCGTGCGCTGGCTCGCCCTCGACTGGCTCACCGACCCGATCCCGACGACCGGCGCCACACCCGCCGGCGGCCGCGGCGGCGGTCACGTGGCCGGTCATACGGTCCGCCTCACCCCGGCCGTGCCTGTCCGCTCGGCGACGTCGGTGCGCACGGCGAGCGCGTCGGCGTCCGCCGCCCCGGGGATGCCCGTTGTCCCGGGGATGTCGGCCATGCCGCCTGCCCCCGGGATGCCGGTCGTGCCGCCTGCCCCGGGGATGTCTGTCATGCCGCCAGCCCCGGGGATGTCGGTCGTGCCGCCTGCCCCGGGGATGTCGGTCGTGCCGCCCGCTCCCGGGATGCCGGTCGTGCCGCCCGCTCCCGGGATGCCGGGCCTGTCGCCCGCTCCGGGGATGTCGGTCCTGCCTCCCGCCCCCGCGGCGCCGGTCGTGCCGCCTGCTCTCGGGACGTCGGCGCCGCCGCCCGCCCCGGGGATGTCGGTCCTGCCGCCCCTCCCGGCGATGCCCGAGGTCCCACCGAGCTCGGTGACGTCGGTCCCTCCGGCGACCCCGGCGTCCTCGGCGGTCCCGACGCCCTCGGCGTCGGCCATCCCGACGAGCCCGGCGATGCCGGCGTCACCGGGAGGTCAGGTCCCGCTGTGGAGCCCGGTGATCCCGGCGGTGCCGGCCACACCGGTGGCGCCCGCGACCGGTGCACCGGCGAGCCTCGGCGCACAGCCGGAGCCGTGGCTCCCGGCGGTGCCGACAGCTCCCCAGACGACCGCGACCACAGGGGGCTGGACGGAGCCCTGGAGCCCGACGGACCCGGCGGGCACCGCGGGTCGGGTCGAGCCGTGGACCCCGGCGGACGTCGCGCCGGCGGGCCCGACGGGAGAGCTTGCCCCCTGGCCACCGGTGGACACGCCAGCGCCGTTGAGGCCTGCGAGCCCGTTGGAGCCGTGGAGTCCCCCGGACGCCCAGGCACCGGCGGACTCCGAGGCCCCTGCCGACCCGGCGGCGCCCGCGAGCCCTGAGGGGTCCACCGGCCCGGCGGCGCCGCCGAGCAGCCCGGCACGTCCCGTGGGTCCGACGGGAACGGCTGCGACGCCGGTCGTCGCGCCCTGGGAGCCGTGATGCGGCGGACCCGCTGGGAGACGCTCGTCGGCGTCGCCCTCGTCGTCGGCGTGCTGGCCGCCCTGCTCACCATGCGGCTCGACCGCTCGGGACCGGGCATGCCACGCGTCGCGTGGCCGGTCGCGGTCGTCGAGCTCCTCATCGCGGCGGTGGTGTTCGCGATGGGGTGGGCGGTGCGGCAGTTCCTGCGTGGCAAGCGGCCCGGGCTCGACCCGATCCGTGCCGCCCGGACGGCGGTGCTCGCCAAGGCTGCGTGCTACACGGGTGCTCTGCTCACCGGCTGGTACGGCGGGCAGGTCGTCGCGTACCTGGGGGACAGCGCGATGCCGGCCAACGGCGGCCGGGCGGTCTCCGCAGCGGTGGCGGCCGGCGGTGCCGTGGTGCTCGCCGTCGTCGGGCTCGTCGTCGAGTGGTTCTGCCGTGTGCCGCCTCAGGACGACGAGAAGCAGCGCGAGCCCGGCGTGACCCCGGACCCCGCAGCGTCCTGAGAGGCGTCACCGCGGTCCCCGCCGCGTCCTGACGGCATCGCCGGACCCACCGCTCTGTCACGGCGCTGCGGGCCGCGGACCGGCGGCGGCGCGGCCGGTCCGCGGGTCCCGGCGACGCGCCGGACGTGGCGCGGTGCGCCCGATCGGATGCTGCGGCGACGACCACGCTCCCCGGGTCCCGTCCGCCCTGACGCCCCCGGGTGCCAGGATGGCCGTATGGCCCCTGCGGACCCGTTCTCCCTCGACCTGACCTGGACACAGGTCTCACCGCGACTCGCCGCCGCGCGGCTGACGGTCGCCGCCGCCTGGCTCGTCCCGCTGCTCGTCGTCGCCGTGCTGCCACCAGTGCTGAGCGGCATCGCGTGGCTGTGGGTGCTGCCGGCGGTCGTCGTGCTGCTCGCGCTGTGGCTGCTGTGGCTCGTGCCGCGGCAGGTCGGTGCGCTGCGCTACGCCGAGCGGGACGACGACCTGCTGATCCGCCGCGGCATCATGTTCCGCTCGCTCGTCGTCGTGCCGTACGGGCGGATGCAGTTCGTCGACGTCAAGGCCGGGCCGATCGACCGTGCCATGGGCATCGCGCGGGTCCAGCTGCACACGGCGTCGCCGTCGTCGGACGCGTGGATCGCGGGCCTGCCGCCGGCCGAGGCTGCGCGGCTGCGCGAGCGGCTGGCGTCGCGCGGCGAGGCGCGGCTGGCGGGCCTGTGAGCACGCCTGTCGAGCTCGCCGGGGCGGGGGTCCGGCGATGAGCGTCCCGGCACCGGTCCGGCCGGAGGGCGTCGGCGAGGACGGCTACGTCTGGCGGCGGATGCACCCGGTGACGCCCCTGCTGCGGGGCTGGAAGATCATCGCCGCGGTCCTCATCATCGCGTCGACCCAGTTCACCGGGGACATCCGCGGCGCGGCGCGCCTGCTCGGCGGCGACGGCTGGGTCGCGGTGCTCGGCGGGTTCGTCCTCGTCGCCCTGGTCGCGGTCGCCTGGTCGTTCGTCTCGTGGCGCGTCACCCGGTACGCCGTGACCGACGAGGCCGTCCACCTGCGGCAGGGCATCGTCTTCCGGCAGCAGCGGCAGGCACGCCTCGACCGGCTCCAGGCGATCGACGTCGTGCAGCCGCTGCTCGCGCGGCTCGTCGGGCTCTCGGAGCTGCGCCTCGAGGTGGCCGGTGGGGCGGGCTCGCGGGTGTCGCTGGCCTTCCTCCGCGAGACGGAGGCGGACGCGCTGCGTGCCGAGCTGCTGGCCCTGGCGGCCGGGCTCCGTCGGCCGGGCACCCCGGGCGAGCGCACGACGAGCGCGGCCGCGCCGGGCGCCGCCCGACCCCTCGACCAGGCACCGTCCTGGTTCCCGGGAGCCGCTGCGGAGCCTGCGGCGGGCATGGCCGGCTCGTCGGGCGAACGGCTCGAGGGGGCGGCTCAGGACGGTTCGGAGCCGTCGTCGTCCGGTGTCACCTCGTGGGCGCCGTACGGCTCGCAGCCGGCCTCGTCGTCCGGGACGCCGGCCGCCTACGGCGCGCAGCCGGCTTCGTCGGCCGACGCGTCCGGGATCCCGGCCGCGGACGGTTCGCTCGCCGGGCCGCCCGCGGGGGCCGTCCCGAGCTACGCGGACGCGCGCTACGCCCGCCCGTACCCGGCGGCCACGACCCGGCCCGGTGCGGTCACCGAGCCCACGTTCGCGACGGCGCCGGAGCACCTCGTCTACGAGCTGCCGATGCCTCGGCTGCTCGGGTCGATCATCCTGTCCGGCGGCACGGTGTGGTTCGCCCTCTTCATCGTCGCGATCGTCGTGATGATTTCGGTGAGCGCGCCGTTCGAGGCCATCTACTCCCTGGTCCCGATGGCGTTCGCCCTGTTCAGCTTCTTCTGGCAGCGGATCAACGGGAGCGCCACGTTCCGGGCCGCGACCTCGCCGGACGGCATCCGGCTGCGCCACGGGCTCACCGAGACCCGGTTGCAGACCCTGCCACCGGGGCGTGTCCAGGCCGTGCGGCTGCACCAGCCGCTGCTGTGGCGCGGCAAGGACTGGTGGCGGGTCGTCGTCAACGTGGCCGGCTACGCCGGCGACCGCGAGAAGCAGGGCACCGAGACGGTGCTCCATCCGGTCGCCACGCGCGACGAGGCGCTGCTCGCCCTCTGGCTCGTCCTGCCCGACCTCGGCGTGGACGACCCGCGCGCGGCGGTCCAGGCGGGGCTCGTCGGCCTGGGCGAGGACGGCGTGTACACGGCCGCACCGCGGCGCTCGCGGTGGGTCGACCCGATCGGCTGGCGTCGGCACGGCGTGCTGGTGACGCGGCGGGCGCTGCTGCTGCGGTCCGGCCGCTTCTGGCGGCGGCTCGACGTGGTGCCGCACGAGCGGACCCAGTCCCTGGCCCTCGAGCAGGGGCCGCTGCAGCGCCAGCTGGACGTCGCGTCGGTCGCCGCGCACTCGGTGCACGGCCCGGTGGTGCCGCGGATCGAGCACCTGGACACCGCGGTGGCGGTCGCGCTGCTGGAGGAGCAGGCGGAGCGGGCCCGGCACGCCCGGCGGACGGCCGCACCCGAGCAGTGGATGCGGAGCCGGTGATGCCCGCGCCGCTCGGCCGGCCCGGCCCTGAGCCGGGCCGCGGCGGTGGGTCGCGGTGGGTCGGCGACCCGGCCCGTCATGCCTGCGGGGCTCGGTCGCGGTGGGTCGACGACCGGGTCCGCCACGCCTGCGGCGTTTCGTCGAGGTGGGTCGGCGACCGGGTCCGTCCTGCCTGCGGCGCCGCGTTGCGACGGACCGACGACCGGGTCCGCCACACCGGTCGCCTGAGCCACGCGGCCGCACGGCGGTGAGCGCGCCCTCCGAGCGACCCGGGCGGCTCGGCGTCGGCATCGTCGGCGCGGGCCGCGTCGGGGCGGTGCTCGGCAACGCGCTGCGGGCCGCCGGCCACCCGGTCGTCGCGGTGAGTGCGGTGTCCCAGGAGTCGCTGGAGCGTGCCGAGATGCTCCTGCCCGGCGTACCGGTCGTCGAGATCCCGGAGGTGGTGCGCCGCGCGGAGCTCGTCCTGCTCGCAGTGCCCGACGACGCCCTCGCGCCCCTCGTCACCGGCCTGGCGGCCACGGGCGCGTGGCAGGTCGGCCAGCTCGTCGTGCACACCGCCGGTCGGTACGGGACCGCGGTCCTCGATCCCGCCCGGTCCGCGGGCGCGATCCCGCTCGCGATCCATCCGGCGATGACCTTCACGGGCACGTCGCTCGACCTGCACCGCCTCGAGGGCTGCCCGTTCGCCGTCACCGCCCCCGCCGCCGTCCTGCCCATCGCGCAGGCGCTCGTCGTCGAGATCGGAGGTGAGCCGGTCGTCGTCGCCGAGGCCGCCCGCGGGCTCTACCACGCGGGGCTCGCCCACGGGGCGAACCACCTCACCGTGCTCGTCGCGCAGGCGGCGGCGGCCCTCGCGGCGGCGGGCGTCGACGACCCGGGCCGGATGCTGCGCCCGCTGCTGGAGGCGGCGCTCGACGGCGCCCTCCGCGCCGAGTCGCGGGGGGGCGGGCCAGGTGCCATCGCCGCGCTGACGGGCCCGGTGCGCCGCGGCGACGCCGGCACGGTGGCAGAGCACCTCGACGTGCTCACGGGGCTGGCCGCCGCGACGGGGAGCGTCGACGTCGTCGAGGGGTACCGTGCTCTGGCGCGGGCGGCGACCGTCCGCGCCGTCGCCGCGGGTCTGCTCGACGAGGCCGCGGCGCAGCGCCTGTTGGACGCGCTGGCAGGCTCGAAGGAGGACCGATGACCCGCCTCGTGGCGGACACGGCCGCGCTCGCCGCGGCGCTCGGCGCGCAGGACGAGGAGCCCGTCGGCGGTCACCAGCACCGCCGCGCGGTCGTCATGACCATGGGCGCCCTGCACGCCGGGCACCTCGCCCTGGTGCGCCGCGCTCGCGAGCTCGCCGACCACGTGGTGGTGACGATCTTCGTCAACCCGCTGCAGTTCGGGCCGGCTGAGGACCTCGACCGCTACCCCCGCGACCTCGAGGGTGACCTCGCCCTGCTCAGCGGCGACGGCCTGCTCGGCGACGGCGACGTGGTCTTCGCCCCGACCCCTGCGGTCATGTACCCGGAGGGCGATCCCGTGGTCAGGGTGACCGCCGGTCGCATCGGGGAGGTGCTCGAGGGCGGCTTCCGCCCCGGCCACCTGGACGGGGTGCTCACCGTGGTGCTCAAGCTCATGCACCTCACCCGTCCGGGCGTCGCGCTCTTCGGCCAGAAGGACGCCCAGCAGCTCGCCGCCGTCCGGCGCATGGTGCGCGACCTCGACGTGCCACTCACGGTGGTGGGCGTGCCGATCGTCCGCGACTCCGACGGCCTCGCGCTGTCGTCGCGCAACGCCTACCTCACCGCCGACGAACGCCGACGCGCCCTCTGCCTCTCGCGATCGCTCGCCGCGGCGCGGTCGGCGGCCGACGAAGGCGGCGCGTCGGACCAGATCCTCGCGGCGGCCGTCGCCGTGCTCACCGGTGCCGAGGGCGTCGACTCCCTCGACTACGCCGCGCTCGTCGACCCGTCCTCCTTCGAGGAGGTCGCCCCGGGCGCGACCGGCCCGGCGCTCCTCGTGCTGGCCGCGCGCGTCGGCGCGACCCGCCTGATCGACAACGGGGAGCTCACCCTCCGCTGAGGGTGCCCGTCAGTTCGTCGTTCCGCGAGGGCGTGCCCGGCTGGTCGTCGGATCGGCGCACGGCGGTGGTCACGAATCCGCGGTGAGGTGGCCGACGATGGCGCGCACGCCGTCCGCCACGCCGTCCCTCGTGTCGACGCGGAGCACGTTCGCGTCCCAGGGCTCGTATCGGCGCGCCTCGACCTGCTCCCACGTCGGGACCGTCATCCCGTCGAGGTCAGACGTCCGCCCCTCGACGCGCCGCCGGTGGATATCCCGGTCGGAGCAGACGACCTCGACATCGAGGTGCCGCGACCCCGCGCTGTCGGCTACGTCGGCCCACGCGCGTCGCGTGACCACGAGCGGGTTGACGCTGTCGGCGACGACGTCGTGCCCGGCAGCCAGCAGGTCGCGCGTCACGGCGTAGGCCACCCGGTAACCGGCATCGGGGGCCGCGCCCCACCCGCCCGCGGCCGCGACGATGCCCGACGAGGCGAGCGCCGCCTCGATCGTGTCGATCCGCACGTGCACCGCGCCCATCCGGTTTGCCAGATCGCGCGCCAGCGTCGTCTTGCCCGACCCGGGCAGCCCCGAGAGGACGACGAGCGTCTGCGCGCCCCGGCGACCCTTCGGTCCCTCGGTCACGTGGCCACGGTACGGGACGGGCAGCGACTCAATCGGTCAAGAGGTCGAGCAGATCCCGCGGCGGATCGCTCCCTGTCGACGCGGCCGGGGCCCGGTCTACCGGCGCCTTCACGCCAGCAGCAAAGGGTGGATCACCCGCTCCCGCAAGGGAACGGTCGTCAAGAGCCGCGAAGGGCGGGCGATCCGCGGCCACGAGGGGAGGGTGGTCCGCGGCCGCAGGGCGAGGGTCACCCTCGGCCGCGCACGGAGGGCCGTCCGCGGCCGCACGGCGAGGGTGATCCAGAGCGGCAACGGCACGGTCGCCCACGCGGCCGCTTGCGGGCGCGACTCCGCGCCGGCACGTGCTCGTCGGCGAGCCGTGGCCGCCCGCACCGTAGGGCCGCCCATCGGGATAGCGATGCTCCACGGTCCCGTCTGCCCGGCGGATGACCTCGATGCCGAGGCGGTGGATCTCGTGGTGGTGGAACGAGCAGTACGGGAGGCAGTTGGCGATGTCGGTCGCCCCGCCGTGCTCCTGCCACCAACGCAGGTGGTGCAGCTCCGTGTGAGCGAGCGGCATGCTGCAGGCGCCGATGCTGCACGTGGTGATCCCCGCGGCGTACAGCGCCATCCAGTGCTGGCGGCGGAAGCACCGCGATTCGCGTCCCAGGTCGAGATCCGCACCCGGCGTGCCGACCATCGCCCACGTCAACGCGCAGTCGCACAGCGCCCGGGCGATCTCGCTGGCAGGCCAGGCCTGACCGGTCTCGTCCGTCGCCGCGGCCTCGCCCTGCAGCCGAGCGGCCACATCCAGTGCCGAACCCGGAACGCGCGCCGGCTCGGCGGCCGCCTCCCGCATCGCGCGCAGCGCCGCCCACGTCTCCTGCGTGAAGGTGATGACGGCCTGGACCGGGGCGACGGCCCCGGGCGTGGTGGCCTTGTCGCCGGCGACCTTCTCGACCATGGCCAAGAGCGCGTCGGCCTGCCGCTGCTCCCGGGTGCGCTCGTCGTCGAGCGCCGGGCGAGGACAGAGAGCATCGATCACCTTCGCGAGCTTGTGCCCAGCCACTGAGTCGAGACGGCCCTTGACCAGGGTCCCGCCAGGGGTGTGTGTCCAGGCGAACGATCGGGCCTCACGCTGCTCGTCGTGCGTGCGCTGCCGCGTGGCGGGGTCCAGGGCCGCGCTCATCTGCTGCAGCGCCTTGCCGAACTCGGTCCCGTCTAGCTGGCTCGCCAGCTCGACCACCTGTGCCTGGCCCGCGCCCGTGGCGAGCTCGGTGGCCAGCGCGGCGCTGGCGGCGGTGGCGCGCGTGATCTCCGCGACGTGCCTGGTGGTCACGGGGCCGTCGACGAGGGCTTCCGCGACGGTCGGCATCGCCGCCAACGTCCCGGCCTGCCCCACGGCCGCCAGCCCCGCGCTGCGGCCCTGCCGCAGCTCCCGGCCGACGAACCCGGCGAGGTCCCGGTCGCCGCGCAGGCTCCAGGTCCCAGCGTCGCTCTCGGCGGTCAGCACCTTGCCTCGAACCACCGCCGCCAGCCGGTCGACGCGGTCGAGCTCGCCGAGGACGAGGCGGCGCACCGCCCCGTCCCACTCGTCCGCACGGTCCGCGATCGCCAGGACATCGCGTCCGGCCGCGACCCAGGCGGACACCTCCGGCGGCACGGCAGCGCACGGCGAACCCGGCTCCATCGTCATGCACCCCCATCACGCGTCGAACGAACGTTCGAACCCTATCGCCCCGGAACGGTGTCGCGCAACCACGAAATGGCGTTTGATCAGCGGAAACAGCGGTGCGCAGCGCCCCATCGGCCGGGGCTGTGGGCGGCTCGGTCACCCGCCTGTGGATGCCGGCCGAGCACTCGAGCGGCTCGGTCGCCCCCGCCTGTGGATGCCGGCCGAGCAGCCGAGCGGCTCGGTCGCCCCCGCCTGGACGCCTGCCGAGCAGCCGAGCGGCTCGGTTGCCCCCGCCTGTGGATGTCGGGAGCGCAACCGAGCGGCTCGGTCAACCACCTGCGAATGCCACGCGAGCAGCCGCCACCGATCGTCGGGTCCGCGCGGCAGACCTCCGAGGCGTCTCACCCGGCCACCCCGTTTCGCCGCGCCGCGCGCACCAGGAGGATGCTGGCGCCCGTGACCGCCACGCCCACGAACATCCGCCTCGCGACGAAGCTCGCCGGACAGGCGCCGGGCTGGACCGTGGAGGCGGACGCGATCGTCGTCGGCTCCGGGATCGCCGGCCTGACGGCCGCGCTCGAGCTCCGGACGCGGGTGCCCAGGGTCCTCCTCGTCACCAAGGACGTCCTCGCGTCGGGCTCCACCCTCTGGGCGCAGGGCGGCATCGCCGCGGCCCTGGACCCGACGGACTCCCCGGAGGCGCACCTCAAGGACACCCTCGTCGCGGGCGTCGGCCTCTGCGACCCGCGCGCGGTCGAGGTGCTCGTCACCGAGGGACCGGAGCGCGTGCGCGAGCTGGTCGGAAGGGGCGCGATCTTCGACCGCGCCGCGGACGGCTCCCTCTCCCTCACACGGGAGGGCGGCCACCACGCCAACCGCATCATCCACGCCGGCGGCGACGCGACGGGCGCCGAGGTCAGCCGCGCACTGGTCGCCCAGGTGGAGGCGGTGCGCGACGACCCCGGCATCGAGGTCGTCGAGCACGCCCTGGTGCTGGACATCCTGACCGCGGCGCCGGGCGGCGACGGGAGGCCGGGACCGGTCTGCGGCGTGACCCTGCACGTCATCGGCGAGGGCGACCGTGGCGGCGTCGGCGCGGCGTTGGCGCCGGCGGTGCTGCTGGCCACCGGCGGGATCGGGCAGGTGTACCGCCGCAGGCCACGGGCGACGGCATCACCGCGGCGCTGCGCGCCGGCGCCCGCGTCGGGGACGTCGAGTTCGTCCAGTTCCACCCCACCGTGCTGTGGCTCGGTTCGGGCGTGAAGGGCCAGCTCGCGCTCATCTCCGAGGCGGTGCGCGGCGAGGGCGCGCTCCTCCTCGACACCGACGGCGTCCGCTTCATGCCCGAGGTCCACCCGCTCGCGGAGCTCGCGCCGCGGGACGTCGTCGCGCACGCGATCGTCCGGCGCATGGCCCTCACCGGGTCCGACCACGTGTGGCTCGACGCCCGGCACCTCGGCGCGGAGTTCCTGGCCAGGCGCTTCCCGACGATCACCGAGGCCCTCGCGGAGCACGGCCTGGACATGGCGGCCGAGCTGATCCCGGTGGCGCCCGCCCAGCACTACTTCTCCGGCGGAGTGGTCACCGACCTGCGGGGACGCGCGTCGCTCCCGGGCCTGTACGCGGCGGGGGAGGCGGCCTGCACCGGCGTGCACGGCGCGAACCGGCTGGCGTCGAACTCCCTGCTGGAGGGCATGGTCTTCGCCCACCGCGCGGCCGACGAGATCGCCCGCGCCTTCGCGGACGGCGACCTCGTGCGCCGCGACCCCGCGGCCCGGCAGGGCGACGGCGCCCTGGTCTCGGCGGCCGCGCGCGCACGCATCCAGCGCGTCGCCACCAACGGCACGGGACCGTTGCGCGACGAGGCGGGCCTGGCCGCCACCCTCACGGCGCTGGCCGAGGTGCCGACCGACGCCGACCGGCGCCAGGCCGACGGCCGCCTCCTCGCGCAGCCGCAGCCGTCGGAGTGGGAGACGACGAACGTCCACCAGATGGCGACGATCATCGCCGCCGCCGCCTACCAGCGGCAGGAGAGCCGCGGCGGGCACTTCCGCACCGACTTCCCCGCGCACGACG
>ERZ778023.2702-NODE-2702-length-20310-cov-20.707233_pt1 | contig 20310 bp, 20 predicted proteins | sample MGYA00375753_ERZ778023 | MGnify/ENA primary metagenome ERZ778023 (study PRJEB29350, sample SAMN05389822) | bioreactor metagenome | isolation source: Ammonium sulfate bioreactor | place: South Africa: University of Cape Town | collected 2014-04-04 ... | reverse complement strand
ACCTAAAGTGTACGCAAAGCACCAGAAGTGTACGCAAGGTACCCAGCGTACACATGCACCAGAAATGTACGCAAGGTACCATGCGTACACCTTTGTGGTCACTTGAAGTGTACACAAAGTACCAAAAACGAGTTACCAAAGTTGGAACAAAAAAGTTTATGATGACCAACAAAATGCCGATACCCAAAAAGACTTCGAAAATTTTTTCAACACCATAGTGGAGTGTACACCACAGAAGGAAGTGTACACAAGGGATCAGAGGTGTATGCGTACACCAGAAGTGTACGCAAGGTACCTGAAGTGTACGCGTGCACCAGAAGTGTATGCTCGGTACCAAAAACCAGCCAAGTAGAACTTGAATGTTTCACGGACGAAATAAAGGCTTATTCCATGATATGGGAACATTGCCCATTAGTACTGGCATCCAAGGCTCGTAATTGTACTCTGAACTTCATGTTTTCACAATGAGTGCTCAGCACTTTGATCTTTGTGTTCAGAGTCATGGTATCAGTAGTGTCGTTCACTTTGCCGTGGTATTGAATAGGCTTATTTTTTTTAAGTACGGGACGGGCTTTTCCTTTCAACAATCGTGTAACAATGATGCATCAAGAGTTACGCAATTGAACGCCCAAATGCTACCGTCATAGAGACTTTTCATTATTGTGACTGTAAATCACAAACGGAGTATTTTTCAGGACCATAGCAAACACACAAAAGTCACTCCCAAATTATTTGAATGTTTGTCAACAAAGATAGTCAACCGGCAGCGATTCACTCAGATAATCAACCAAGGGATACATAACAAAGAGCCACAAGCTAGCTCACAAGCACTTCTACAATTATCAGTGTCAACACTTTCATCTGGTTACCGAGCTGGGAGACTCTCACCTACAAACAGGCCAATCAAATTCTCCTCAATCAGAACAGTGCATCTCTATGACAAAAAGAACAACAAAATGTGACCTGGGAACCTCTGCCACCAAAGGAGACTCAAGGCAGATCTTCAGGGGGGATAGTCTTTGCGCGCGTTTAGGGCCCTAAATTTGCACAGGAGACTCAAGGCAGATCTTCACATTGACACTGACTTCAGTCAACAGAGGGTTACATTGTGATCAACTTTAATTTGTTTGACTGCGAATGAATGCGTTTTAAATTTTTTTTTGAATGCGTTTCACAAAGCCTCTCGCATCTGTTGCATCTGCTGTTGTTTCTTTTTGACCGAATCGTGGGTCCTCACAGAAAGAACTTGTGGACGCTTTTGTGCCTTGATATATGATGACTAAATGCGTCCTTTGATCTCTAAAATTGTATGTTACAGTCAGTTATTACAGGAAACAAGAGTTGGGCAAGCACAAAAAAACTTTCCTAATTAGGAAAAGTGTCTCTTCAAATGGTTCATCTATTTTTACCAAACCACATACACTTAGTACTAATTTCAGTTCAATATTTTGCAACCAAAATTTTACTAACTCACTAAAAAAAAACATTTTTGGTCAACGTCCACCAAAAACAGCTCTGCCGGGATTTTCTTGGAACATGGACCAGACAACAGCCTCTGCTCAACAATCTTCGAACGGAGATCACTCGATCCCCATCAAGGACACTTTGGCCCTCGCTGCCTCCTTTCTTACCCCCTCAGCAAGCCGCAATCCGCTCTACCCCTACACTTTATCTCTCTAAACCAGAGAACATGAAAGGAGCGTTCTCAGACTTTTTTGTAGAGCGCGTACTGTCCGATCTGGCCCCAAAGGGGGTAGCAGTACTCTCTTTCATGCATGCAAAAGGCGGCAAGACGCTCTTTTTCAAGTCCACGGAAGAACGGAACCAGTACGCAACATACTTCCCCCTGACGATGGGTCATTTTTTTGGCAAAGCGTATACTTTTGACGCGATCAAGCCGGAGGACAGAGTTCCCACAACCACAATCCTGATCATGGGACTCCCCCCAACGATGAATGAAGAAGAAGTTGTGGGCTTTTGTAAAGCCATCACCACCGACCCCGAGTTCGTTCGGGCTCGCAGAAGAACACTCAACGGCGGAGCCATTTCTGACAAAATTTCCGCTGTGTACCGCAAGGTCCCCCCCCCCCCTATCACTCCAACATAACACCCTGACACTGGCAGGATTCCGTCTGAGTTTCGTCCAGACGATGATTCAAGATGTGACCACTGCAAGCGGAAAGAACATGTGGCCGCCACTTGCCCCTACCCACAAACCGTCATACCCTCAGGGGAGAAAAAAGGGCCCTCCACTTCAGCTCTAGTGCAACCCACTTCCACAACACCAATGGAACAGCTCACATCTACTCCACCACGCACCACTACACACATCGTCTCAGCTCAGAAGAAGGACACTTCAGCTTCGAAGGGCTTCAATATCACTCGCTGCCATTTCCTCCTCGAGAGATGGGAGGATTGGTTCCTCTCACCCGGCAACATCCCATTCGACTCAGAAAACGATACAAATCACAGATCGCGGAGAAAAGGACATCCACTCAACACCATGCCCCTTCCTAAGATTTAGTGGCAGATCGAAGAGAGGAGGATGAACCTGGCCCAAAGAGCAGCAAGGGGTGAAATCCCGCAGACACCACTGGAATGGGACAGAAAGACACAAACAGAGCGCAGAGAAGAGAGAGCAAGCAAGCCCCTCCCACTTTCGAACGGCCAAATAGAAATAGGAACACAACTCAACACAGACTGGCTACTTTTGTGGCTGACATGGAAAAGATCACGATTCCGAAACCCGATAAAAAGCGTCATGTGGAATGTGAAATTTTTCACAACATCAATCAAGCACCCACAACAAACTGCGGAGATCATACTCAACCTTTGGTCAATCTGGTCTGTTATCACGTCATCCACACATACAGGCAATGGAACTCCTCTACCGGCCACATGGAAGAAGCTCACAACAGCAAAATATGTACAAGAAAAAACAAGACTAGCTTTCCTCTCCAAATAAATCGAGTGAACTTCAAAAAAAAAAAAAAAAAACAGCTCTGCTTCCCATGTATCATGCCAACAGTTCACCCAGTACATGAAGAGCAAATTGGAGAGGATCACTTCATGTAAGAAGGCACAGCATATCAATCCTGCTGGCCACCAGATATGGAGAAAGTTCTATCTAATGTTGGTGTCCTTCCTCCTCGTTCGAACTGGCTGGGGTTTTTTCTTGGAACAATTATTTTTTCCCCCTCCCCCTAGACACACCACGGAGGGGATGGAAGATGTGGGATATGGCATATTCTTATTTAGGAAAGTGTCTCTTCTGATAGAGCATATATTTGTATAAATACAAACCACACACTTCACATTATTTGTTTGAAAAATTCGAACAAAACAACAAAAAATACATGTACGCGTACACCAAAAGTGTATGCAAGGTACCAAAAACCAAAAACCAAAATTGGAAAAAAAAAAGTTTGTGCTGACCAACAAAATGTTGATACCCAAAAAGCCTTAGAAAATTTTTTCAACATCACAGTGGAGCGTACATTTAAAGTGTACGCAGAAGTGTACGCGTACACCAAAAGTGTATGCAAGGTACCTAAAGTGTACGCAAGGTACCAAGTGTACACATCTGCGGTCACATGAAGTGTACGCAAGGTACCAAAAATCAGTTACCAACATCAAAAAAAAAAAAAAAAAGTTTGGGGGTTTGCCGGCAAAAAGCTGATACCCCAAAAAAACTTCAAAATTTTTTTCAACACCATAGTGGAGCGTACACCAGAAGTGTACGCAGGTGTACGCAAAAGTGTATGTGTGCACCAGAAGTGTACACAAGGTACCATGTGTACACTTCTGCGATCACATGAAGTGTAAGCAAGGTACCAAAAACCAGTTACCAAAATCAAAAAAAAAAGTTTGTGTTGACCAGCAACAAAAAACTGATACCCAAAAAGACTTCGAAAATTTTTTCAACATCACAGTGGAGCGTACACCACAAGTGTACGCAGAAGTGTACGCAAGGTACCAGAAGTGTACGCAAGGTACCATGTGTACACTTCTGCGATCACATGAAGTGTACACAAGGCACCAAAAACCGCTGGTAAGTTTGAAATGACAGTATGTCAAGATTTGGTGACTAGTCGCAAATATTTTTGGTGACTAGCCGCGAATATTTTTGGTGACTAGCCGCGAATATTTTTGGTGACTAGTCGCGAATATTTTTGGTGACTAGTAGTGAATTTTTTTGGTGAAGGCAAAAAAATTTTTGTTGATGTTTTGTCCAAAAAGTTGTGAGCTGGTAAGTTTGAAATGACAGTTTGCCAGTATTTGGTGACTAGTCGCGAAATATTTTTGGTGACTAGTCGCGAATATTTTTTGGTGACTAGTCGTGAAATAATTTTGGTGACTAGTCGCCAATTGTTCTTAGAATTTACTCTGGGTGAAGGGCAATGTTCCCAAATCATGGAATAACCATTTATTCCATGAAACAGTTAAGTTCTACCCATCGTGAACATTCATTTTTTCCTGAAATAACGAATTGTTCCTCAGAATGGAAATAGCACCCGTTGTAAACATTTTGTAATCGGAATAAAAAAGGGCTATGGGACGATATAAAGCTGGGAGGAATAGTTACAACCTTGCAGAAATAGGAAAGTGTCTCTTCGGTTAAATACTTAGAAAATTTATAGCCACAACAGTGGGGCGCACACACCAGAAGTGTATGCAAGGTACCAGAAGTGTACACGTGCACCAAAAGTGTACGCATGCACCAGAAGTGTACGCATGCACCAGAAGTGTACGCATGCACCAGAAGTGTATGCAAGTGCGGAGTACCGAGCGTACACATCAGCGATCACATGAAGTGTACGCAAGGTACCAACAACCAAAGTTGGAAAAAAAAAAAGTTTGTGTTGACCAGCAAAATGCTGATACCCCAAAAGACTTCGAAATTTTTGTCAACATCACAGTAGAGTGAGCACACCGTGTGCACCAGAAGTGTACGCAAGGTATCAGAAGTGTACGCATGCTCCAAAAGTGTACACAGAAGTGTACGCGTGCACCAGAAGTGTACGAAAGGTACCAGAAGTGTACACATGCTCCAAAAAGTGTACGCAGAAGTCTCCGCAAGGTATCAGCAGTGTATGTATGCACCAAAGGTGTACACAAAGTACCAAGCGTACACTTCTGCGATCACATGAAGTGTACGCAAGGTACCAAAAACCAGTTACCAAAGTTGGAAAAAAAAAAGTTTGTGGGTTGACCAGCAAAATGCTGACACCCCAAAAGGACTTAGAAATTGTTTTTAACATCACAGTGCGTACACATTGTGTACACCGAAAGTGTACGCAGAAGTGTACGCAAGGTACCAGAAGTGTACGCATGCACAAAAGGTGTACACAAAGTACCCGAGCGTACACATCAGCGATCACATGAAGTGTACGAAGGGTGTCATATAAGTTTTGAGATTGATTGGAAGAATGGTGGCAGGGTGATCAATATTGTGCCCAACAAACCTTTTGGTAAACAGAGAGACTACAGTAGCTCCCGTGAAGTTTGAGAGGGGGACAAGATAAGTACCTCCTGGTATCTTGAATCAGGGCAAAGTCGTTCATGAATTCTGTTGACCAGCAAATGCAATACCCAAAAAGACTTAGAAATTTTTTTCAACCCGTGGCGGGTTTTGAAACAAGCCGTCTTCGACCTCGTCCTCCTCCTTGGAGTTCTTCATCAACGAGTGAACAGTGGTGGATTGCCCAACCGAAAGGGCAAGTCCGTTCAAGTGAGAAGGAGTCATATTACAGCTCTTGACCCAGTGAAGCTTCGGGAAAGATCTTTTCTGGACCGCATTCAACTGCCCAACGGGACTACTTTGAGCGATTCAAGGCACACCCCCATTAACTCTTCAAGTGGACTTCCTAACAGCCCCTGCGCCCACATGTCTTATCATTTGTGTGGGAGGCTCTTACACCGTCAGCTGTTCACCCATCTCCTGACATGATGTCTCTTCTGCAAAACACCCAAACACGGAACAGATTTTCAACTCTATTCCATCCAATACATAAACCGAGGATCGGCAGTAGACACAGTGGATGCAAGATTGGATCAAATCTTTCCACCGTGAAAACAGAGCACGAAGAGTACCCTGGACAGTAAAGTCAGCTGCTCGTGCTCGATGTTCCTGGGGTATGTCAAAAACAAGCGGATACCACACTCCTGTAGGGGCACTCTCTTTGTCAGACAAGGCACACCGCCGCCAACAAGAACTGATCATTTGGTGTTTGGTGGGAAAGGACGTCCACAGTTTGAAATTGCAATTTCTGGTACATGAACTATTTCCATCCATGGTGGTTGATCTCAACCACCAAAAAGCGTCCAAACAATTTAACTAATGCACAGAATGAAGTTGGCGCGCCTTGTATTTAATTGTCTTCTCTCCTCACATTGGTGCGATTTTACTCCCCCATCAAAGAGGTTTGATTCAAAATCGACTCTCAGGTATTTGCAAAATTCGGAACCAAATCCCACAAACAAGTTACTGCAGACTTGGCAGCAAGGCAAATAAGTGCTCTCTCAGCTGCTTTTGCACCGAGCCCCCAAGGCAACAAGATTTCTATTCTTCCATGACCTCACGGGCAGCTAAAATTACCCAGCAATTAATTGGGTCGTCATGCCAATGCTGACTCTTTTATGGAGCTAGCGCCATCTTTAAAGGACTCCACTCCACCAAGGACCAAAGAACACACACGGGGCATCAATATGATACAACATCCAGAAAGGCCTTTTCAACCAGCGATCAAAATCTTCTTACGCAAAAGTGACTCCCAAATCATTTGAATTCAACGAGTGAGTTGCAAAGTGATTCACTCAGACAATCAAGCAAAGGGATGCATACCAAAGAACCACAAGCTATCTCACATGTGGCCTGGCACCTCTGCCACCAGACAGGAGACTCAAGGCGGATCTTCACATTGACACTGAATTCAGTCAACAGAGGGTTACATTGTGATCAACTTTAATTTGTTTGACTGCGAATGAATGCGTTTTGCTAAGCACTCCACATCCGTTGTATCTGCTGCTATTCCTCGTTGACCGAACCATATGGGTCCTCACAGAAACAACTTGTGGACGCTTTTGTGCCTCGATATATGATGGCAAAGTACGACCTCTGATCTCTGAAAAATTGTATGTTACAGTTAGGCACAAAAAAACCTTTCCTAATTAGGAAAAATATCTCTTCAAACGGTTCATTTTTGGCAGACTTGTAAAATTCAAATGGTGACTAGTCGCGAAATATTTTTGGCGACTAGAATTTACAATGTGGGTGAGGAGACAATGTTTCCACATCATGAAATAAGCTTTTATTTCAAGAAACCGGAAAACATTTCGTCCCTAATTTTGCGCACCGAATTAGCTCAGCTTAAGAATGGAAAGTATTTTTGCGTACATTAAAAACAAGGGCGATCGAGTGGAATGCGCCAAATGTAAAATAAAGAGTCGTAAAGAAGATAACACCTTGAGTAGCGTAGGTATCGTTCTATATAAAGTAAATTAAAAAGAATTAGATTCAAAAGAGGAAAGTAAGTATGATAAGTTACCGTGGAATGAGAGAGTTCAAAGAAGAGGGTGCACATCATTGAAGGTTATACACAAACCTTCGACGCTCCGCAGCAAGTTCTCGTTCTTCATTCGCCACGTGGCGATGAATTCTCGCTTCTGGAGGAGCCAATATTGGTCGAATATCGAAATAGGATATTTCTTCTTCTTTTCGTAGTCCGATAAATCGATCTCCTCTTCCGAATTCGAGGATCCACCATTATTATCCGGGATCTCTTCATCTTCGTCCTGGGACTTGTCCTCCTCGAAATCGCCATCATCAAATACCGAGGCAGAGCCGTTGTCATCCGATGAAGGCTCTGACCAATGAAGAAGCGGGCTACATATTTCAGAGTTAGCTACGGTAGAAGGGAAAGGGGGGAGGTGTAGTACTAACCCTTCTTTTAATAAGGCCTGCTGAGTGTTGATTTCATCTACCGCATGGGAGTAGTACTTGGATTTCTTGAAGGCATCGAGCTTCGGGGTGTGCAGCTTGGGTGGCTCGCCTTCTTCCTCATCGTCTCGCCGACAATACTTTTGTGGGGTAGTAACAACCTCCTCTGTTATCATAGTGTCGGGTAAGTAAATATCTCCGACTTTGAAATTTTTTCAGCATCACAGTGGAGTGTACACATTGTGTACACCGAAAGTGTACGCTGTGGTGTACACAAAAGTGTACGCGTACACTAGAAGTGTACGCAAGGTACCTGAAGTGTACGCATGCACCAGAAGTGTACACACGGTACCAAGCGTACACTTCTGCGATCACATGAAGTGTACGCAAGGTACCAAAAACCAGTTACCAAAGTTGGAAAAAAAAAAAATTTGTGTTGACCAGCAAAGTGCTGATACCCGAAAAGACTTCGAAAATTTTTTCAACATCACAGTGGAGTGCACACATTGTGTACAACGGAAGTGTACGCAAAAGTGTACGCAGAAGTGTACACAAAGACTACGTGTACACTAAAAGTGTACGCAAGGTAGCTGAAGTGTACGCAAGGTACCAAGCGTACACTTCTGCGATCACATGAAGTGTACGCAAGGTACCAAAAACCAGTTACCAAAGTTGGAAAAAAAACTTTGGAGGTTGACCAACAAAATGCTGATACCCAAAAGGACTTAGGAAATTTTTTCAGCAGCACAGTGGAGTGTACACACTGTGTACACTGGACTTTGGTAGTTAGTTGTTGGTGCCTTGTACACTTCATGTGACCACAGAGGTGTACACCTGGTACCTTGCGTACACATCTGGTGCACGCGTACACTTGTGCATACACTTCCAGGATGCCCGTGTACACTTCTGGTACCCTGCGTACACTCCTAGTGCACGCATACACTCTTGCGTACACTTCTGCGTGTACACAATGTGTACGCACTGTGATGTTGCCACTTTGCGTACACTTGTGGTGCACGCGTACACTTCAGGTGCATGCGTACACTTCAAGTACTGCGTACACTTTTAGTGTACACGTACACTTCTGCGTACACTTCCAGTGTGTACACTCCGAGACAATCCCGGATTTTGTTATGCAGCACAGCATCATTGTACTTCTTTTGTTTCTCAGATAACTCCTTAGAGGTTTTCCCTGCATCGATACTCTTGGTTGGCTCTGAATCACATGAAACCGCACTTGCTTCTCCAATGGAAGTGCTGGTCGGCACACCACATAAGCACCCTTGAGATTGTCTTCAAACCAGTCCCTATTTGCTTCAATCAAGTGGCTGTCATTTGTCTTTGGTGAGCCAGATTTTTCAGATACTGCCTTTTCCATCACGAGTAGCGTTGAGGAACGGTCAGTGCGCATGTGCGATCAAGTAAATTTGTTGGTAGGCGCTTAATATGGTTGTGATCAACCATGGAGGATGGAAATGGTGCGTACCACAACAACGACTACCACCACTACCGCCACTACACCTGCAACAATCACAACACCTGCAGGCGCTGCAACGCCTCCCAGATTAAAGATTGTGAGAAATTGGAAGTGGAGGAGTTCTTTTTCTTGTTCTTCGGACTGGTTTGCTATTAGAAGGATGAAGGTCAGACATCTTAATTGTCACTTTTAAAATTAAATAATGGTGGGGTTGTGGGCTGCCGTTGAAGAGGCACGAGAACAAGGGAAGTAAGCACGATATTTTTTTGCGAAAGCTTTTGAAAGCACGTTGTGCACAGGCCATTTCCCTCGCTCTACGGTTTTAATGCGACGGTCTACAGTCGGGTAGATACATAAGGGCGCCTATTTTGCTTTTGGTGGTAGGGCGACTCCCGCGGAATCAGATCCGTATCGTCCATGCGGATCGTGGGATGTGGCTGGTCGTAGGTGAATCCCGGTATGCACACAGGCGACAGCCAGTAGCAGCGTCGCTGTTGGCGAGAATCTGGTTCCCCCTTTCGGTCGGAGCCAGAACCGGAGCCGGGAGGCAGAAAAGTGGTGTTGGATAGAGAGCTGACAAGGATGTGATGACGGCACTGGAGCAGGAGCTGACACATCTTGTGGGTTTCGACAAGGAGATCTTCTCCCCACGATGTCGCTAGGTCCACGAGCGCGAGGCGGTCGATGAATCTCGGGAGTTCTATCTCTTTGAGCGATGCGATATACAGCATCAAACGTGTCAGGTGCTTGAGTTTGTGATACTGCAAGCGAGCCCAACAGATTTTGGCCAGATTGATCCCCGGAAGAATCAGGTAGAGCGAGCGATCTTCAAGATCGCTCGGGCATGGCGGCACGCCATTGTCGAGGTTGTACGTCGATTGATCCTGGCCCATCTCCTGCATGCGCTGGAACCAAAAATAGCGTTCAAAGTAAGGTGCCGGTCCGTAAAAGATGGGCACCCGCGTTTTTTCTACCCGCTTGTCCACTTCTTTTTCTTCTTCCGATTTCCCCTTTTCTTTATCTCCCTGATCCCACAATCTTTCTTCCTCTTCTATTAATCTGCTTGATCCTCGATTCCACCTGGCTCCTCTTGTTCTTTGATTCTGTTCCCCTTCTTCTTCTTCTTCTTCTTCGTCCTCTTCATCCTCTTCATCTCCTTTGCTTTCTTCTTCTTCTTCTTCTTCTTCTTTGTCCTCTTCGTCTTCTTCGTATTCTCTTTGTCCTTTTTCTTTTTCGTTTTTTTTGTGTGCTTCCGGTTCCAGCAGTCCATCTGATCCTTGAGTCGACGCATCGCCATCATCTCTCTTGGCCGCCAGCTCAGATGGGGACAAAATCAAGTATGGCAGACACCTGTGCAGCAGTCGAAGTGCCACGGACCAATGCGCACAATATTTATCGTAGCACTCACGGAGGTGTTCCGGCAGGTCCGGCCCATCCTGCTCCACCCCAAGCAGCGTTGGCGATACAAGCCCCAGACATGCGATCAGATCGGATCTGTCGGCCCAGCGTGAGTCCGACTTCAACAACTCCCAGGCTTGCTTCGCCAGGGACGATGGCATCCAACGTGGGTAGGGCGATGATGAACCCAACGCGATGCACCCGGCGCGTTGCGCGATCGTCCTGACGATCTCGCAGACTTGCTGTTGTCGCTGGGTGAACCGGTCCAGTGCGCCCATCCCGCCTTTGTAGCAAGGCAGCGCCTTCTCCGATAGCCACATGCGTTGAAGGAAAGGTTGGGGAGAACGATCGGAGCTGAAGACGCAGAGCACATATTCTTTGACCCAATTCTCGACGCTATCAATTTTCGGCAGCAACAGCAAGGGAGAGTCGCTGTCTAATTCAGATGTCGCCATGAACCGACGCGCGCGATCCTCGAAAAGTGCCATCGTCCAATCGTCGGTGGGTGGCTCGCCTATCGACAGAGCGTCCTTGTCACCGCCGCTGCCGGAGGGAGAGGCCCCCCGAAAATCGGGCCTGGACTTGCGAGGAAGTATCACTTCCTCATCTTCTCTTTTTCGCTTCATTTTGTGCACGGCGATCGGTGTTGCGTCGGATTCTCTGTCCACTGTGTTTGCGGTTGCAGTTGCGATTGTCTTTCCGGCATCCATCTCTACTTCCATCGCCGCCTCTGCCGCTGTTGCCTCTACCACCATAGCCACCTCTGTCACCATCATCTCTGCCACCATCGCCATTGTCGTCGTCGTAGTTGTCGTCATTGTGGAAGAAGATGACAACGACGACAAAGAAGGAAGAGGAGGAAGAAACGACGGCAGTGGCATATCCGAGGAAACCAGGGCTCCAGGTTCGAAAGAACACAGGGGGGCAGGAGGACAGGGCATTGGGTTGCGGATGTCGACTGCCGGAAATGAAGATTCGAAAGGCGCATCCGGGGACAATGGCAGGGGCTCTGGGATCAGCCGGGAAACGCACAACCTCTCGGATAAGGGCTCTGGTTCGTCACGCGTGTACCCCGGCACTTGCACCGGCGAAAACCAGCACGCGTGGATGCCGGTTTCCGGGTCCTCGAAGGTGCAGCGAATGAATATCTTCCGCCAGCACTCGCGCAGCAGCTGGCACATCTTTGGTCTCTCCAGGGTTATATCCATGTCCCAGGACCGGGCCAGATCGATGAGCACGTTGTGATCGACGGCTCTACGGAGATTCATCCTCCGGCGAGAGTCGATCGTCACCAGGATGCGCATCAGCCCTGTGAGCCCAGGGTCATGGACCACGTTCCAGTCGATCTGTTCCGGTTGGATGCCGGGCAAGACTTCGTACAACGGTTGGTCAACAACATCACGGGGCAATGGCGGCACATCGGAACTCTCGTTCGGTGCCGATGATGACAAGCCCCCACCCCTACACAGCGCCACAGATGCAGGCCGAAAATACTGTCTGAAGTACGGCGCTGGACCGCAAAACAAAGGCGACAGGAATTGTTCGGCATCAACATCCTCGTATCCCGTTTCCTCTCTGTCTCTCTCCCCTTCTTCTTCTCCTATTTGCCTCGTCTGCCTGTGCGTACCGCCGTCGGCCTTTTCTCCAGTGCCCTCCACCACCCCCTCCGGCGACGTCCTTTTCACCACTTTTACCTCGCCACTCGTCCTCCGCTCCAGCGCTCGCACCGCATCCAGATCGAGTGGATGAGACATGGGAAAGTGGTCGCCATCGATCCCGGCAGCCGGGTAAAACAGATATGCCAGATTTTGAGAGATCAACAGAGCGGCTTCCGAGCACTTGCCACAGTCTTTCGTCGAAGCGTGGCACACCCGAACGTGGTCCCTCAGGTGCAATCTGTGCCCATCGATGACGGCGTCGGGGAGTTGGTTCATGCACACTATCAGATCCGATCTGTCCGGCCAGAGCGGGTCGCCCTCCAATAACGCTCTCGCTCCCGCTGCCATGCGCGGAAACATCCGGGCAAAAGTTGTCACCCACGTCCACCGCATCCTCTTCACGGCCGGAAAGGCATCTGACCGTGCGCGACGACTTGCGGGCAAACCGCTGCTTCCCGGCAAAGCGAAGCAACGCTTGATCCCCGTTGTAGTAGCATCGCAATCCTTTTTCCGACATCCATATCAGGCGAGACCTGTTGGACGACCGGAAGCGGCACAGAAAGCACTTCCCATCCTGCATCTCGATGCTCTCGACATAGGGCTTCAAGGGATCGCGTTGCTCTCTATCTCTCTCCGACAACTTCTTGAGTGCTCTTGCGCGGTCCTCCAGCAGCTCGGTGGTCCACGTAGAGGGCAGTGGCTCGCTCGGGCTCGATTTGGGTCGGTCACTCTTTTGACCGCGAAAATGAAGCTCGGCTGCGGCATCTTTGGCAACGTCTTTGCGCGGTCGATCCTCTTCTTCTTCTTCTTCTTCTTCTCCATCACTTTCCTCTGTCGTATCCACATCTGTTGCCATCGTTGTGGTCGTGGTCGTGGTTGTGGTTGCCGTTGTCGGTATGTCCGCGAGCACATCGGCACTGTCACTGCCGCCGTAAGACCTCGGTTGGTTTGGCAACGATGGTGTTCTCGGTGGCAGGGCATGGTCTCCAGAGTCCAGATGAAAGTGTTTCACCCATTGGCGGCGGTACCTCCCAACGCGTTCACGCACATCGGCTGACATTTCCAGTGCCGCAAGGATGTTTCTCATTCCTTCCGCCGTTGCCACAGGTTTCTTGCCACACGGCTTCCAGTGATCTTCCAACGGGGCAGACGCGCGTAAACGATGCCATCTGGCGATTACCGCCCTACGTGTTGGAGTGGTGCCTATTGCCTGGCTCATTGCAGATACTACATTGAACCATGTTCCGTTTGTTTGGTTTGTTCCCGATTTGGATGGGACCTTGCAGGCATCCTTTATTTTTTTTTGTTTTTTTTGGTGGAAACGAAGGAAATGGGACAGAAAGAACGAGAAGATGGAGGAGGAGGGGGGGAGGAGAGAGATATAAAAAAGAATGAGGAATATGCGATGGTTTCGCAACAAACAAAGTGAGACATACCGGATCAAACACATACGGAATATTCGCAATGGCGTCCTTCTTTTTCTTTCTGCCCATTTGAAGACGCGTTTATCCAGAAAGCGTCGCCAATAGCCTGGAACGTGACACTGATGCCGTAACGTGTTTCGCTCCGTCAGGAAAAACAAAAATGGTTTTCGAACGAAAAAAAATTTTGTTGTTGTTTTTTGGTTGGACTTTTTTGTTTTTTTTTGTTTTTTGTTTTATGAGCGTTTGGATGGCAACATCTGCACTACTACTTACAAAACTATTTGTTTATTTTATATTATTTTAAAATACCCAAACAATTCACACATGTGGTTTATTTTTTTAAAGTGTACACCAGAAGTGCATGCATGCACCACAAGTCTATCAGGCGCAAGGTACCAGAAGTGTACGCAAGGTACCGAGCATACACTTTTGCGGTCACATGAAGTGCATGCAAGGTACCAAAAACTAGTTACCAAAGTCGGAAAAAAAAAAAAAAAAAAAAAAAAAAAACAGCAATGGGCGCGTTTGCGTCGAAGAAGATCAACGATTTTTTTGATAGGCCGGAAGCAGGAAAAATTCTAAGTCAAAAATCGGAATTCTTAGAATTGACTGCAAGGTGCCATTTCTCACCTTTTGGGCAGGATGGAAATCTTCCAACAACTGTGGCGAACAGTCAGTGTGTCCTCTGTCCCGCAGCCTGCTCTAAGCCAAGAGGTTAGGTGGCTGCTTGACTAAAACTAAAACTTTATTTTATCCAATAAATTTTTTTAAAACTCACCAATCCCAAGGAAGAGCTATTACACCATTACACCCTGATACCTCCACAAATCGGTCAGAAAACTGGTCGGCAAATCTGGTCAACACAAACTTTTTTTCCGATTTGGTACATACATACATACACTTCTGGTGTAAACAGTGCACACTTCACTGTGATGTTGAAAAACTTTTTGAAGTCTTTTTGGGGTATCAGCATTTTGTCGGTCAACACAAACTTTTTTTTTTTCGATTTTGATAACTGGTTTTTTGGTACCTTGCGTACACTTCATGTGACCGCAGAAGTGTACGCTGGGTACCTTGCGAACACTTCTGGTGCATGCGTACACTTCAGGTACCTTGCGTACACTTGTGGTGTACGCGTACTCTTCTGCGTACACTTCGGGTGCACGCGGACACTTCGGGTGTACACGGTATGTACGCTTCACTGTGATGTTGAAAAAAATTTCGAAGTCTTTTGGGTGTCGGCATTTGCTGGTCAACACAAACTTTTTTTTTTCAACTTTGGTAAACTGGTTTTTGGTACCTTGCGTGCACTTCATGTGAACGCAGAGGTGTACGCTGGGTACCTTGCGTACACTTCTGGTGCTTGCGTACAGTTCAGGTACCTTGCGTACACTTTTAGTGCACGCGTGCATTCTTGCATACACTTCTGCGTGCACTTTCGGTGTACACAATGTGTACACTCCACTGTGGTTGTTGAAAAAAAATTTCTAAGTTTTTGGGTGTCGGCATTTGCTGGCCAACTCAATTGGATTCTTCCATGGACACAGCCGAATCCTGCACTGGAGGAGGTACCTCCATCACCAGTCATCATTAACCAGAGAGGATACCACCCAATTAGGCCATCTGCCAATGTGGTACCCTACTGCAGAACTAGCGCCATCTTTTAAGGCCTCAACACCACCAAGGACATTAGAACACAACTGGGGCATCAAAACAACACAACTGCCAGCAAAGCCCCCGCAGATAGCAAAGAGACTCAACTCTTCCAAGGTCGCTCTCAAGCCTGCTGTTTTCCAGGAATCTCCTGGACCCAGACAGTCACCCAGAAACAAGACCCCAAACAGGCGCCTGCAATCTGAAGAGTACTTCAGCAACATCAGCACCAGCCCTTCTTCAGGTCACCCCATCTCTACCTGGTAACACCCATCAGCACTCCTCAACTCCCGTGACGCTGATCAGTGGATTGATGCCATCAGGAATCACACCTGGGACCAAGTTCCAACACCACCTGGGAGGAAGCCAATTGCGTCCAAATGAGGTGTCCAGATGGATCTGTGAACCGCGTCACGGCCAGACATGTTGCACAAGGGCTTCTTGCACGTCATTTCGCACGAAATGACACTGGATTTTTTCCTGTTTCTTCAAGAACAGCCACACTGTCACTAAAGAGTAAACTTGTCGTTATTCCGTTGGGGTGGTGAGCAATTCACTAAGCAACTTCAATGCTGCTCACAACTTGAAGGAAACTCAAAGTAAAGGTTTCAGGGTGTGCAGTCCCTCCGTCTCTCCTTCCCTCCCTCCTTCCTTCTCTCCTTCCCTCTGGTTTCCCAACGACATCCGTTGGAGTGGTGAGCAATTCACTAAGCAACTTCAATGCTGCTCAAAACTTGAGGCAATGTTCCCAGTTCAATTCCGGTCTGAGCTACACAACTTGAATATTTTCATTTTTCTGGAATAGCTGAACTGTTCCATGGAATGAGATCGGTGCCCTTGGTGGAAACTCAAAAAGTCGAACTTAAGTTTTATGGTATTCAGTCCCTCCTTCTCTCCTTCCCTCCTTCCCTCCTCTCTGATTTTCCCAACCACATTCATTGGAGTGGTGAGCAATTCACGAAGCAAGCAACTTCAATGCTGCTCAAAACTTGGAAACTCAAAGTCAAAAGTTTTATGCTATTCAGTAATATTCCCTCCTTCTCTCCTTCCCTCTAGTTTCCCAACCACTTTCATTGGAGTTTTCTTTATCTTTCGTTTTAGGTATGTAGTTCTGCTTCTTTTGTGATTAGCACTCACTTAGCACTTGCTTCAATTTCAGAATGATGGAATAATCATACTCCGAACCTTCAGGGTAGTTTTCCCTCCTTCCCTCCGGTTTTTTTTTCTTTTTTTGTAAAGTGTTTGAAAATAAACTTCCTCAAGTTTCACAGCTGCTCCATCCTTAAGATAGATCATGCCCAGATGAATTCTTGATTCATGCTTTCCTCGAAATTAACCACCCCATTTTGTTACATGAAAAATCTGAGAAAAAGCTAAACTCTGATTCATACATTCAAATTCTTCCCTCCTTCCCTCCTTCCCTCCCTCCTTCTCTGGTTTTTTAAAAGTTTAATTTCAAAACCAATAAAACCATTTTAAGAAAAGAAAATACAACCGGAGGGAAGGAGGGAAGGAGGGAAAGAGGGAATTTCGGCAACAGGTTTTCAAGTTTACAAACTGAATTCAAATTTTTATTTTTTTTTTTTTTTTTTTTCTTTTTCTTCAAACTTGTTTATTTCATACAACCTTCTGAGGCTTCTTCAGGAGTGAATAAATTACAAACCTGTCGGTTTTTTTTGGTTACCGTTACTACGGGAGTCACGGAGGAAAAAAAATGACGGCAGTTGAAAAACGACGGTTTGGGGCACCGTTCACATTCAGGAAGAACGCAAACGTTCTGGAGAATGGTAGACTTATTCTGGGAAAATCCCTATTTAAAATAGCCCAGAATACGAACATTCTCGAAGAACAGTCCGTATTCTACCCGAATGGTATTGGTGCCCCTGGCTGCCCTCATTCTAGCAATCCATCACAACAGCGTAACAACAGACTCTCCTCCAAGTTTCGAATTCACTCCGGAGTTCTTCAAGGCGACTCACTCGCACTCATCTTGTTCATCCTTACCATCGAGCCAATTCTTGGGTTGCTCGAGTCAGATGGAATGGAGTGCCAGTCTCATTGCAATGACCTCGCCGTTGTAGCCACCCAGGATAAGTTCATGGTTGTCCATCAGGACCTCACGACATATGAACGGACATCGGGAGCAAAGCTCAATGCTGATAAGTCTTTCCTCATCACACGGACTCCAATCGCAGAATCCCCGTTCCCCTACTCCCACACTTCCCGAAGGTACCTGGGATTCGATATCTCCCACACAGGTGCCCTATTGGTACCCCCTCTCGGTGTTAAACGAATGCATAGAGGCTCTGCTGAGGATAAAAAAGCGCTTCCCCTCTCCCTCACAGGCAGAATGGCGATCTTAACCAGCTACATTATTGCCTTTGCTTTGCGACATGTGTTAATATATCTGACTTCACTATGGTCGAACGGTGGTTCCTTTCGTCTTCTGAGTAAGACACCAACAGTCCCCCAAAAAGCTCCATTCTCTGACAAGAAACTCAGCCACCCCGCTTTTTTCTTTTGCCTGCAGCTTTTGGCTTGCACTCAACATTCGCCGTAAATCTGTGTTCATCCAAATGACTCAACTCCGCCTCAGACTCCAACCAGGGTCACATTGGTTTCCTCCAGCACTCCACTCGAACAACATCCAACTCATCCATCAATTGGCCCCCCCTCTTGGAAGACAGCTGCATCCGCCCTCCCAAAAATACTCCATCTCCTTCCATACCACCCCATCAAGATAAACAGGAAAGGTATTCCAGACAAACTGGGCAGATTCCTCCTAGTTACAGCTGTTCCTCACTCCCCTTCACTGGTGCCAGAATTACGAAACCACATTCGAGGCAAACTTTTCTCCCAACCACTGCCACTTTCACCAGCTCAAGCCCTCACCTTCCAGCACCTCAGCACCGATGCAATCTCCTTCTTTAAGTTTGTGCACCTCCTCAGAGTACAGCCAGCTATTCAATCATTTGCCTGGCGACTCCTTTCAAAACTCTTCACCGCCACATGTACTCCTTCTGTTCTTGGTGCCGACAGCACCCTCTCACAACACAGCACCTCTTCTCCACTTATCCAACAATTACAAGGCTACGCCAAGCTCTTTGTGCTCTCACCGCACTCCTCACTCCCTCACACACCAAACTCGCATTAGAGACTTTATTGTCGCCCCCACACTCAATCAACTCCATAACCTCCAACCTCCCCACTCTATGGAAAGCCTGGAAAATCCACACAACCATCATTAACCAACAACTACCCCCAGAACATCTCCCCCAACTTCTTAAGAACACTCCCTTAGAAACCTGTACCCTTTCTAACAAATAAACACTATCTCTTCAAAAAAAAAAATTAAATTTTATGGGCTACATCAGCAAAGAGTGTGCCAACTTCACTCTGAAGAGCTCATCTGATGTGATTGTCTGGAGCACCTTGATTCTTGCATCGTTTGGTATTGGACTGTGATGAATTTCCCTAGTGAACCATTTCCATATAACCCACAGGGTGATCATTGAATGGAGTATCTTTGTTTTGTCATGTGTTTTCCTTGTTTTTTTTTTGTTTTTTTTTTTTTTTTGTTTTTTTTTTTTTTTTTTTTTGTTTTTTTTTGTAATTTTAAAAATTTTTGGTTTTTTTTTTTTTTAATTTTTTTTGTAATTTTAATTTTTTTTTTTTTTTTTTTTTTTTTCTTTTTTTTTTTTTAAATTTTTCCCATAAATTTTTTCCTCACAGTCAAACCCCAAAAAAAAAAAAAAAAAAAAACAAAAAGTACCGCCATCAACAATAATGCTATAAAAACCAATCGATTTTTTTGACCAAATCGGTACCGATTTTGCAAGCTCCCCAATAGACTTTTTGTGACTGAGGAACAGTCGGTACACATGTGCATGTGATCAACTAAATTGTTCGTTTTCACAGTGGAAAGAGGCATTCCTCGACTGAAAATTGTTTGGAGGTTTTGTTTTTAAAACCACAAAGGATGTTGGAGAAATTTTCCTATCTTGGTGTGAGAAAGCCACATTTTGTTACATGGTGTCTCCTTTTCTGCGAGGTAGAAATAGAACCTTGGCTCAGCTTGGTATCGGAGAACACAAACACCACTGAGTGACGATCGAAGGTTATGGCCAGGCAGTTCAATCGAGGTGGCTAAGTCCAGGGGGGGGTATTAATATAAAAAAAAAAAAACTTTCTTCCTTATCAAAACTCAAAAAACAATGAAGTTTTTGGCAGCCAAGAACTCAACTGTCCGGTTGGACCCGCAACTATGTCATGTGTTTGCAGTAGCAAAAATTGCATCCTTGAATCTACGAACTCCGGAATCAGAAATAGAAAGTTTTTGTTTACTTTGTGATCAAGTGAATAGTGTCCCCACCAAAACCTCCCTTCCTCCGACTTCCGTCCACCGTCATAAACGTTACACAACCAATATCATCCAACAAGGGTAATCATCCTTTGGGTGTGGTTGGGTCAAGAGGTTTTTTGCACTCTGATACTTCCCTCTCAGAGAAGATGGAAGAGATGGGCAGCTAGTCCAATTTTAAAAGTCTCTAATGGCCTCTATCAACAAAAAAAAAAAAAAAAGGCAGGAAAAAAAGACCTTTTGCCGGTAGCTCCGATTGGCTGTCGTAGATGTCGGCATTTTATTTCTTTTTCGGTTGGTGATAGCAAAAACATTTCTGTTTGTACTAGCAGTGAACAGGGCCGTGTTTTTTTTTTTTTTTTTTTTTTTTTTTTTTTTTTTTTTTTTGTTTTTTTTTTTTT
>ERZ778023.2701-NODE-2701-length-20312-cov-5.007405_pt1 | contig 20312 bp, 18 predicted proteins | sample MGYA00375753_ERZ778023 | MGnify/ENA primary metagenome ERZ778023 (study PRJEB29350, sample SAMN05389822) | bioreactor metagenome | isolation source: Ammonium sulfate bioreactor | place: South Africa: University of Cape Town | collected 2014-04-04 ... | reverse complement strand
CCCGCCTCGCCACCGCTTTTTCCCTCGCGGCCATCGACGTCAGCCCGAGGGACGAGCCCCGCAGCTATTTCCCCTGCATCCAGATCACCCAACTCTAACCTAACAACACCCCCTATGTTCCCTCGCACCCGTGCCGTATACGCGGCTTTGTTTTCGGCGGTATTACCTATTACCGCCTTCACTCAGGCCACCAACAACTCCCGCGCCCTCCCGGCGGAGGATCGGGATTTCCCTCGGGCCACGCCCGAACCTGCCTCCGTCTCGTGGTGGCAGGGTGATTACGCCACGGGCGACTGGTTCGGCCTGCGGCCTAAGCTTAGCGATTATGGATTCGACTTCTTCGCCTATTACAATGCCATCGTGGCGGGCAATGTCGTCGGCGGGCGCAATCAGTCCGCCTCCTACGCCGATGACTTTTACTTCGGCCTGAAGACCGACCTGGAAAAGCTCGTCGGCTGGCAGGGCGCGACCTTCACCATCACCGGGGTGAATCGCGACGGCAACAGCATCCAGGGCGCGCTGGGCAGCCAGTACGACCCCATGCAGCTCGTCGGCGGGCAGGCCATCTTCCTGTATGGCCTCTTCCTTGAGCAAAAGCTCCTCGATGACAAGCTCTCGATCAAGCTGGGCCGCCTCGGCGCGAGCGACGACTTTGCCACCTCGCCGCTGTACGGGTACTACCTGAACAACGGCATCGACGGCAACATCCGCGCGGTGCTCTTCAATACGCGCTTCTCGGCCTATCCCTTCGCCTCGTGGGGCGCGCGGCTGCGCATCGATCCCACGCCGGAGTTCAACGCCATGGTCGGCATCTACCAGGTCTCCAGCCGCATGTTTGACCGCGCCTATCATGGCGTCGACATGAGCATCCAGAGCGGCGATGGGTTCATGCTCATCGGCCAGGTCGGATGGACGCCCGAGTTCTTCAAGCGCGAGGCTCCCGCGCCCGTCTCCGATGGCAAGGCCGTGGTGGCGGACAAAAAGGCGGTCGCCCCGGCGATCAGCCCGACGGCGAAGGGGCTGTCGGGTCATTATTTCTTCGGCGGCTACTGGTCGTCGTGGGATTACCCGCAGTTTGGTCAGACCTCGACCACGCCCGCCAGCTATGGATTCTACCTGCATGGCGACCAGATGGTGTATCGCGAGAATCTCGACAGCGACCAGGGGCTGACGCTCTTCACCACCTTCACCCTGTCGCCGCAGCAGAATGTCGCCATCGTACCCTTCCAGGTGAATGGCGGCGCGATCTACCAGGGCCTCATCCCGGGGCGCGACAATGACCGCACCATCCTCGGCGTGATCTACGGCCAGTTCAGTAATGACTACGCCGACAGCGTCTCCGCGCAGGGCGGCGGCTCGCCCGATTACGAACTCGTCTTTGAGGCGGGCTACCGCGTGCAGTTGAATAAATGGGCCTACATCCAGCCCGACGTGCAGTGGGTCATCCAGCCCGGCGGCACGGGCGACATCTCCAACGGCCTCGTCCTCGGCGCACAATTCGGCGTGAAGTTTTAGAGCAGATTAAAAATCTGTAGCCAAAAAGAATTCCCCCCCGCCAGTCAGGAGCCCGGGCTTTCCTCCACGGAGACGCCCGGGCTCTTGCATTTCCGTGGATGATCGGGACTGATCGCTAACAGGCCGGGCCGTGCAGTGTGCGCCGCCGATACTATAGCAGGCCGCCCGCGGGTTCCGGCACGATCGAGACATTCGCGGAATCGGAGGAGAAGGGGAGGTTTATGCTCTCCGCAGACTCGAAATGTTTCTGTCCTGAGAGAGGGCCTCGCACCCGGCGGTGGCGACGATTTTCCTGCGCCTCGCGCCCGGCATCGTCGCCTTCGCCGTCCTCCTCGGCGCAGCGCTGGCGGTGTGCTATTATCGGTAGGGGGGCCAGATAGACCCTGCCGGGGCTGCGGTATTTGTGGAGGGCCTTATGTGCGTCTGGCCGGATTTTTCGAGGGCCAGATTTTAGGGCTATAGATCGATTCGAAGACCGCAAAAATCTCCTGCATGATCTCGGGGTGATCTCTTTGGGGAGCGAAATATAAGCAGTCACCCTCGACTAAAAGGTGATACTCCAGATCACCATTCACGAGATGGCAATCCGGACCAAAAGCTTCCGCTTGGTGTTGGCGTTCTCTTTCAGACTCCTTTCGGGGTGCATCGCAGGAACGGTGAGCCGTGAATTTCATGCGCATAGGCATGAGGGAGACAATAAAAGTTTTCTTCTTTTCGTATTCAGGAATGTGCGCCTTCGCAAAGAAGTAGAACTGCCCCAGGCGATTTATATAAGCGATGACATCGTGTGCGCACGCGTGGTGCGCCGTCTTTTCCCAGTCTAGCCCTGTAGCTTGGACGAGCTTCCGATTCTCAAGATAACGGTCATAGTGGAATTGAATTCCCGCCACCATGAAGGCGGCACCATGGTACTGCGGGCGCTTTTCGACCGGGAAGCCGTTTTCATTGGCCGCTCGGACGTACCACGCCATTGCGCGATCGGGGTAATGCAGTTCATCGAGGGGAATTCCCTCCCAGCGATCGCGAATTGACATGACAAAATCATACAAAGCATTTGAGGATTGTTGTCAAATTATCGTCCCGGGTACTCTTTGCGATCTTTTCCCGGCGCGGAACCGGCTGCGATTTCTGAACATTAGCATGTTTGCCAGTGTTGCAGCCCTAGCGGGGTTTTGAGCGGATTTCTCCCGTTTCGGGCCCTTGCTTGGTAAACGCGTATCCCAAATTGCCCGTGTTTCTGCTTATGTGTTGGCCCATGGCGTATAAGCAGAAATGCGGCGGCTGCGGGCGGTGTCCGCGGGGGAACGAGGCGGGGCGGGCGGTGCTCGCGGCGATGTACCAGGAGGTGCTGTTTCAGCCCGGGCGGCGTGATCCGTGGCAGCGGGAGGCGGCGCGGCTGGCGGCGCAATACCTCGCCACGGGGCGCGAGGCGCACCGGCTGGCCTTTGCCCGGCACGTGGCCGGAATGCTCCACGCGGAGGCGGGGCGGGAATGACGGGCGGTTCGCAAATGACGACGGAGCAGCTCCCGCGTTTCGTGCGCGACCTGCTCTCGGCTCCGCCCCGCGCGGGGCAGGGGGTGAATCTCTACCTCTTCCGCCTCGCCCGCGTGCTCCACGCCTACCGCACGGAACGCGAGATCCTCGCCATGCTCCGCGCCTCCGTGGCCGGATGCGGGCGCGAGGTGGGGGAGCAGGAGATACTGCGGGCGGTGGAAAATTCCCGCCGCGTCGCGTGGCAGCCCGGCGTCGCGAATGGCCCGGCGCGTCCCGCCAGCGCCTCGCTCTGGCCGCCGCGTGAACCCGCGCGTCGCGCCGCCGTGGTCGCGCAGGGCGACGGCTTCACCCTGGCCGACCTGTGGGAATCCTCCCCCGTGCGCTTCGACGACGACGAGCCGCAGGCCGAGGCCGTGATCGACGCGCTCTTTCCCGGCGATCCGCTGCTGTGTTGCGGGCAGAGCAAGTCCCTCTTTGCCACGCGCCGCCGCTCCCGCTGGCGCGGTCGGCTGGCCGGGCTCGCGCTCATCGTGCCATCGCCCATGACGAGCCGCACCGGGCGCACGCAGGATGGCCGCGTGAGCCAGCACACGCTGGCCAATACCGGCCCGCGCCGTTACCTCATCATCGAGCAGGACGGCGGCACGCCCGACGAACAGGCCGCCATCCTCGCGCACCTCGGCCACATGGCCCCGCTCACGCTCGTCGTGCACAGCGGCAGGCGGTCGCTCCACGGGTGGTATCACTGCGCCGGGCGCGCCGAGGCGGAAACGCTCGCTCTCATGCGCTACGCCTACGTGCTCGGCGCGGATCGCGCCACCTGGACGCGGTCGCAGTTTGTCCGCATCCCCGACGGCCTCCGCGACAACGGGCAACGTCAATACATCCTCTACCTCGACCCCGAGCCCGCCCTCAACGCGGAGCCCTGCGCCGAGGAGGGCCGGGAACCCGAGGCCCGCCGCAACCCGGAGCCGTCTGCCGTGGCGCATCTCGCCCGCGAGGCGGAGCTTCCCCGCGAGGTCAATAGGAACCCGGAGGCTCACGCAGCGACGGCAGCGCACCGTCCTCCGGCACCCCGCCACCTCAAACCCGAGCCGCCTTCCGCCGGTGATGAGAGTAACTCGGAGGCTCGCCGCAACCCGAAGCCGTTCCTCTTGGCGAACCTCACCGCCGGAGCGGAGTCTCGCAGGGAGGCAGGCAGCAACAATGAGTCGCGCCCAGGCTCGGCAGCGAACCTCAACCCCGCGTCGCCCTCCGCCGATGATGAGCGCACCCCGGAGCCGTCTCCCGAGGCGCTCCGCGCCCGCGAGGCGGAGCTTCCTTCGCACGCGGCACGCAACCCCGATTCGCCTCCCACGGTCAGCCGGAGGCGGTATGTCCTCCGGGAATAGACATCGCCCCGGCGTCAATACTCACACCCCCGGCAACCCACAACGACCACCCACCATAACCCCGGCAACCAACCACGAACACAACCCCGAGCCCGCCATTCACCGGCAGGCCCACCGGAGCCGAACCACCGCTTCCCTCCGCGCCAAGTCTGAAAACTGAACCACTGAAAACTCACCACTACCTCTATGACCTTCGCTAAAAACTGGAACCTCTTCGCCGACTACCTCAAAGCCCAAAACGCCGCCGATGCCGCAGCCGCTGCCCAACGCGCCGGGCATGCTCCCGCGAATGCCGACGGGAACGCCCCCGCCGCTCACCGCGCCGACGGCAACACCGCCCCCGCGCACGCCGCCGACAGCGTGCCCGAGCCCGTGCCAGCCTTCCTCCGCGACGTGGCCGACCCCGCGCCGGGCTTCCCGCCGGAATCCCCCCGCGACGGCGACCGTGAAGCCGCCCGCGAACTCGTGCTCAGCCAGGCCATCACCACCGGCACACGCGACTCCACCGATCACCGCTCACAGGGCATTCCCTCGCGCCAGCCCGTGCTGGGCGATTGGTTCATGGAGGGCGACCTCGGGTTCATCTACGCGCCGCGCGGATTAGGCAAGACGTGGTTCGCCCTCGGCCTCGCCACCGCCGTCGCGAACGGGCGCGCCTTTGGCCCCTGGACGCCCGAGGCCCCGCGCCGCGTGATGTACGTCGACGGCGAGATGCCGTGCGAAGCCCTCGACGCGCGCATCGGCGGCATGGGCGAGAGCAAGCAACTCCTCGTGCTCAACCATGAGGAGCTGTTTCACTACACCGGCGAGGTGCTCAACCTGGCCACGCCCCCGGCGCAGCGCGCCCTCACGGGCTACCTCCTCGCCCAGGGCATCGGCATCCTGTTCCTCGACAACCTCTCGTGCCTCTTCTCCGGCATGAAGGAAAACGACGCCGACGATTGGGAATCCGTCCTCGGGTGGCTCCTCACCCTGCGCCGCCACCGCATCGCCGTGGTCGTCGTACACCACTCCGGCCGCAACAAGGAAACCATGCGAGGCACCTCCCGCCGCGAAGACGCCGCCTTCTGGGTCATCCGGCTGGATGAGCTTTCCGAGGAGCCCGGGGAGGGCGCGGCCTTTCGCTCGCTCTTTACGAAGGATCGCAACAGTCGCTCCGCGCAGGGCTGCTTCGAGTGGCGTTTCCTCACCGGTGCGGACGGAGTAGTCAACATCCAGATCAGGCCCGCCAATAGCATCGATACCTTCCGCCAGTGGGTGGCCGACGGCCTCACCAGCGCCGAGGAAATCGCCCGCGAAATGGGCATCTCGGCGGGCACCGTCTCGCGCATGGCCAAGAAAGGCATCGAGGCGGGATGGCTCTACAAGCGAGGCCGCGAGTATGCTCTGCGTTGATCGCCGGGATTTCGTTGCGCAGCCTAAGGGGAGCCGTCCTGCAATGAAGCGCAATGAAACCCGCAACGGGCCTGCAATGAACCGCTTTTCTCCTCGGCGAGAGTGAAATGGACGTGAAATGGGAGCCTGCAATGAAGGAGGGGAATTTCTCTCCTTCATTGCACGGGTCCTGCCCTCGCCGGGAGGGGGAACTTCGGCGTTCCCACCGCTCCAGAGAGAGTCGGAGCGAAGAGGCTGGGGGACGGAGGGTGTGTATAGACCACCCTCCGCCCCGACTGCTCTCAGCCCTTCGCGAGGCGCATCGCCTGCCTCACGAGCAGCGCGATCTCCACAGCGGCGCGAATGCCGCCGCACCACGCCGGGGTGGCCCGGTGGGTGTCAAACAACCGCACCTCCTCATCCATGGCAGCCACTCTCCAGCACTCCAGCTCCTCGCTGGCGGTGAGCGGACGCATGGTGGCCAGGCCCGTGCGACGGGCCGCGATCAAGCGCCTCGCCCGGCGGGCGATCTCGGCCAGCCGCCCGAGGTTCACACTGAGGGCGCACCGCTCCCGGCTGCCCTCTGGCGTCTTCTCCCTCACGTAGACCGTCAGGCAACCCAGCCGCGCGGATATGCGCGCCTCTGCGCCATCCGGGCACACCACGCTCCAGGACGCGCCCTGGGAGGGGTTATCGCTGCCAAACGCCGCGAGGCGCTCGATGATTGTGACCCCGGCGCTCGATGAGGCCGGACTACTGGCTTTTGCCATGTATTGCATGGGAACTCCTTGGATTGATGTTAGAGATTCCCGCGCATGGGCATGAGCGTCAGGCTCACCCCACGTGCGGGTAATCAATCTGAGTTCCTTGGCTGCCAGCTAAGTCTTTGCCGCCAGCAGCGAAGCCGAGGCTAGGAAATGCCCGGCGGGATTTCAATCCTCATTTCATTGCAGGAAATCCCCCTTAGGGCGTGCAATGAGCAATGAGGCGCAATGAAACCCGAAACGGGCCTGCAACGAACCCGCTTTCCCCTCGTAAAGAGTGAAATGGCCCGGAAACGAGCCGCTGCAAGGAACCGCGATTTTTCGCCCCCTTTCATTTCACCCCCGCACCGCTAAGGCTCCGCATTGACCCCGCACCGCGCTTCGCTTATTCCCGTGCGATGCGATTTGCGATCCTTGGTCTTCTTTGTGTTTCTTTGCTTTCCGGCTGCTATGTCTCGCAGCGCGAACTGGCCGTCCAGATACCCGCCACGGTGCCCGCCGGGACGCAGATCGCGGTGCTGAAACCCGCCGACGCCACGTTTGAATCCGACAACTTCCCCGGCTCCGGCGGCGTGGTGGCGGGCAAGCTCACGGCGGCGCTCATCCCGTACTACCCGGGTTCCAGCGTCGTCACCTCCGGCACCCCCGGCGGCTATGTGGTGAAGCCCCAGCTCCTGCATTGGGAAGACCGCGCCACGGAATGGTCGGGCAAGGCCGACCGCGTGAAGGTCTCGCTCCCGCTCTACCGCGACGGCAAGCTCATCGGCTCCGCCCTCGTCACGGCGAATAGCAGTTGGTGGACGCTCGGCGGCGACCAGCCCGAGGACCTCATCGACCAACCCTTCGCCGTCTACGCCGCCAAACTCGCAGGCCGCCCGGTCAAAGACTCGCTCGTGAAGGTGAAGGAGTAGGGGGGCGTCCCGCGCCGGGCAGCGTTCCGGGCAAAGAAAAAGAACCGGAGGCCCGGCCTCATGGCTGACAAAGCAACCCCTCGGCGTACGCCCCAGCGGGGGCCTCCGGTCGGGTGATGGTTTAGAGCGCGACAGGCGCTAAGGCAAGCGCGGCGAAATCGGCTTGGCAGATGGCGCACAAAGTTGAGGCTTAGCGCGTGGACAAGACCTTGATCGCAGCCATTGTATTTTGCGCATACATCCTCCTCCCGTTTGTAGTGGGTACTTTGCTCGTCGTGGTGAAGGGAAAACGAAGCGGAGAGCGGTGGCCTGAGGATTTTAAGCTGTTGCGCGCGCCCGGAGAGACGCTGCGGCGGAAGATTTTTAAGATGGACGAGAATGTCCCGCAAAACGCCTTGGTCTTTGTTATCGCGCCGTGGCTGCTCGCCGGGTTGATCCTGTGGGGATTGCCAAAGCTGGGGAAGGGGTTCAATTTGCCTACCATCATTCTTGTGTTTGGTGTGCTGGTCGCTGGACTCGTGGTGAGTTGCTGGTGGGTGTACAACCACTTTCTCAAGCGGCACCGTTACCTCCTCGGCTACCTCGGCGAGCGGGCGGTGGGGGAATGGCTCGACACGCTGCCCCGCGAATACCGCGTCTTTCACGATGTGCCGGTGGATGAGGGCAAGGGGGCGTTCAACCTCGATCACGTCGTGGTCGGCCCCACGGGGCTCTTTGCCATCGAGACCAAGACCCGGCGCAAGGGCCGCGCGCGGGAGGGCTTCGCGGATCACAAGGTCTTCTACGACGGGCGGCAACTCATCTGGCCCTGGGCCGAGGACACCCACGGCCTCCAGCAGGCCACCAACGAAGCGGAATGGGTCACAAAGTGGATTCGGCAAATGACCGGCCTCGACCTCGCCGCCCGCCCCGTGCTGGCCCTGCCCGGCTGGTGGGTGGAAACCCGCACCCCCGGCCCCGTCGCCGTCCACAACCCCAAAAACCTCCCCTCCTACATCCTCGGCAAAGGCACCCGCACCCTCGACCCCCAACAAATCGACCTCATCGCCCGCCAACTCGACTCCCGCTGCCGCGACGTGCGGGATTGAGGGGGGCGAGTAACCGCGCAAAACCTCGGGTGGAGGAAATGCGCAGAGCACGCCTTCGGATTACTGGCTGGCCTGCCGAAGGAACGTATAGCCCCCTTTAGCTAAGCTGATCTGCTGGGGGGAGGAACGAGATTACCGGGTGCGCTGCTTCCGGGCGCGGCGGAGACCGAGCATGAGCACGGCTCCGGCAGAAACCAAAAGGAAGGTCGAGGGTTCCGGTACGGCATTAAATGTCGAGGTGCCGACGATTGCCCCCGCATCGCCGCCGCTGTCGTTCACGATCGCATAGGCCGTGTGGGTGCCTGCGGTCAGGTAAACCGTGCCGGTAAACAGCGTGAGCGAACCGAAATCCCCGTTACCGGAGGTGCCGGGCTGCAAGACATAGGCAGGACTCGAGCCAAAGGGATCCACGACTCCCGGCACCGTGCCGCCGGGTTTGTTGCTGGAGATCTGCGTGCCGCCTACGACGGTGGCAAAGTTGCCTGCGTGTGTGTTAAACCACGCCTGATCCGAGGAGTTGACGGCTGTCGGCGCGACATAAGCCACCGACCCATCGACATTGAATGACATGAAATCATCCCCGGAGCCATAGAAGTTGAAAGTATAGTTATCCGAGACCTCGATGGTGAAGGTTTGCGCCAGGACATAGGAGTAAGCCTGCCAGTTGCCGAAAGTATAGGCCGAGGCGGAGGAGTTGTCTCGCAGGGTGACCCAATGAGCCCCGCTGCCGTCACCGGCATTGGAGCTTCCCCCGAGCCAGACGTTTGGCACGGAGCCAGACACGTAGGGCGCGTAAGGAGTCGCATTGATGGCGGGATCCGGCGTCGTAAAGGTCGGCGCGGCGACGAGGGACCAATGAGCATCCTGCACCCCGGCGCCCGGCGTCTGGTTGTAGCCGGTTGCGAAAATCGTACCTGCTGACGCATTCCCGGCCAGTGTCCCAATGGCCAACGCAGCGAGAGCTACTGATCGATGCACTCTGGAGAAAACGGGGAAACCCATATCGTGAGATATTAGCTGGATTTATACATGCCCCCCGAGATTCCTGACAAGACATATTGCGAAGGGAGCGGCGGCACGTGGGGGATTGAGAGGGGGGACAGCAAGAGCCGGGGAATCTCGCGCGCTAAGCTCCCGGGGATTGCCTCCCGCCGGGGAACACGCTAAGCACATCCATGCGGTTTTGGTGGGTCAACCATAAGAAGACGTTTCGCCACGAGGTGGAGAACGGCTACATTTGGTCCCCGAAACGCAAACGCAACGGTGCGCTGAATCACTTCTATGAGACCCTGCGCGATGTGCAGCAGGGCGATCTGGTCTTTTCCTTTGCCTCGACCAAAGTCCAGGCCGTCGGCGTGGCCCGGCAGCCGTGCTATTCCTGCCCAAAGCCCGACGAGTTTGGCAAAGTGGGCGAGGGGTGGAATACTCTCGGCTGGCGCGTGGATGTGGATTTCACCCGCTTCCCGAGGCCGCTGCGGGTTAAGGATGCCATCGGGGAGATTCGCCCGCTTTTGACCGAGCGCTATTCGCCGCTGAAGCCCACGGGCGACGGCAACCAGAATGCCTACCTCGCGGAGATTCCCCGCACCCTGGCGGAGAAGGTGCTGGCGCTCGCCGACCCGCTCCTGCTCGGCCTCATGGAGAGCGCGCCCGTCTTGCGGGAGGATTCGCCCAAGGCATCCGCCTTTGAGCCGTCGGTGCTGGTCGAGTGGGAGGAGCAAATCGAGCGCCAGATCGAGGCGACGATCAGCATTCCCGAGACGACGCGCCGGGCGCTCATCGAGGCCCGCCGGGGGCAGGGGCGCTTCAAGCAGGAGGTGCACCGCTTTGAGCGCGAATGCCGCATCACCCATGTGGACAATCCCATGCACCTCATCGCCAGCCACATCAAACCGTGGCGCGAATCCTCCGACGCGGAACGCCTCGCCGCAGGCAACGGCCTGCTCCTCACCCCGTCGATCGACCACCTCTTTGACCGGGGCCTCATCACCTTTGCCGACGACGGCGAGGTGCACGTCTCACCCGTAGCCGCCGAAGACGATTCCCTCCGCAAAATGGGCGTCAACCCGCCCATCTTCTCCGGCAAGTTCAACTCCGACCAAAAACACTTCCTCGACTACCACCGCAGCCAGATCTTTCTGAAGTCGGCGGCGTAGTTTTGATGTTATGCTAACCTAAATTAATGGAATTGCTCTGGATGTGGAAAATATTCGCGAGCTAACGAGGAGGTGTGAATACTACAATACCACCCGGGGGCTAGAGTGGTGTAAATTAGAGATACACGAAATGTTATGAATCAGGAAATAGAGAGGCCAGCATATATTGCTCTGAAAGATGTAGTAACGGAATTTGTTGAAGGCAGTGTTTCCGGGGCTTTGCTAATTAAAGGGCCTTGGGGTATAGGGAAGACCTGTGCGGTGCGCGAAGCGCTCGGTGTCAAAAGTAATGGGAAGCTTCGTCCTCATTTCTATATTTCGCTTTACGGCGTTCGCAGTCAAGATGAGCTTTATCAACAAATTGTTCTGGGAGCATGCGGAAAATGGGCGGGAGAAAATGACACGGGGTCAAGGAGGCTCGTTGGAGATATCTTGAAAGCTGCGGGTAGTTTTTTTGGAGATTCTACTTTAAAGTTGCCAAGTGGAACCAGTGTAAAGGGTTCGATAGTTAGCTCTTTTGCTTTGGCAACTTTCGGGAAACTTATTTCAGGTGCAATTGTTGTTGTTGATGATTTAGAGCGGAGTGGTGGGATGAAGATGGAAGAGATATTGGGTAGCATTTCTCGCCTTGTTGAGGTCCGGCAATGCAAAGTGATTGCTATCTGTAATCCCGATGAATTGGGGGATAGTGCAGGTGAGTTTAAAAGGCAGCACGAAAAGGTTTTTGAAAGAGAGTTTTTGTATCGTCCGATGCCTGATGAAAATGCGCGTTTCGTAACTCATGGAAGGTTTCGAGATGTTGTTCTGCACACAGCAAAACAACTAGATAATCCGAATATTCGGGTAATGAAGAGAGCTGTCGAGTTGGTTGAGTCAGCCAATAAGAAATCTCTCTCAGCTTCGGATGTTTCTCGAGAGATATTTATGATATCCCTTGCGAGGTTGGCTTTTGTCTACTTTGGGTATCGGGATAAGATAGAGTTGGATAAGGTTGTTGACTTTTCCCCATTTAAGCAGATGGGGATTTTTTCTGGGGAAAGTGACTCGGAAATTACGTTTACTGAGGATATTTTGCAGCGTGCTCAATATAAACCTGTTGAGGGAGCACGTTTCGCCGTTGAGATAGTTGAAAAGGGAGTAACTAATTGGAATGAGTTGCGCGAGCTTCTTGCTTCGTCTGATGAAGAGATCTTTAAGAAAGGAAAGCAAGATGAATTCGATGCACTAGTTTTCGGTGTGCTTGGAAATTTTTCCCAAGTTCCTGACGGATTTAAGGAGAGGGTGATTTCATTTATTGATGAAAATATCGCCTTTTTGGATGTTTATCATATTGAACTTGGTGGATATTTCTTAAAGGAAATATGGGGTGATTCTTCGTTTGAGAAGAGGTGGGAAGAGATGTGGGCAGATGCTAATATTTCAAGAATATCTAAAGCAAAGCTGAGGGAAATAATGTTTCATAGATCGGATGTCTCTGAGTTTCTGAAAGAAAGGGCGAGGGCGCAATACGGAGCATATGTTTCCAAGCCGAAAGTGTCTGAAGCGTTTTTAGAGCTTTTTGCGGGAGGCGCTGGAGAGGCGCATCTTGATGTCTTGGCTCGGTTGAGCGCATCTGATTGTCAAGCATGGCTAAAAGAGGAGCATGGCCAGTCGTTAATATCTGAAACTGCTAATTTTGTCGCTTCAAGCTTCCGCGGGGAAGGAGTGCATCAAAAAATTGCGTCAACGATTGCTAAAGCCGTTCTTTCAATTGAGGATGATTCTGTGGAGGGTCTATTTAGAGTGACTCAATGGAAGAGAACGGCAAGGAGGCTTTCTGGGGATGTTGGGGCGCTGGAGAGCTTTCTTGCGGGAGTTATTAATGAAAGATAACTCCTAGCAACCCGATAAGCAGGCTTCCAATGGCCAGTATCATGAACCATAACTGCGTTTTGTTATTGCGCTTGTCCAAGTCGTGAATTAATCGCGTTAGTTGAATATGATTGATTGTGAGTGCTCTGACTACCGCTCGGTGCTGGACATAGGAGTTGATGATTTTATCGCTGTTTAGCTGACGTAGATATTCTTGCAACGTGCTTGCGTCAGCGTTCCAGACGGTATTCGTTTCAAATGCCGATTGCAGGTCAGGTTTAGAGTCAGATGGCTGGTTCATGTTTAAGCGAACTTTTGGTCAATTGGTTTGCGCTTCGATTTCAAGAACAAAACTATGTTTGTTTTCGAGCCATTTCGTGCGTATTGCGCGAAGTGTTTTTAGTTCTCCCCATTCCACCCCTCCACGATCCGCAGAAACTCCCCTGCTGCGCGGGTCGGCGGGCGTTGTTTGGTCCAGATGGCGGAGACGGTGCGTTGGGGGCGGGGGTGGCGGAGGGAACGGTAGACGGGGCTGTCGGGGCGTTCGGCGCGGGTGGCCATGGCGGGGATGAGCGAGAGGCCGACTCCGGCGTGGACGAGGGTCTGGATGGTCTCGAGTTGCGCGCCGCGAAAGCTGATGCGAGGGGGAGGTCTTATGAAAGCCTGCGCGATTGCCTATGAGAGCCTGCGCGATGTCTATGAGACACGACAGGATTGGCTATGAAGCCCGGTGCGATGTGCTGCGGGGCGTTCTGGTATTTTCCTTTGCTGCGCTGCGGAGATGCTCGGGGCGTCGAGTCCAGGTTTCGCGAAATCGGAAACGTAAAAAAAACGGCCGCGGGCACTCTTTTGGGAGTGGCTCGCGGCCGTTGGGTGATGCGGGGGTCAGGCGAGGTCGAAGCGATCCAGCTCTGTGACCTTGGCCCAGGCGGCGATGAAGTCGTCGACGAATTTTCGCTGGGCGTCTTCGCTGCCGTAGACTTCCGCCACGGCGCGGAGCTGGGAGTTTGACCCAAAGACGAGGTCGACGCGCGAGGCGGTCCATTTCAACTCGCCGGATTTCCGATCCCGGCCCTCGAAGGCCTCGGCCTCCGGGGACACGGCTTTCCATTCCGTCCCCTGGTCGAGGAGGTTGAGGAAGAAGTCGTTGGTCAGCAGGCCGGGGCGCTTGGTGAAGACTCCCTGGCGCGACTGGCCGTGGTTGGCGTTGAGCACGCGCAGGCCGCCGATGAGCACAGTCAATTCCGGCGCGGTGAGCGTGAGCAGTTGCGCCTTGTCGATGAGGAGTTCCTCGGCGGATACGCGGTAGCGGCCCTTCAGGTAATTGCGGAATCCGTCGGCGGCGGGCTCCAGCACGGCGAAGGAGTGAACATCCGTCTCCTCCTGCGAGGCATCGGTGCGTCCGGCGTGGAAGGGCACGGTGACCTCATACCCGGCGTTGCGCGCGGCTTGTTCCACGGCGGCATTGCCTGCCAGGATGATGGTATCGGCGAGCGACACTTTCTTGCCGCCGGTCTGGACGCTGTTGAACGCGCCCTGGATGCGCTCGAGGACCTGGAGCACCCTGGCGAGTTGCTCGGGTTCGTTGGCCTCCCAGTCCTTTTGCGGGGCGAGGCGGATGCGCGCGCCATTGGCTCCTCCCCGGCGATCGGAACCCCGGTAGGTCGAGGCGGACGCCCAGGCTGTCTTGACCAGCTCGGGGACCGACAGCCCGGAGGCCAGGATCTGCTCCTTCAGGAAGGTGGCATCCTCCATGTCGATGAGCGGATGGTTGACGACGGGCACGGGGTCCTGCCAGATGAGGATCTCGGAGGGAACCTCGGACCCGAGATAACGGGAGCGGGGGCCGAGGTCGCGATGGGTGAGCTTGAACCAGGCGCGGGCGAAGGCGTCGGCAAACTCCTGCGGGTTCTCATAGAATCGCCGGGAGATTTTTTCGTAAATCGGGTCAAATCTCAGGGCGAGGTCCGTGGTGAGCATGGAGGGAGCCCGGCTGAGCGCGGGGTCCTGCGGATCGGGCACGGTGCCTGCGCCTGCGCCATTCCTGGGCTGCCACTGGTGAGCGCCTGCGGGGCTCTTGGTCAGCTCCCATTCGTACTCAAAGAGGTTCTTGAAAAACCCATTGCTCCATTGCGTCGGGGTGCTGGTCCAGGTGACCTCGAGGCCGCTCGTGATGGCGTCGCGGCCTTTGCCGCTGCCGTATGAGCTTTTCCAGCCGAGTCCCTGCTCCTCCAGGCCTGCGGCCTCGGGATCGGGGCCGACGTTCGCGGCATCGCCTGCTCCATGGGTCTTGCCAAAGGTGTGGCCTCCCGCGATGAGCGCGACGGTTTCCTCGTCGTTCATGGCCATGCGGGCAAAGGTCTCGCGGATGTCGCGGGCGGCGGCGACGGGGTCGGGGTTGCCATTGGGCCCCTCGGGGTTGACGTAGATGAGGCCCATCTGCACGGCGGCGAGGGGGTTCTCCAGGTCGCGATCGCCGGAGTAGCGCTTGTCATCGAGCCAGACGGTTTCCGATCCCCAGTAGATGTCCTCCTCCGGCTCCCAGATGTCCTCGCGGCCCCCGGCAAATCCGAAGGTCTTGAAGCCCATGGATTCCAGCGCGACGTTGCCCGTGAGGATGAGGAGGTCGGCCCAGGAGATTTTCCGCCCGTATTTCTGTTTGATCGGCCAGAGCAGGCGGCGGGCTTTGTCGAGATTCACATTATCGGGCCAGCTGTTGAGGGGAGCAAAGCGCTGGCTGCCCCGGCTGGCTCCGCCACGGCCATCTGCGGTTCGGTACGTACCCGCGCTGTGCCAGGCCATGCGGATGAAGAGTCCGCCGTAGTGGCCAAAGTCCGCCGGCCACCAGTCCTGGGAATCCGTCATCAGGGCATGCAGGTCGGCTTTGACCGCCTCGAGGTCGAGGGTCTTGAACTCCTCGGCGTAGTCAAAGTCCTTGTCCATCGGGTCGGACAGGCAGGAGTGCTGGTGCAGGAGGTTGACTTTGAGCTGATTCGGCCACCAGTCGCGGTTCGAGGTTCCAGCGTTGGGGGCGTGGTGGAAGGGGCACTTGGCTTCGGCTGACATGGTTTCTCCGTTTGCAGGGTTTTTCGATTGGCCCGCCGATGCCCGGAAAGGTTTACCGAGCCGCGACGACCGTCTGGAAAGTTGCCCGCGCCCCGTGGGGCGTCCTGCTCTGGCCAGAATGCACGCTGGGGGTGGGCAGCTCGTATTTTACGAGTGAGAGTATTCGTCCTGCCCTCATCCCGGGTCAAGGGGCAATCGGTTCACTTTTTGTCACCGGGCAGGCGAGGGGGAGCGCCCGGGCTGTGCCAGGTCTTTCTCTCGCCGTGCGTCGGCACCCGTCAGGGCGGGGGGATTTTTTGCCCAGCGATGGGAGGGCGTGAAAAATATCGCCGGGTACGCGGGCGGCGGAGCCTGTGCTGGACAAGGTCTGCGGTCGTTTGATGGGCGGGGGGCGGTAATCGTGCTTTCAGCCCTTCCGCCCGGCGGGATATATTAGGCGGGTGCGGTTGCCCGATTTGTCCGACACCCTCCGGGGACCTTTGCTGGCGTGTCTGATCCTTGCGTGCGCGGGCGGGCAGACGGCCCTGGCCGACGCGCTCGTGGTGGAGGCCGAGAGCGGGGAGCTGCATGGCGGAGCGGTCAAGAGCACCGAGACCCCGGGCTTTTCCGGTGCGGGCTACGTGGGCGGCTTTGCCAAGGCGGGCGATGCGGTCGACATCCCGGTCGATGTCCCGGAGGCGGGATTTTATACCCTGCGTGTCCGGTACCTCGCCCCCGACCCGAAGATGAATCCCGTCCTCGTCAATGGAGCCATCCAGCGCAATGGATTTTATCCGAGGACCGAGGGCTTTCAGTGGATGACAGTCGGGCGTGTCCCTCTCCGCAAGGGAGGCAATACGGTGACGCTGGGAACCGACTGGGGATACCTCCTCGCCGATGCCATCGAGATATCGCCCGCGCCTGCGCCGGCGCCGTTTCAGCTCGCCGAGCATCCGGTCAACCCGGAGGCGTCTCCCGAGGCGAGGGCGTTGTATTCCCGCTTGCGCGCGACGTTCGGGAGATTTGTCCTCGCTGGTCAGCAGGATGAAAAAGGCCAGCGCCGCGCCTTCCTGGCGTCGCTTTCGCCGGAGTTCGTTCCGGTCGTCGTGGGGTTTGATCTGTTGAGGTCCTCCAGCGCCTACGGACGTCCCGACGGCCAGATCGAAAGGGCGCGGGACTGGGCGTTGAAGGAGGGCGGCATCGTTTCCTTTTCCTGGCATTGGTTCTCGCCCTTTGGGGCATTGAACGAAGTGTGGCGCAGCTACTCGACCAACCAGACGACCTTTGACGCCAGCAAGGTGATGGATGAAAAATCGCCGGAGTATCAGGCGATGATCAAGGACATGGATGCCATCGCCGACCAGCTCAAGGTGCTGCGCGACGCCCGCGTACCCGTCCTCTGGCGACCGCTGCATGAGGCGGAGGGCGGGTGGTTTTGGTGGGGTGCCCGTGGGCCGGAGGTCTGCAAACGCATCTACCGGCTCATGTATGAGAGGTTTACGAAGGTCCACCATCTCGACAACCTGCTGTGGGTTTGGACGAGCACGGACGCTCCCGATGCCCGCGAGTGGTACCCCGGCGACGACTGCGTGGATATCGTCGGGGCGGACCTCTATGCCCCGGCGGGCGTGCGAGGCACGTACCTCGCGGTCTTTGACAATCTGCGCCGCATTTATCAGGGGCGCAAAATGATCGCGCTCGCCGAGGTCGGGGCCATTCCCGATCCCGATGCGCTCGTCGCCGAGGATGCTGGCTGGCTCTGGTTCCTCGTCTGGGATGACTACATCACCCGCGCCGATACCAACCCGGCCGACCTCATTCGCAAAACCTACACACACCCTCGTGTGCTCCGTCTGGATGCCTATACGAAAGGGCCGCAGGAGAATTGACTATGTCCAACACCCCCATCCATGTCGGCCTGGCCCAGGCCGCAATGCAAGCCTCACGGGTTCGCCAGCTCTACCACCAGCTCGAAGAAGTCCACCACGGCGCACGCTGGTCGAAACAGGAGGACGTGGTGGGGCTGCAAAGCGACGTGGGTGAACTCGGCAGGCTGGTCATGGGGGCCGAGGGCCGCTGGATGGCCCCCGACGACGTGCGCAAGCAGCTCGAGGTCAAGCTGGCGGAGTGCCTCTGGTGGATATTCTCCCTCTCGAATCGCCTCGGCATCGACGTGGAGCATGCCTATGTCGACAAGATGAACGAGCTGGAGCACGAGCTGACGCTGAGCGTGGCGAATTCCAAAAAGCAGAAGAAGACGGCCCGCCGCAAACCCAAGGGCGCGGCTGAAGGCGAGGGGAAAGGTAATACGAGCGCCTGACCGGAGCGGATTAAAAGCCGCTCTATCGCAGTCGGCCGAGTTCGAATTTCTTGCCCGCCAGCGCGTCTTTGACATGGACGCCCCAGAATGGAGTCGGCGTGTAGTTCCAGTCCGAAATCAAAACGGGCGTGGCCTTGGGATGCAGCGAGAAGGCTGTCCAGTTCAGGTTGTACTTCTGGACCATGGCCAGCGCATCCGGCACCCACGTGGCGGGGTCTTCCTGGTTCTTGGCGGGAATGAACCCCATCTTTTTCACGTCCGCGCCGAATTCGCCGACCAGCACGGGATATTTCTCGGCGACCTTGAGGAAGCGATTCTCCCAGTCCCGGTGCCAGTTGTAAAAATGCGTCGCGTACATGAGGCCGTTGCCGCCCTTGTCATCGAGGGCGAAGCCATTGAGCACGCCGGTCAGGTCGTAGGCGTAATTGATGCCGCCTGCGATGATGATGTTCTTTGCGCCAGTGGAGCGGATGGCATCGACCAGGCCCTGCATGCCGGGGGACTGGAAGGTGGTGTCGGGTGCGCCGCCTTTGCCTTTCACCACGACGTCTCCGCCATTGCGCCAGATCTCCCAGCTGATGTTCGTGGGCTCATTGTAGATGTCGAACAACACGGCCGGGTTGTCCTTGTACCGGGCGGCGGCGTCCTTCCAGAAGTCGACCGCGCTTTCCGGTGCGGCGTGGTAGCGGTGCAGGTCCAGAATGATGTACGCGCCCCGGGCGGCTGCCAGCTTGACGGCATCATCGACGACTTTGCGATAGGCCTCGGCGTCGTTGGGTTTGCCTTTGCCGCCCTTGCCCCGGCCAAACCAGAAATCGTCGTGAACGGGGAGCCGGACCACGTTGGCCTTCCAGTCATCGATGGCGACCTTGACGGAGAGGAGGATGCGCTCGCCCTTTTCCGACCATTCCAGGCTGGGCACGTTCACGCCCTGGAGCAGCACTTGCCTGCCGTCGGGAGTGACGAGGCGGTTGCCCTCGACCTTGAGCGGCTCGGTTTTGGAGGGAAGGGCCAGGAGGGCCGGGATGGCGGCCTCGTCTTCGGCTGCCTTCTTGACGGCGGCGGCCTGGGCGTCCTTGATCGCATTGATCTCGGCCTCCGGCGCTTCGTTTACGGTGACGCTGGAGACTTCGAGCGTGCCAGCGGTCAGCTTGTTGAGGACGACGATGACCTTGAGCTTCTTTGCCCCCTCGGGAACCATCGCCCGGCGGGTAACGTCGGTCCAGTCCTTGGCGTGCGAGTCCAGAACGAAGCCGCCGCCGGATTTGGGCACCCGGTTTCCGTCGGCATCGAGGAACTGGTAGTTAAAGTGCATGTCTTTGCTGAAGACAGGCCCGCCGGAGGAGTTGGTCCCAAACTTGAACCCCTCCACCCGGAAGCGGATTCCGAGATCGACGCCTTTGGTGGATTCCGGCAGGTCGATCGTGCGGGTCTGCTCGACCGTCATCTCGGGTTGCGTCGCGACCAGCCGGAGGAAGCGGACGTCGCCCTCCTTTTCCCAGGTGATGGGAGCTTCCTTGTTTTGCTCCCAGTCCGCCGGCCACGTCGCGTCGGCCCCGGCATTTTGGAAGTCGCCATTGGTCAGGAGGGATTTCGCCGCCGGGGAGGACGCTGGCGTTTCGGCTCGCAGCGATGAGGCAGCAGCCAGGGCCGAGAGCAGAATCGCGAAGGAGAGAAGAGATTTCATCGGGAGGGGAGGGATTGGGGAATGAAGCTATAGCGATAATATAGCCTATGCTTTTGCTATATCATGTATGCACGATATGCAAGGGGGAAGTTTCGGGCATGAGCGCGAGGGCGCTGTCTTTCAGCCTTTCCCGCCGGACCTCGCCAGAGCCAGGACAGCCTCGCGGCCCGCATCCAGCATTCGGTCGGAGAGCGCGGGATCGGAAACCGCGCGTGAAAGCTGGAGCGTCCCGACGAGCAGGGCAAAAATAGCCTGGGCGCGATCCTCGCTGTGATCCGGCAGCAGGGAGCGTATGTGCGCAATGATCCGGGTGAGCTTCGCGGTGAAGGCCGCCCGCGTGCGCCGGGGCGACCTCACGATCTCGGCGGCGAGGGCGGCGGCGGCGCATCCCTGCGCCCGGTTTTCCCGGTGGGCGGGCCGCAAATAAAAGGAGACCAGCGACTCGATATCAGTGGCGGCTGTCTCAAGATGATGGAGAGTGTCTTCGAGGCCTTCGCTGATGACCGCCTCGACGAGTGCCTGCTTCGAACGAAAATGACCATAGAATCCGCCATGCGTGAGGCCCGCATCCTTCATCAGCGAGGCGACTCCGACTCCCGAAAGGCCATCGCGCCGGAAGCGCTCGGAGGCTACCGACAGGACATGGCGATGGGTGCGTTCCTTATGTTCCTTGTCGTAGCGCATGGGAGAAATTCGTTTGAATTACGGTTATCAT
>ERZ778023.2695-NODE-2695-length-20376-cov-77.449879_pt1 | contig 20376 bp, 11 predicted proteins | sample MGYA00375753_ERZ778023 | MGnify/ENA primary metagenome ERZ778023 (study PRJEB29350, sample SAMN05389822) | bioreactor metagenome | isolation source: Ammonium sulfate bioreactor | place: South Africa: University of Cape Town | collected 2014-04-04 ... | reverse complement strand
TATATCTTGAGTGTGCTTCTGTCTAACATTGATAAGACATTTTTAATTAAGTAGTATGATAAAACTGCATCTGCATTTCAAATTTAGGTAACTGTGGGCATCATAGCATGTATTGAACCTTCATCAACAACGGCCACTCCCACGACATCAGCCGATGAAACTACCACAGAGGCTGCACCTGTCACACCCGGTGAAACGACAGCATCGACGACATTACCACCTACAACAACATCAGTTGAGACCAGTCCAGAAACTGAAGCACCAATAACAACTACCACCTTTGAACCAACCACAACAACAATGAATTATTGTGCTGATGAGAATGGAATGAATCAACCTCTGGATATTCAACCTGGTCAAGTTTCATATGATCAACAACCTGAAGAAACATCACCCGCTGGTGATATCAATCCAACATCTTCAACACCTGGTATCGATTTTCCAACCCCATATCCACAAATTAGTATCACTTTCAATGAACCAACAACTACCACTCTCATATATATTCCAACAGATCGACCAAATGAACCATCCAATGTTCAACTATTTGTTGTTAAGTTTAAGTATCCAGATGGAACTGAATCTGAAACATTTACTTCTCAAATTCCATCTGAATCAACTGGAACCATAACACCAAGTACAGTCTCGAATGGAATCGTCTCACCCTCATCTACATCACCTCAAATCGATCTTCCATCAAACTTCGAAGTTCCAAGTGGTACAGTCTTAGTTTTAACGATTATAGCTACTACCGATGCAAATGCACCTAAGAATGTTACTGTTGGTATTGTTGCATGTGTCGAAATAACAACAACAACGACAGAAGCCACATCAGCATCAACCACAGTTGTACCATTAACCACCACGCCAGGTGAAACATCAGTTGAAACTTCACCAGTAACAGAAGTTACTACAACTGCGACATCACAACCTACAACTACAACTATCCCAATTTGTAATGAAGAAACTGGTATGGATCAACCGGTAGACATTCAACCTGAACAAGTTGCATACAGTGAACAACCTGAAGAAACTTCACCACCTGGTGATATTAATCCAACAACAACGACACCTGGTCTTAACTTTCCATCGGATAATCCGGAAATTAATATTACATTGGATAGTCCAGCTACTGTAACTGTAGTTTATGTTCCAACTGATCGACCAAATGAACCTTCGAATGTTGATGAATTTACAGTTGTGTTCGTTTATCCAAATGGAACAACATCTGAAACGTTCACCTCAACACCTCCATCACCTGCTGAATCGGGCGAAACAACAACTCCTTCACCAAGTGACACAGTCCCGCCGTCAGACGAATCACCTAAAGTCATTCTTCCACCAAACTTTGAAGTTCCCGAAGACACGATTGTCGTAGTTACAATCACATCCACGAATGATGATCAACCACCTTCAGGAGTAAGTTAAAAGGGGTAACAACCGTTTGTGATTGAGTGATGCATAATACTATGATAATATCACTAGGCAATGTAGTACTGTGAATCGGAACGTGTAAATTTGATCGGAAAAGACTATTTACCTCTTTGTAAGTTGTAATAAGCAATTTATCTCGATGTAGTAAAGAGAACGGCATCTCTCACGTGTATACACATCGCTTTCCGGTAAGTATGAAACAAAATAGATTAGACGTCGAGACATATGAAATCTTGTGCGCTCGCTGTCGACAAGGAGAGTTGCTTATTACAACTTATCAAGAGATAAATGACCTTTTTTGGTCAAATACATGTTGCAATGACGAAAACGTGCAAGTCGACAGAAACATTGATTTGCCAGAGCAACAATTTTTTTAATAATAATGAAAGAAAAATAGCCAATAGAGACATATCATACGTGTGATTTGGACACGTTGAGAAGAAAACTATCCAGTAATTATTTCTTTGATAGAATATCTAGCTTGCTAAAAACCAAGGAGCTTATATGCTTAAATTGTTATGGATCATAATGCAGACTTTCATCTCTATTATCAACAAGAACATTATTTAATTCCTAGAATGTAGAGATTTCTGGTAAAACTGTACAATTTCTTCATGATCGCTTTAAAATACATATCGAGGGTTTTGTAAGACAGTATTGTCAAAAAGTAACATCGAATCATAAGGGTTTAACTGTAGAACAGTTTTTGCTGTCCTCAGCTACGCTCATTTTTCTTACCATCAGTGATATTTTACGCAAAAAGAACAATAAATCAAATACGAATCTATACCTATAAAAAATAATCTATTTTCAGGTCACAGTCGGTATCATTGCTTGTGTTGAACCTTCATCAACTACTGCCCCGACAACATCGTCAGGTGAAACAACAACAGAAGCCGCACCGGTCACTCCTGGTGAAACTACCGCCTCGACCACATTACCACCTACAACAACATCAGTTGAGACTAGTCCAGAAACGGAAGCACCAGCAACAACTACCTTCGAACCTACAACCACAACAATGAATTATTGTGCCGACGAGAACGGAATGAATCAACCATTAGATATTCAACCAGAACAAGTTACATACAGTGAACAACCTGAAGAGACTTCACCATCTGGTGATATCAATCCCACAGCATCAACACCTGGTATCGATTTTCCATCTCCATACCCAAAAATCAGTATCACTTTCAATGAACCAACTACGACCACTCTCATCTATATTCCAACCGATCGTCCGAATGAACCATCAAATGTTCAACTATTTGTTGTTACATTCAGTTATCCAGATGGAACTCAATCCGAAGCATTTACTTCTCAAATTCCATCTGAATCAACTGGAACCATAACACCAAGCACTGTGTCGAATGGAATTGTTTCACCATCATCTACATCGCCTCAAATTGACCTTCCATCAAACTTCGAAGTCCCAAGTGGTACAGTCTTAGTTTTAACAATCATAGCTACTACCGATGCAAATGCACCTAAGAATGTTACTGTTGGTATTGTCGCTTGTATCGAAACAACAACAACTACAGTGGAAGTGACGTCAGCATCGACGACCGTAGTACCATTGACCACTACGACAGCCGAAACCTCTCCAGAAACGTCACCAGTAACAGAAGTTACTACAACTTCAACAGCACAACCAACAACTACAACTATTCCAGTTTGTAATGAAGAAACGGGTATGGATCAACCGGTAGATATTCAACCTGAACAAGTTACATACAGCGAACAACCGGAAGAAACATCACCCCCTGGTGATATCAATCCAACAACAAATACACCTGGTCTTAACTTTCCATCGGAAAATCCAGAGATCAATGTTACATTTGATAGTCCAGCTACTGTTACAGTAGTTTATGTTCCAACTGATCGACCAAATGAACCTTCGAATGTTGATGAATTTACAGTTGTATTCGTTTATCCAAATGGAACGACATCTGAAACATTCACATCAACACCTCCATCACCTAGTGAATCATCAGAAACAACCACAACAACTCCAACACCAAGTGACACCGTTGCACCATCAGATGAATCACCTAAAGTCATTCTTCCACCAAACTTTGAAGTTCCAGAAGGAACCACTGTTGTTATTACGATCACATCCACAGATGATGATCAACCACCAACAGGGGTAAGTTTTCATTCGGATCTACTGGAAAGAGTCAGACATGCACACATGGATAGGGCGTCTTGGTATTGTGATAAAACTATACGATGACAGATTAGATGTATCGAAAAAGACAATATCCATATACTAGCGAAAGCCTGAAATATGATTGTGATAACAAACACTCAGCTATCAGTCACCCTCGTCTGAGGTAGTTTTTAAGTCGAAAGTTTCTTAACTGATTTGAAAGATAGATGAATATGGAAAGGGCACTTAGTTACTCCACTTTCAGTTGGTAATATATAGTGAAAAAGTTAAGAGTTCTTTCCCCCGGTTGCTTCAAATATTATACCGAAAACACTCTCGTGGGAAAGTATACAAAAGTGAAATTCCGTAACATTTGGCCACGCCGATCTATAAAATCTTCTATCTACTGCTTCATCATATTTGTGCAAAACGCAATCTCAACAGTTTGGAAATATAAAAATTACACTTTCTTCAGGATGGAAACAACATGAACAGAAAGAAAACCCGACATAATATCCTGATTCTTTAGCATGATAAAACTACATGTGCATTTCAAATTTAGGTAACTGTGGGCATTATTGCATGTATTGAACCTTCATCAACAACGACCCCTCCTCTGACCTCTACCAGTGAAACTACTACAGAGGCTGCACCTGTCACACCCGGTGAAACGACAGCATCGACGACATTACCACCTACGACAACATCAGTTGAGACTAGTCCAGAAACTGAAGCACCAACAACAACTACCACCTTCGAACCAACCACAATAACAATGAATTATTGCGCTGACGAGAATGGAATGAATCAACCATTGGATATTCAACCTGGTCAGGTTTCATATGATCAACAACTTGAAGAAACATCACCCACTGGTGATATCAATCCAACATCATCAACACCTGGTATCGATTTTCCAACCCCATATCCACAAATTAGTATCACTTTCGATGAACCTACAACTACCACTCTCATCTATATTCCAACTGATCGACCCAATGAACCATCAAATGTTCAACTATTTGTTGTTAAATTTAAATATCCAGATGGAACTGAATCTGAAACATTTACTTCTCAAATTCCAGCTGAATCAACCGGAGTAATAACACCAAGTACAATCTCGAATGGAATTGTTTCATCGTCATCTACATCACCTCAAATCGATCTTCCATCAAACTTCGAAGTTCCAAGTGGCACAGTCTTAGTTTTAACGATCGTAGCTACTACCGATGCAAATGCACCTAAGAATGTTACTGTTGGTATTGTTGCTTGTATCGAAACAACAACAACAACGACAGAAATCACATCAGCATCAACCACAGTTGTACCGTTAACCACCACGTCAGGTGAAACTTCACCAATCGAAACAGTAACTACGACTTCCACATCACAACCTACAACTACAACTATCCCAATTTGTAATGAAGAAACTGGTATGGATCGACCATTGGACATTCTACCAGAACAAGTTACCTACAGTGAACAACCAGAAGAAACTTCACCACCTGGTGATATCAATCCAACAACAACTACACCTGGTCTTAACTTTCCTTCGGAAAATCCAGAGATCAATGTTACATTTGATAGTCCAGCTACTGTTACAGTAGTTTATGTTCCAACTGATCGACCAAATGAACCTTCGAATGTTGATGAATTTACAGTTGTTTTCGTTTATCCAAATGGAACAACATCTGAAACATTCACATCAACACCTCCATCACCTAGTGAATCATCAGAAACAACCACAACAACTCCTTCACCAAGTGATACTGTTCCACCGTCTGATGAATCACCTAAAGTCATTCTTCCACCAAACTTTGAAGTTCCGGAAGACACGATTGTCGTAATCACAATTACATCCACCGATGATGATCAACCACCAACAGGAGTCACTGTCGGTATCATAGCATGTGTTGAACCTTCTGCCACAACAACTCCTCCTCAGACATCAACCGATGAAACAACAACAGAAGCAGCACCGGTCACTCCTGGTGAAACGACAGCATCAACAACAGTACCACCGACAACTACATCAGTGGAAACAACTTTAGGAGCGGAAGCACCAACAACAATTACCTTTCAGCCTACAACTACTACAATGAACTATTGTGCTGATGAAAATGGAATGAATCAACCATTAGATATTCAACCAGAACAAGTTACATACAGTGAACAACCTGAAGAGACTTCACCATCTGGTGATATCAATCCCACATCATCAACACCTGGTATCGATTTTCCTTCTCCATACCCAAAAATCAGTATCACTTTCAATGAACCAACTACGACCACTCTCATCTATATTCCAACCGATCGTCCGAATGAACCATCAAATGTTCAACTATTTGTTGTTACATTCAGTTATCCAGATGGAACTCAATCCGAAGCATTTACTTCTCAAATTCCATCTGAAACTACCGGAATAATAACACCAAGTACCGTGTCGAATGGAATTGTCTCACCATCATCCACATCACCTCAAGTTGACCTTCCATCTAACTTCGAAGTTCCAAGTGGTACAGTCTTAGTTTTAACAATCATCGCTACTACGGATGCAAATGCACCTAAGAATGTTACTGTTGGTATTGTCGCTTGTGTCGAGACAACAACAACAACGACGACAGAAGTCACATCAGCATCGACTACTGTCGTACCATTAACCACCACGACAGGTGAAACATCAGTTGAAACGTCACCAGTAACAGAAGTTACTACAACTTCGACATCACAACCTACAACTATAAGTATCCCAGTGTGTAATGAAGAAACTGGTATGGATCAACCAGTAGATATTCAACCTGAACAAGTTTCATACAGTGAACAACCTGAAGAAACGTCACCGCCTGGTGATATTAATCCAACAACAACGACACCTGGTCTTAACTTTCCATCGGATAATCCGGAAATTAATATTACATTGGATAGTCCAGCTACTGTAACTGTAGTTTATGTTCCAACTGATCGACCAAATGAACCTTCGAATGTTGATGAATTTACAGTTGTTTTCGTTTATCCAAACGGAACAACATCTGAAACATTCACCTCAACACCTCCATCACCTGCTGAATCGGGCGAAACAACAACTCCTTCACCAATTGATACTGTTCCACCGTCTGATGAATCACCCAAGGTCATTCTTCCACCAAACTTTGAAGTTCCAGAAGGCACTACGGTTGTTATTACGATCACATCCACGGATGATGATCAACCACCCTCAGGAGTAAGTTTTTAATACTATGCTCATGACAGTATATTTTTTGACGAGTTCATTATCATGATGAACGTTTTTCTAGGAATACAAGTATTCTAGAGCATAAACCAATGTAATCCTTTAGGCGAGAGGAGAATATTCATGCACTCTTTAACCTTTTTCAGGCAGCTACCGGAAGAGAGAGAGTAAAAAGAATCTATTTGCCGATTTTTGTTGCTTCACGTCAGTTGAGATAGGTAGAGTTGTGTTCTATAGAGAATGGCAGGACATTCGGTCATGCATGATAAATAGTTTCATCTTATTGATTCTGGTGATGGAGATAAGCAAGGTATTAATAAAGATTCTGCTATGATAATATAAAACGTGAATAAAAACACGAGATTTTTCCATGAAACTTCACATTTTAAACAATAATGCCAATGCAGAAGACTAATATTCAAGATTGATAGATCAATAAGTTCAAAGATGATCTTTAAAACCATATTTTCACGAAAACTTAATCGAATTCATTATTTAATCTCAAACTTGTATTGTCACTACTACCATTGTAGGTTACCGTTGGTATTATCGCATGTATTGAACCGTCATCAACAACAACTACTACTCCTCAGACATCAACTGATGAAACTACCACAGAAGCAGCACCGGTCACACCTGGTGAAACTGCACCATCAACTACGTTACCACCTACAACCACATCAGTTGAAACAGCTACCTTCGAACCAACCACAACGACGATGAACTATTGTGCTGATGAAAATGGAATGAATCAACCATTAGATATTCAACCAGAACAAGTTACATACAGTGAACAACCTGAAGAGACTTCACCATCTGGTGATATCAATCCCACAGCATCAACACCTGGTATCGATTTTCCATCTCCATACCCAAAAATCAGTATCACTTTCAATGAACCAACTACGACTACTCTCATCTATATTCCAACGGATCGTCCCAATGAACCATCAAATGTTCAACTATTTGTTGTTACATTTAAATATCCAGATGGAACCGAATCTGAAACATTTACTTCTCAAATTCCATCTGAATCAACTGGAATACTAACACCAAGTACCGTGTCGAATGGAATTGTCTCACCATCATCCACATCACCTCAAGTTGACCTTCCATCTAACTTCGAAGTTCCAAGTGGCACTGTCCTAGTTCTAACAATCATAGCTACTACCGATGCAAACGCACCTAAGAATGTTACTGTTGGTATTGTTGCTTGTATCGAAACAACAACAACGACAGAAATCACATCAGCATCAACTACTGTCCTGCCATTGACCACCACGACAGGTGAAATATCATCAGAAACTTCATCAGTACCAGAAGTTACTACGACGTCGATATCACAACATACAACTACAACTATTCCAGTTTGTAATGAAGAAACTGGTATGGATCGACCATTGGACATTCTACCAGAACAAGTTACCTACAGTGAACAACCAGAAGAAACTTCACCACCTGGTGATATCAATCCAACAACAACTACACCTGGTCTTAACTTTCCTTCGGAAAATCCAGAGATCAATGTTACATTTGATAGTCCAGCTACTGTTACAGTAGTTTATGTTCCAACTGATCGACCAAATGAACCTTCGAATGTTGATGAATTTACAGTTGTATTCGTTTATCCAAATGGAACGACATCTGAAACATTCACATCAACACCTCCATCACCTAGTGAATCATCAGAAACAACCACAACAACTCCAACACCAAGTGACACCGTTGCACCATCAGATGAATCACCTAAAGTCATTCTTCCACCAAACTTTGAAGTTCCAGAAGGCACTACTATCGTGATCACAATCACGTCTACAGATGATGATCAACCACCAACAGGAGTAAGTTTTCAGTCTAGTGAACCTAAAACAATCGAAGATAAAGTTAATTTCCAAATAGAGTATTTTATGAAAAATGAATATCTTTCGGATCATGTCGCTGAAGCATGATGAAAAGAGCGCTAGAGTACAAAATATTTGTTGTTGTTCGAGATTCATATCTGCAATAACATCTATACAGTAAAACTCCTGATAATCTAAGATTCGCCTAGGTGAATCGAATGGAGTGGGGATGATAAAAAACTATCATTGATCAGAAGATGAGTTTAGAAGCTGACTTTCTAGAAGCAATAGAATTTCAAATAGGGAAATATTTCATCCATTTCTTCTCTCTTTCGATGAAATTACACGCTTTCCTCTACATAAATATTACTTTCGTGTTCTGTGCCGTCTATACTGAATGTAGTCGTAATTATGCTCAATGTTTTATTCTGTTCTTCAGTTCCATAATATAAATTTGATAAGACGCTTTTATCGAAGATTACTTCTGGCAGTATGTTTGAACACTAGTTCTGTGAACTATTTGCTATCTGTTTAAGTAGAAGATTTTCCAAAGACTAAATTAATACAACAGTGCACTTATTTATCAAGTCCGTCTTGAGGGGCACCCCAAAATCCAAAAAAGACTGCTTGCTTGAATAAGATGTAACTTTATTGGTTTGAGCGTTTGTTTTTGTCGTTGTTAATAGAATTAGTACTTCTCATAGTTCTCTCTAGTAGAAATGCCATTTAGAGTATTCTACTGTGCATGTTTTCCAACAAATGATCTTTTCGATAAAACTAATGTCAACTTGATTTCCTTTTCATAAAAGATTCTATATCTATCTTCATGCACAGGCACACTTTTGTTCGCCCTATTCGTGGTAGAAGATAGTGATCTATAATTCAAATCAAATAGATCGGCTTGATGTCAATATTTTCGAAAGGACTACATGATACAATATTCAAACCTTTTAAAGTCTATCACAATAAAACTGAGTGTGCATTTGAAATTTAGGTGACCGTTGGTATCATTGCATGCGTTGAACCATCATCTACAACAACTACTACTCCAACAACATCAGCAGGTGAAACTACACCATCCACAACACTACCACCAACAACAACATCATCAGTAGAAACAACTACAGAAACCGAAGAGCCAACAACCACTACCTTTGAACCTACAACCACAACAATGAACTATTGTGCTAAAGCAAATGGAATGAATCAACCATTAGATATTCAACCTGATCAAGTTTCATATGATCAACAACCTGAAGAAACATCACCAGATAGTACTATTAATCCAACAGCATCTACATCTGGTATCGATTTTCCATCGCCATATCCTGAAATTAGTATCACTTTTGATGAACCCACAACCACCACTCTCATCTACATTCCAACAGATCGTCCCAATGAACCATCAAATGTTCAACTATTTGTTGTTAAATTTAAGTATCCAGATGGAACTGAATCTGAAACATTCACCTCTGAAATTCCCTCTGAAACTACCGGAATAGTAACGCCAAGTACAGTCTCGAATGGAATTGTTTCACCATCATCTACATCACCTCAAGTTAATCTTCCATCTAACTTCGAAGTTCCAAGTGGTACAGTCTTAGTTTTAACAATCATCGCTACTACAGATGCAAATGCACCTAAGAATGTTACGGTTGGTATTGTTTGTTGTGTTGAATCTATAACAACTACAGTGGTCACAACAACAACAACAGAAGAAGAAGTGACATCAGCAACCACCACAGTTGTACCATTAACAACTGCATCAACTGAAACCTCACCGGAAACTACTACAACAATTCCTGTCTGTGCTGGCGAAGAAGGTATGGATCAACCACTGGATATTCAACCAGAACAAGTTTCATACAGTGAACAACCTGAAGAAACGTCACCCCCTGGTGATATCAATCCTACCACAACTACACCTGGTCTTAACTTTCCATCGGAAAACCCAGAAATTAATGTTACATTGGATAGTCCAGCTACTGTCACTGTGGTTTATGTTCCAAAGGATCGACCAGATGAACCTTCGAATGTTGATGAATTTACAGTTGTGTTCGTTTATCCAAATGGAACAACATCTGAAACATTCACTTCGACACCTCCATCACCTAGTGAATCATCAGAAACAACCACAACAATTCCTTTACCAAGTGACACTGTTCCACCATCTGATGAATCACCTAAAGTCATACTTCCACCAAACTTTGAAGTGCCAGAAGATACCATTGTCGTAATAACAGTTACATCCACCGACGACAATCAACCACCAACAGGAGTCACTGTCGGCATCATAGCATGTGTTGAACCTTCAGCCACAACAACGCCAACGACATCAACTGGTGAAACAACAACAGAAGCAGCGCCTGTCACACCCGGTGAAACGACAGCATCGACGACATTACCACCTACAACAACATCAGTTGAGACAACTCCTGAAACAGAAGCACCAACAACCACGACCTTTGAGCGAACCACAACCACAATGAATTATTGTGCTGACGAGAACGGAATGAATCAACCATTAAATATTCAACCAGAACAAGTTACATATGATCAACAACCTGAAGAGACTTCACCACCTGGTGATATCAATCCAACATCATCAACACCTGGTATCGATTTTCCATCTCCATACCCAAAAATCAGTATCACTTTCAATGAACCAACTACGACTACTCTCATCTATATTCCAACGGATCGTCCCAATGAACCATCAAATGTTCAACTATTTGTTGTTACATTTAAATATCCAGATGGAACTGAATCTGAAACATTTACTTCTCAAATTCCATCTGAAACTACTGGAACAACAACACCAAGTACAGTCGTAAATGGAATTGTTTCACCATCATCGACATCACCTCAAATTGATCTTCCATCGAACTTCGAAATTCCAAGTGGTACAGTCTTAGTTCTAAGAATCATAGCTACTACTGATGCCAATGCACCTAAAAATGTTACTGTTGGTATTGTTGCTTGTGTCGAAACAACAACAACTACAGTGGAAGTGACGTCAGCATCGACGACCGTAGTACCATTGACCACTACGACAGCCGAAACCTCTCCAGAAACGTCACCAGTAACAGAAGTTACTACAACTTCAACAGCACAACCAACAACTACAACTATTCCAGTTTGTAATGAAGAAACGGGTATGGATCAACCGGTAGATATTCAACCTGAACAAGTTACATACAGCGAACAACCGGTAGAAACATCACCCCCTGGTGATATCAATCCAACAACAACAACGCCTGGCCTTAACTTTCCTTCGGATAATCCAGAGATCAATGTTACATTTGATAGTCCAGCTACCGTTACAGTAGTTTATGTTCCAACTGATCGACCAAATGAACCTTCGAATGTTGATGAATTTACAGTTGTATTCGTTTATCCAAATGGAACAACATCTGAAACATTCACTTCAACACCTCCATCACCTAGTGAACCATCGGAAACAACAACACCTTCACCAAGTGACACTGTACCGCCATCAGATGAATCACCTAAAGTGACACTTCCACCAAACTTTGAAGTTCCAGAAGGCACTACTGTTGTCATTACAATCACATCGACCGATGATGATCAACCACCAACAGGAGTAAGTTTCATTGCTTTCTTTGATATCTTGCATCGTCTTTGTTTTCACGCTTGATTTTAATGGAGAAATTATAGAGACAGGAGAGAAGAAAAATTTGTTAATTTAGTGTGATATCATGTTCAGTTGAGTTAATTGTGAGAACAATGATCTGATTATGTCTTCCTATTTACTCGTCTTCTTTATGTTTGAAAAAATAAAATAATGGATGAAGTCTCTCCTGCGTTCATGGGACAATCCAAAAGAGAGAGTAGCATCATTTGAGTAGAACATAATTGATGATATGTTAAATCAATTCACTGTAATTCTCATAGTCTATGGATTGAGTTGATTCGTTTTTTAGCTGCGTTGTCTACCTCTGAAGTAAATCTTATCGTGCCGATTCCGATAGATTTCATAGTTCAAAATGGAATACTGTGAAACGTGTCCACTATGAAGAGGTGCCCATCTTATAGAGGTGAACGTAGTTTTTTTAAAATTCGATTCAAATTTGTTTTGCACGTTCTCGAGTGAACTATTTGAAGACAACTTCATCAATTAATTGTTCACTATCGGTTTTGAGTTTACTCTTAACACTCTATTGGAATTTGAAGACTAATCATCCAAAAACTCTTTACTTTGAAGAATAATGTTGGTAGCACTAGTTTTTGGAGATTTGAAATTTATCAGCTATATATACCTGACGGGTTTATAAATCATTGCCGTTTTGATTGCCCGTGATCAATGAGACAGACAAAACAAAGGTGACATAATAACTAAGGCCAGGTCACTATTGTTTTCTTCTCGATTTTCCGTCGATTCAAGAAGAGGGATGATTCTTTTTTCTCTTTCTTTTATTGATCATTAAACATTATCAAAGTTACACTTTATATTTGATTGTATCCTTCATAAATTATTCTGTTAATTTCAATTACTGTCAACTTTAGAGAGGTATTTTCTATGAATGCGACTGAAAAATAGTGTCCACCATCAGAGGTTTCATTGTAGTTCAATTGTTAAGATATAATTTGTCGTTTTTCTTCACTTTTTCACAAAGAAATAAATAACTTCCATTCGATGAAACACAATTTATACTACTCTTCAATCATATTTCTAAATAATATTCTACTTTAAGGTTACAGTCGGTATTATTGCATGTATTGAACCTACATCAACAACAACTACTACTCCTCAGACATCAACCGGTGAAACAACAACAGAAGCAGCACCTGTCACACCTGCTGAAACTACAGCATCAACAACAGTACCACCGACAACCACATTAGTTGAAACAACTCCTGAAACAGAAGCACCAACAACAACTACCTTTGAGCCAACCACAACCACAATGAACTATTGTGCTGATGAAAATGGAATGAATCAACCATTGGATATTCAACCAGGACAAGTTTCATATGATCAACAACCTGAAGAGACTTCACCCACTGGTGATATCAATCCAACATCATCAACACCTGGTATCGATTTTCCTTCTCCATATCCTCAAATTAGTATCACTTTCACTGAACCAACAACAACCACTCTCATCTACATTCCAACAGATCGACCAAATGAACCATCAAATGTTCAACTATTTGTTGTTACATTTAAATATCCAGATGGAACTGAATCTGAAACATTTACTTCTCAAATTCCATCTGAAACTACTGGAACAACAACACCAAGTACAGTCGTAAATGGAATTGTTTCACCATCATCGACATCGCCTCAAATTGACCTTCCATCAAACTTCGAGGTCCCAAGTGACACAGTCTTAGTTTTAACAATCATAGCTACTACCGATGCAAATGCACCTAAGAATGTTACTGTTGGTATTGTCGCTTGTATCGAAACAACAACAACTACAGTGGAAGTGACGTCAGCATCGACGACCGTAGTACCATTGACCACTACGACAGCCGAAACCTCTCCAGAAACGTCACCAGTAACAGAAGTTACTACAACTTCAACAGCACAACCAACAACTACAACTATTCCAGTTTGTAATGAAGAAACGGGTATGGATCAACCGGTAGATATTCAACCTGAACAAGTTACATACAGCGAACAACCGGTAGAAACATCACCCCCTGGTGATATCAATCCAACAACAACAACGCCTGGTCTTAACTTTCCATCGGAAAACCCAGAAATTAATGTTACATTGGATAGTCCAGCTACTGTCACTGTGGTTTATGTTCCAAAGGATCGACCAGATGAACCTTCGAATGTTGATGAATTTACAGTTGTTTTCGTTTATCCCAATGGAACAACATCTGAAACATTCACTTCGACACCTCCATCACCTAGTGAATCAGCAGAAACGACAACAACTCCATCACCAAGTGGCACTGTTCCGCCATCAGATGAATCACCTAAAGTGACACTTCCACCATACTTTGAAGTTCCAGAGGGTACAACAGTTGTTATTACAATCACATCCACAGATGATGATCAACCACCAACAGGAGTAAGTATTCATTGATTCATTTGCTATGCTTAGCAGTTAGGTGGATGTGTACGATATAATTTCTCGTGTCTATTCGTTCTCTTTTATTTTCTCATTTGTGCTTGGTTCATTGACTACCCATGATATGAAATATGTCGTTTTCGTTTGCGCGTCTTTTCAGTTTAGTTAAGTCTAGTCTAGTCTAGTCTTGTTGATTGATTCTCATCTTGATTTGATTAAAGTAACGATAAGTGTTATGGTCGTATATGCTATCGTTTTGTACCGTCACGCAGCCGTATTGATGGTCCTGAGAATCGTTGTTGATCTTGATAAATTGCCTCTTGATATTACATCGACTTCATCTGAACTTCTTGAAAACAAATATTGCTCAACAGAAAGATGATAGATGACAGCATACGACCGTTACACCCGTTTCGGCTGGTTAATAGAAGCAAGCGTGTTAGAGATGCGTTTTTTATATATTCATTCTCTCTTGAACATGTATATTATCGAATCCAATTACGAACTTTGAGAAGAGACCTTTTCTGACAATTAATAGTGTGTGTAGAAAAAAATTAATCAGCAATTACTTCTTTGATAGAATATCTAGATTGCTTAGGTTGTTTTGCGTCAGAATGGACACATTCACCTCTGTTATCAGCAAAAACATTTTTTAACTATAAAAAAGTAACATCCGACAGCAAAGAATTGAATGAAATACAATTTTTGCTTCAGAAAAACAAATCAAATATAAATCTATACCTATAAAAACTATTCTATTTTCAGGTCACAGTCGGTATCATTGCATGCATTGAACCTACATCAACAACAACTACTACTCCTCAGACATCAACTGGTGAAACAATAACCGAAGCAGCACCTGTCACACCTACTGAAACTACAGCATCAACGACATTGCCACCTACAACAACATCAGTTGAGACTAGTCCAGAAACGGAAGCACCAACAACCACGACCTTTGAGCCAACCACAACAACAATGAATTATTGTGCTGATGAAAATGGAATGAATCAACCATTAGATATTCAACCGGAACAAGTTACATACAGTGAACAACCTGAAGAGACTTCACCCACTGGTGATATCAATCCAACATCATCAACACCTGGTATCGATTTTCCATCCCCATACCCAAAAATCAGTATCACTTTCAATGAACCAACAACTACCACTCTCATCTATATTCCAACTGATCGACCAAATGAACCATCAAATGTTCAACTATTTGTTGTTACATTTAAATATCCAGATGGAACCGAATCTGAAACATTTACTTCTCAAATTCCATCTGAAACTACTGGAACAACAACACCAAGTACAGTCGTAAATGGAATTGTTTCACCATCATCGACATCGCCTCAAATTGACCTTCCATCAAACTTCGAGGTCCCAAGTGACACAGTCTTAGTTTTAACAATCATAGCTACTACCGATGCAAATGCACCTAAGAATGTTACTGTTGGTATTGTCGCTTGTATCGAAACAACAACAACTACAGTGGAAGTGACGTCAGCATCGACGACCGTAGTACCATTGACCACTACGACAGCCGAAACCTCTCCAGAAACGTCACCAGTAACAGAAGTTACTACAACTTCAACAGCACAACCAACAACTACAACTATTCCAGTTTGTAATGAAGAAACGGGTATGGATCAACCGGTAGATATTCAACCTGAACAAGTTACATACAGCGAACAACCGGAAGAAACATCACCCCCTGGTGATATCAATCCAACAACAAATACACCTGGTCTTAACTTTCCATCGGAAAATCCAGAGATCAATGTTACATTTGATAGTCCAGCTACTGTTACAGTAGTTTATGTTCCTACTGATCGACCCAATGAACCTTCAAATGTCGATGAATTTACAGTTGTTTTTGTCTATCCAAATGGAACAACATCTGAAACGTTCACCTCAACGCCTCCATCAACTCTTGAATCATCCGAAACAACAACAACTCCAACACCAAGCGACACTGTTCCACCATCGGATGAATCACCCAAAGTCATTCTTCCACCAAACTTTGAAGTTCCAGAAGGCACTACTGTCACAATTACAATCACGTCTACAGATGATGATCAACCACCAACAGGAGTAAGTTTTATTGATTCGTGTCTTATGTTCAGCGGTTAGATGAGAATCCATGAAAATAAAGAAAGAATTTGCATTCAAACCATGAGATAGAACTGTCGAGGGAATGTTACCTTTTAGCAACATATCTGTTTTCTGTTTTGTTGGATATATTAAATTATTCACTTTATTATCACCACTAATAATGAGTGTAGAAAAGAAAACTAGCCAGTGCTTTGGAGTCTTGCAGAGAAAAATATGCCAAAACATGGTTTATGAAATTTCTCACGTATTAACGATGTTATATCAAAGAGAAAACCGTTACATGTTGTTCAGCTCCGTTTTCACTCAGAAGCTACATGTAAACGATTGTTGAATTTCTCTTTGATCGAACGAAAAGAGAGTCAGAAAACGACGAAATCATAACGGAATCACGAAATAGCTGACCGTTACATGGACAAGCCGAATTGTAAAATACATAGTATACAGATTTTGGCACGACAATGATGCCAAAAACTATCACACGGTCGTAAAGAGTTAAAGGACGAATAATTTTTTGCTAGAGAAAAAACAAATCAAATATGAATCTATACCTATAAAAACTATTCTATTTTCAGGTCACAGTCGGTATCATTGCATGCATTGAACCTACATCAACAACAACTACTACTCCTCAGACATCAACCGAAGCAGCACCTGTCACACCTGCTGAAACTACAGCATCAACGACATTGCCACCTACAACAACATTAGTTGAAACAACTCCTGAAACAGAAGCACCAACAACTACGACCTTTGAGCCAACCACAACCACAATGAATTATTGTGCTGACGAGAACGGAATGAATCAACCGTTGGATATTCAACCAGAACAAGTTTCATATGATCAACAACCTGAAGAAACATCACCCACTGGTGATATCAATCCAACATCATCAACACCTGGTATCGATTTTCCTTCTCCATACCCAAAAATCAGTATCACTTTCAATGAATCAACAACTACCACTCTCATCTATATTCCAACGGATCGTCCGAATGAACCATCAAATGTTCAACTATTTGTTGTTACATTTAAATATCCAGATGGAACCGAATCTGAAACATTTACTTCTCAAATTCCATCTGAATCAACTGGAACCATAACACCAAGCACTGTGTCGAATGGAATTGTTTCACCATCATCTACATCGCCTCAAATTGACCTTCCATCAAACTTCGAAGTCCCAAGTGGTACAGTCTTAGTTTTAACAATCATAGCTACTACCGATGCAAATGCACCTAAGAATGTTACGGTAGGTATTGTTGCTTGTGTCGAAACTACAACAACCACAACAATAACAACAGAAATTGCATCAGCAACAACAACAACTGTCGTGCCATTGACCACCACGACAGGAGAAACATCACAACCAACAACTACAACCATTCCTGTCTGTGCCGGTGAAGAAGGTATGGATCAACCGGTAGACATTCAACCAGAACAAGTTTCATACAGTGAACAACCTGAAGAAACTTCACCACCCGGTGATATCAATCCAACAACAACCACACCTGGTCTAAATTTTCCATCGGAAAATCCAGAAATCAGTGTTACGTTGGATAGTCCAGCTACTGTTACCGTTGTTTATGTTCCTACCGATCGACCAAATGAACCTTCGAATGTTGATGAATTTACAGTTGTCTTCATTTATCCAAATGGAACAACATCTGAAACATTCACTTCAACACCTCCATCACCTGCTGAATCGGGCGAAACAACAACAACTCCTTCACCAAGTGGCACTGTACCGCCATCAGATGAATCACCTAAGGTGATACTTCCACCTAATTTTGATGTTCCCGAAGGTACCACTGTTGTTATTACAATCACATCAACTGATGATGATCAACCACCAACAGGAGTCACTGTCGGTATCATAGCTTGTATTGAACCTTCATCAACAACTACTTCTACGACATCGATCGGTGAAATAACAACAGAAGCAGCACCTGTCACACCTGGTGAAACTACACCATCGACGACATTACCACCTGCAACAACATCCGTTGAAACATCTCCAGAAACTGAGGCACCAACAACGACTACGTTCGTCCCTACAACTACAACAATGAATTATTGTGCTGATGAAGATGGAATGAATCAACCTTTGGATATTCAACCAGGACAAGTGTCATACAATCAACAACCAGAAGAAACATCACCCGCTGCTGATATCAATCCAACATCTTCAACACCTGGTATCGATTTTCCATCTCCATATCCTCAAATTAGTATTACTTTCGATGAACCTACAACTACTACTCTTATCTATATTCCAACTGACCGCCCCAATGAACCATCGAATGTTCAACTATTTGTTGTTACATTTAAATATCCAGATGGAACTGAATCTGAAACATTTACTTCTCAAATTCCATCTGAAACTACTGGAACAACAACACCAAGTACAGTCGTAAATGGCATTGTGTCACCATCATCTACATCACCTCAAGTCGATCTTCCATCGAACTTCGAAATTCCAAGTGGCACAGTCTTAGTTCTAAGAATCATAGCTACTACAGACGCTGATGCACCTAAGAATGTAAGTCAGCGATTTCTGATTTCACAGTACTTATCGATAAATATTTAGGTAACGGTTGGTATTGTTGCTTGTGTCGAAACGACGACAACAACAACAGAAGTCACATCAGCATCAACTACCACTCTACCATTGACTACCACCACAGGTGAAACATTAGCTGAAACGTCACCAGTAACAGAAGTTATTACAACTTCAACAGCACAACCAACAACTACAACTATTCCAGTTTGTAATGAAGAAACGGGTATGGATCAACCGGTAGATATTCAACCTGAACAAGTTACATACAGCGAACAACCGGAAGAAACATCACCCCCTGGTGATATCAATCCAACAACAAATACACCTGGTCTTAACTTTCCATCGGAAAATCCAGAGATCAATGTTACATTTGATAGTCCAGCTACTGTTACAGTAGTTTATGTTCCAACTGATCGACCAAATGAACCTTCGAATGTTGATGAATTTACAGTTGTATTCGTTTATCCAAATGGAACAACATCTGAAACATTCACTTCAACACCTCCATCACCTAGTGAACCATCGGAAACAACAACACCTTCACCAAGTGACACTGTCCTACCGTCGGAGGAATCACCTAAAGTGATACTTCCACCCAATTTTGAAGTTCCCGAAGGTACCACTGTCACAATTACAATCACATCAACTGATGATGATCAACCACCAACAGGAGTAAGCTGCAAGCCCTTTGTTTTTACGCTTGATTTATCATGTTCTCTCGAATGTAATAATCAATTATTTTTCTTAGTAATGGAAGGCAATAAGAACGAAAGATTAGATGTCACTAACTAGATTAGTTACTGCACAATAATGTGTTCATGATAATACCGAATGAGAGAATATAAAATCGTTTCAGAAAACGCAATAGATTTTGAAAGTAAATCTAATAGTTGCAATTGTATAGAATTAATGATTCTGCGTTGACGAGTGTCCATTTAACAACTTGAATAAAAGTTTATCTAACTTGTCACTGTATCTACTAGGCAGTCGC
>ERZ778023.2679-NODE-2679-length-20474-cov-4.748176_pt1 | contig 20474 bp, 15 predicted proteins | sample MGYA00375753_ERZ778023 | MGnify/ENA primary metagenome ERZ778023 (study PRJEB29350, sample SAMN05389822) | bioreactor metagenome | isolation source: Ammonium sulfate bioreactor | place: South Africa: University of Cape Town | collected 2014-04-04 ... | reverse complement strand
CCCCGCCGATGGACTGCATTCGAGTTTGGAAGGCCCGGGCTGCCGCGTCATCGAGAGAAACCTGCGTCCGGCGCTCGAAGACCACGGGTAGCATTTCCTCGATGGAGGTGCCGGCAAAGTCCTGCGATGCGTCGCTGTCCGGAGTGATGAAAAGGATGCCGCCTCCGTTCCGGACATACTCGATCAGGGCTTGTTGCTGTCGGGCGGAGAGCTGATCGGCAAAGACGTGCGCCAGCACGACGATCTGGTAGGATTTCAGGTCGGCGGCATCGTCTGGAAGATCGTTCAGCACCGCGTGTCCCTCGGCGGGAGCAGTCATTTTCATGCCGAGCGCCGGATTGAGGATGCTCGCCATCTTGAAGCTCGGATCGCTCTGGAGCGCGGCAAGCAGGAAGCGGTAGCCCCACTGGAGCGCGCCTTGGTAGTAGAGGATGTCGACGGTCGTCTTGTCGATGACGCGCGTCGTGCTGGCCGAGTACTCCTGCCGGTCGGTGCGTCCGACACGGAACTCCAGCGGCATCGGCCCGATCTCCTCGGCGGCGACCTCCACCGTCCACGGAAGAGAATTCCAACCCGTGCGAACCTTCAGGCTCGTTTCGGCGAGCTTGCGGTCGCCGCTCCAAAGCTCCACGGGCACCTCGCCTTCCTTGGCCGCGACGGCCTCGACGATCACTCCGACCGGGAACCGCGTCTGGCGCAGGACCTGCGACGGCGACTTGATCTCCTTGATGTTGAGAAACTCGCCGGGCCGCGCGCGATTATTGGCGGCGACGAAATACAGCGGGACGCCGCTTCTTTGGGCGAGGGAGGTGAGTTCCGCCGGATCTTTCTGCGTGGTATCGAGCCCATCGGTCAGGCAGACAATGGCGGCCGGAGCATCTGCGAGAGTTCGCTCGATGGCGTCAAAGAGGTGCGTCTCCTCGCCGGGTGTGCCTTCGCTGGCGGCGGCTTCGAGGGTGGGGAAGGCCTCCGTCGTTTTGCTGAAGCGGAAGTACTCGACTTGATCGAACTTCTCCTTGGCCTCGTCGCCATGCTGCCGCCAGGCGCGCAGCGCATTGCCGAGGCGCGTTTCCCGGCGATTGTCGATGGCATCCATGCTGGCTGAGCGGTCGACCAGGACGGCCAGCTTGCGAGCGGGTTCCTTTTCGTTGGACTTCTTCTCAATGCGAACGGGATTGGCGAGACAGATCAATATGCCGGCCAAGAGTGCGGTGCGCAGCGCAGTAAGTCCCCAGCGCGCCCCGACTGGCAGCTTGCGCAAGGTGCGTTGATAGGAGAGCGCAATCGACGCCAGCCCGAGCACGGCGATCAGCCCGAGCAATCCCCATGCTACTGCGGGAGGCAAGCCATGAAGCCAGCCGCCGAAGTGCCATTCCATCGCGGGCTTCACTGTGCGGACTCCTTCGGTTCCTCGGGCTGCTGCGGAGCGTTCATGTAATCGCGGGACAAGCGTTCAAAGTAATCCGCCACGGCATCACGATAGCCTTCCGGGGCTTTTTCCGGGTCTTGGGCCTCGAGCTTGTGCTGGCGCTGGGTCTGCTGGAGCTGAGCGCGCAGGAGGGTGATGATGTCATCGAGCGAACCCTCGATCTTGTCGAAAGCCGCAACCACCTGGGCAAAAGGCCCGTTGTAGGTATGGGGATCTTCCCAGAAAAGCTTGTGGACCTCCTTGACGGTGGGATCGAGCGGGAGGATGACTTCAGCTTCGATCATTTCTTCGCGAACGTCTTCGATGATTTCCCGAGCGAGACGCTCCTGATTGGTGGTCGAGCCGCCGCGACCGGAGAGCTGCAAGCCATCGCCACCGCCTGAACTATTTCCTGTCGATGAGTTGGCAGGTGATCCGCTGCTGCCTTGGGCGGATGATGGGTCGGAACCGGTGGAGGATTGCTGACTGCTCGTCGCCGTCAGTTCCGAAGGCGAGGAACCCTGGCCGGAGCCATCACCCTGACCTTGCTTGTCGCCCTGACCCTGCTTGTCACCCTGACCCTGCTTGTCACCCTGGCCCTGCTTGTCGCCCTGACCTTGCTTGTCACCCTGACCTTGCTTGTCACCCTGGCCTTGCTTATCACCCTGGCTCATCTGTGAGTCGTTTGGCTGATTCCTGTCCCGTCCGGAGGGAGTGGCGCCATCTCGTTGTGCGGCGGCGAGGCGGCGCATGTTGGCGGCGCTTCTCTCGATGCGCTCGATCAGCTTTGCGATGTCCTCGGAGGAAGGACGCGGCGTGCCGGGAGCATTCGAGAGGCGCTCGGCAAGATTGGCCAATTGCTGGCTCACCTTGTTGGCCTGATCCTGATTCCGTGGCTGATCGTACAGCTTTTTCATCTCCTCGCGGAGCTTGCCGTCGTTGAGCGCTGCCGCAGCGGCGGCGAGGCGTTTGGCCGCTTCGGATGATCCAGAGTCCTGCTGCTTCTGTGCTTCCTCCGCCAGTTTTTGCCGCGACTGCTCGACTTGTTCCGCCGCCTTCTTTGCCGCATCACGAGCGGCGTCATCGGAAGTTGCCTGCCCGGAGCTCTTCGCATCGGAACTGGCCTGGTTGATCGCCTTGAGCGTCTCCGCCATGGCATCCTTTGCCGATTTTTCGCCCGCACGGAACATGATCTCGACGGCGAGCTTCAGCTCGTGCGCGGCATTTGCGGCGGGCCCTCGGGCCATCGGCACATCCTCGGTATCAAGCTGGGTGAGCGAGGCCTTGGATTCCTCATGCGCCTTCCCGAGATGGTCCATGATCTCGGCTTCGAACGGAGGAGGAGCGGCGTTGAGCAGGGAGGCGATTCGCTGGCTGACCTGCGCCTGGCGCTCCACGAAGGAGCCGTCAAAACGGTTCGGGTTGGCGGGGCGGCCATCCGGCATCGGCGTGGGAGGAGGAAGGTTGCGTCCCGGATCGGAGGCCGAGTCCTTCGTCTGGTCGAGATCCGATGAGAGGCGCTGCTGCTCCTTGGCGAGCAGTTCTAGGGTTCCCGCCTGCGTGTCGTAACGCTGCTTGAGCTCGACCTCCTTTTGTTTCTGGAAGGGATCGTTGATATTCTTTTTCTTGCTCACGCTCTTCCCGTCGCGCGCCATTTGCTTGACGAAGAACTTCTCGATCTCCGTGATCAGGCTGAGAGCCTTGCCCTGGAGCTTGGACGCCGGTTCGTTCTCTTTGTCACCGATCTTCCGGGAAGCCTGCTGCATCAGCGGCTGGGTCTGGTTGAGGAGATCGACGATCTCGGCGGGCGCACCGTCGGCGATGAATTTCTGGATGACTTCCCCGACCTTGGCGGCAAGCTGACCCTGCTCGCCGGAGACGCGCTGGTTTTCCTTGATCCACACTGGGTTCGTTCGAGCCAGATCGGCGTTGGCGAGAAAGAAGTTTTCCTTGAGCAGCCGCAACTGGACGACCTTGAGCGCGGTGATGATCGGGAAGAGATCATTGATGCCGGTGCCGCCCGGGACCTCCTGGATATCGTCGCGGAAGGGTTTCACCTGGACAAACTGCACGGGCGACACCGTGGCCGGGAGCGCCATGGGGGAGATGCGCTGGGCTTTGAGGTAATACGACACCATGTCGAAGGGCTCGGCGGCGACCTGATCGAGGAAGAGCGAGGTGATCACCTTGCTGCGGCCCGGCTTTTTCAGGGAATCAACCGGCACCGGAACGCTGAGACGGGATTCCCCGTTGACGGAAATCTCAAGCGAAAGATCCTTCAGGCCGCTGGTGGACTCGGCAAGAGCCTCGAGGGGCACCTCCTCGATGGGAGAAGCCTTTGTTTCCGACTTGGGAGATTTCCACGTAATGGACGCCTTGGGAGCTGCTGGGGCTGGGGTCGGGGTGGCCGCGGCCTTGGGCACCGCTGGTTTGACCCATGGCTGCGTCCAGACGATCAGGGTTGCAAAATGGGCCGCGATCAGGAGGACGACGAGCGTGCCGAGCACCGTCAGGATGCGGCTGGGCGAGCGCCGGGGGACATGCTTGAGGAAGTGCGCGGTCTCTTCCCGCTGGGCCTTGGCGATGGGATCATCGGTGCCGCGCAGGGCGGTAACGGTCTCGAGGCGATTCTTCGCAGAGAGCGTGTCGTCAAGCTGCCGGGCGGTCTTCAAAAGCGAGCGTCGCCGGAAAAACCACAGCCCGAGGCAGGCGACGAACAACCCGGCGAATGCTCCTCCCCACCAGACCGGCAGGATGCCCCATTTCTCGATGCGCGCGAAGGAGGGATGACAGACCCAGATGACCGCGAGAAGCAGGGCAAGGCCGCTGGCCGCGACGACCAGGGGCCAGCCCGATCGCATCCAGCGATATTGCTGATGCAGGAGCCGTCCGGTGGCTTCGCCGGGAGCGGATGAGGACGAAGGATGGTCGGGAGTGTTCATGGGATCAGGCGGACGTGCGGTTGGCCAGGGCGACTTCTGCGAGGAGGCCGAGAGCGCAGGCTGCGAGCAGCCACCACCAGAGACGCTGTTGGGATTCCGCGACCTCGTCGCTCAAGGCCGGTCCGCCAGCTGCGAGCTTCGGCGCGGAACCGTTCATCTGCGGCGATTGCAGGCGGGCGAGGAGTTCCGCATCCGGCCAGGGTGCGAGGTCGGACTCGGCGAGAGGGGTATTTACGGCGAATACCGTGCGTGTTTTCCCATCCGAGAACTCGTACAGTCCCGGCGCCTCGGGCTGGACGCCGCCGGAGATCTCGCGCGGCGGTTCCGCGCGGGGAGAGTCAATAGCACGCCATGTTCCCTTGGTTGCGGGCAGGGGAATGGTGTCGCCCACGCGCCAGTTCCTCCCGATGGAGTTCAGCGATGCCAGCCAGCGGACGGCCTGGTGAACGAAAGGAACGAAGGAGGGCTGAACCATCCAGTCGGTCGCCTCGCGGGTGGGAGGAAAACCACAGATGAGGAACTTCTGCCCGCCCGAGCTGACCGTCGCGATGGCGGCTGCGCCATTGGGCCAGTTTGCCACCGAGTTCACGCCGTCACCGGAAAGGTCATACCCCTGGTAAAACTCGACATTCATGAGCGAAAAGAGTCCTTCATTGCCAAAGGCGGAAAGCAGCGGGCTTTCCGTGTCCCAGTCACGTAGCGTCCATGGGTCGGTTTCCGGGGCTCGTTCGGCGATGTGGACGCCTCGGGCAGCCAGCCATTGGCGCTGCTCGGCCGAGCCGTCGACAAAGATCCAGAGTGCTCCGCCGCCCTTCGCGAAACGATCCAGGTTTGCGCGCTGGGCGTTGCTGAAGGTCTGGCCGTCCTGGACGAGAGCCACGGAGGCGAGCGGCCATTCAGTCGGAGGGAAGGCGACCGGCTCCAGCGGGTTTTCGCTGAGCTTGCGGGTGGACCCCAGGGCATGGGCGAGGAAATCGGTGCCGGAGGAGGGCGGTTCATTCAGAACCTGCGCGGCTGTCGGCGGCATCACCGCGATCCAGGCAGTGTCATCTGCGGCGAGATCATCCGGGGTCATGGTGACCTTGAGCCCATCGACGGCCAGGCCCGGGGGCAGGGTCACCGGTAGGCTGATCTTGTTCTCCGCGTTCTGGCTGAGTGTCACCTTTTGGCTCCCCAGTACGGTATTCCCGGATCGCACCTCGATCTGCCTCTGGTCGCTGGCCGGGCTGTACAGGCGGACGAAAACCTCCACTGCGCCTCCTTTGGCTGTCGGGAGCCAGCGGGCCGACGTAATGGCAGCCTGACGCTCCGGCGCGGGAGCCGTTTCGCCGAACTGGATATTTAATCCCGCGGGGAGCGGCTGGTCGAAAGGCGCGCCAAGCCATCCGAGACGCTGTTCATCCGCCATCCAGACGAGAATCTTCTTGTGCGCGGGTTGGGCGGCGAGGGCCTGACCGGCGAGGCGGATGGCCGCAGGATACCGGGTGGTTTCAAAGCCGGGCTTCATCTCCAGGAGTGCGGCGCGGATGGAGGCGAGGTCTGCCGTCATCGGGATCAGCCAGCGCGGGGCGGGATTGATCTGGAGGACGCCCGCCTGATCGCCCGGCACGAGCTGGTCGAGGGCCGATATGGCCTGCTGGCGAAGCTTCTCCCAGCGCTGGCCTGTCTGCATGCTCATGGAGTTGTCCACGGCCACGAGCAGCGCGGTCTGGTGCATGGATTGCGCATCCTTCCAGAAGGGACGGGAAAACGCCGCCGCCAGGAGCAGGATCACGAGCACGCGCAGCGCCAGTGTGAGCCACCGGCGCAGCCTGTGCTTGCGCGTGTCGCGGAGAGCGGATTCCCCGAGGAAGCGGAGGGAAGGGAAGCGGATTTCTGTTTTGGGCCGGCTGCGGAGAAAGTGCAGGGCGATCGGAAGTCCGACGAGGAGACCCCCGGCCAGGAAGCCAGGCAGGAGCCAGTTCATAGCCGGTTCTCCCTTTGGGCCAGGTAACGGGCAAGAAGGTCAGTGGGGGGCTTGTCGGTGCGGAGGCGCGAGAGCTCTCCTCCGACGGAGCGAAACTGTTCGTCGAGTTCGGAACAGAATGCGTTGAAGCGGCGCAGGTAATTTTCCTTCACCGACTCCGGGTCCAGCTTGAGTCGTGCGCCGGATTCCGCATCGATAAACGTGCCGCCGTCCTCGATGTCAAAATCGACCTCCAGCGGATCGAGCACGTGCAGGCCGATGAGTTCGTGGTGATCGTAGGCAAGTCGGCGCAAGGCCGACTCCAGCCGGGGAATGTCCTCGTAAAAGTCGCTCGCAATCACGACGAGGGAGCGCGATGGAATCAACTCGGCCAGGCTTTCCAAGGTCGTGCCGAGATCGGTTCCTTCCCGGGGATTAACCACGGTGAGCTTCCCGATGAAGCGCCGCCAATGCGCCGTGGAGGAACGGGCTGGCAGATAATCGACCAGCTCCTTGCCCGCGATAGCCAGCCCGAAGGCGTCCCGTTGACGCTGGGCGATCAGCCCGAGACCGGCGAGGACCAGCCGGGCGTACTCCACCTTGGTCATCGTCGCCGTGGGCGAGCGGAAGTCCATCGAGGCGCTGGCATCGAGCACGACGAAGACGCGCAACTGGGTTTCCTCCTCGTATTGCTTGATATGCAGCCGGTCGGTGCGGCCGTACAGCCGCCAGTCGGCCCGGCGAAGGTCATCCCCGAGCTGATAGTTGCGATACTCGGCGAACTCCACGGACGAGCCTTTTTGCGGGCTGCGATGCTGGCCGCTCAGAAAACCCTCCACCATGTAGCGGGCGCGCAACTCCAGGCTCGGCAGGTCGGCGAGCAATTGCATGTCCAGCGGAGGAAGGGCGGGCGGCGGCCCGGCCTCGACGGGCCAGGGGCGTCGCTGCGTGGCGGTGCTCATCGGGGCTATTTGATCGTTTGCAGCAAGCGGTCGATGATCGTATCCGCCGTCTCATGGTCGGCCTCGGCACGGTAGTTCGTGATGAGGCGATGACGCAGGACCAGCTTGGCGCTGCGGCGGATGTCTTCCTTGGCGACATTGAACCGCCCCTCAAGCGCGGCGAAGGCCTTGCCCGCGAGCGCCAGGTACTGCGAGGCTCGCGGACCCGCTCCCCACTGGAGATAGCGCTTCACGAAATCCGGAGCCGTGCCGTCGGACGGGCGCGTGGCCTGGACGAGGGATACGGCGTATTCGGCCACCGACTGCACCACCGGGATGCGGCGGACCGCGCGTTGCAGGGCGACCATTTCATGGCCCGACCACACGGTTTGCAGCGTCGTGTCATTCGTGCTGGTCGTTTCCAGCAGGATGCGCACCTCGTCGGCCCGGGAGGGATAGTCGATACGCAGGTTGAACATGAACCGGTCAAGCTGGGCCTCGGGCAGGGGATAGGTGCCCTCCTGCTCGATCGGGTTTTGCGTGGCCAGGACGAAGAACGGCGAGGGCAGGGCATACGTCTGGCCCGCGACGGTGACATGCCGCTCCTGCATGGCCTCCAGCAGGGCCGCCTGGGTCTTGGGCGGGGTGCGGTTGATTTCGTCGGCGAGCAGCAGGCTGGCGAAGATCGGGCCGGGAACGAAACGGAACGCGCGCTTGCCCGGCTCGGTCTCGTCGATGATCTCCGTGCCCGTGATGTCGCTGGGCATGAGGTCCGGGGTGAACTGTATGCGCTGAAAGGGCAGGTCGAGGATCTCGGCCAGGCTGCGCACGAGCAGCGTCTTGGCCAGCCCGGGCACGCCGATCATCAGCACGTGCCCCTGGACGGCGAGCGCGACGAACAGATCGCGAATGGTTTCCTCCTGGCCGATGATGCGCTTGCCGAGCTCCTCGGCGAGGCGGACATAGCGGCCTGGCACACTGCGGAGGATTTCCACATCGGTGTCCGTGGCGGGTTGGGGCGGAGTAAGGGCGGGATTAATCATGGGAATAGGAAATGCTTAGCGTGCGGCCACGGCGGCGTTCCAGGCGTGGAGCGCCTTCCGGACCTCGGCATATTCGGCCGCGGGGATGATCGGTTTCCTGATCTCCGCGATCGCCGTGCGCTCGACTGTATGGGCGTCGATCTGCTTCCAGGTCACGGTGAGATTCTGTCCGCCCACGGAAACCGCCAGCGGCGCGGGCAGTGGGCTCGGGGCGTCTCCGGTGTAGGTCAGGCGCACGGTCTGCCGGGTGGTGAAGGGCTGGCCGTCGTTGATCTGAAGAGGACGGTCCCGCTCCGGCGCGCTGAATCCCTTGAGCCACGGAAAATCCGGCAGGGGAAGGACTGCGCTGGATGAGGCCACGCTGGCCTGCACCTTCACGGCCTCGGTGAGCGAGCTGACATCGGAGACCTTTGCCTGGCTGGCATCGCTATCCGGCCACAGGGTCGAGAGAATGGAACTGACGACGGAGCGCCTCTGCGCCGGGCTGAGGCCATGGAATGTCTCGCGGAGCCGATATTCCGCGAGTCCCTTGCCCGTACGCTGGAATGTTCCGGTCCAGCCTCCCTCCGGATTTTGCTTAAGCTCCCAGCCATCCGCTAGCACGCTGGTATCCGGCGTTCCTCCGACGATTTTGAACTCCGCTTTGTCCTTGCTGAAGACGAACCCCTGGCGCCCCGCGTCGCCGGGAGGGACGAATCCGTACGGCGTCACGCTGTCCGTCGCGTCCAGCCACAGGTCGGGGGTATTGCCTTCTCCCGGGACGAGGCAGATGGCGTGGTTGAACTGCCAGCTTGGAAAGGTGATGTCGGTCGCGCTGCCGCGATTGAGCAGGACAAAATTCGCATCGATTCCGGAAGCCTTGAGCAGGGCGATGAGGAGGTTGGCCTTGTCCTTGCAGTCGCCGAAGCGGTTGCTCAGGACCTGGGCCGGAGTGCGGGGGCGGAATCCCTGGATGCCGATCTCGACCGCGACGTAGCGCATGGCGGAGACAAACTCAAACAGGCGCTGGATTTTCTCTTCGCGCGTCTTTGCCGTCGCGGTCAGGTCCTTGGCGGTTTTACGCACGGTGTCGTCGATGAAGTCCGAGCCGTTGGCGATGCGGCGATACCAGACGGCGAAATCATCCCAGGAGGGAAGGGAACTCACGCCCAGCCACGTCACCCATTCGCTGGGCGGAGGATCGCCAGGGAGGGACTCTGCGGCGGCTTGAGGGCCGATAGTCCAACGGGAAATCTTGCGGCCGTGATCTGTCGATTCCTCCGCGGTGACGTCGGAATTCTTGAGCACCACATGATAGATCTTCTTCTCGGGGACCTTGATCTCGACCTCCGTGGAGAGAACCGGGATCTCGCGCTGTACCTCCATCGTTTCCGTTACTTCTGGCAGGGAGGCGTTCAGCATCTGGCGGATGCGGTATCCGATTTCCACGATACAGCCGGGTTTTGCCTTGGGCAGATAAACCATGGCCATGGCCCCGCAGGTGCCGGAGGTGCAGTCGGTGGCTTCCGGGAGCTTGGCCGGGTTGAAGACGATGGCGCTGCCGTCGGGCTGGATCACCCGCGCCACCTCGAGCTTGGTGGTCACGAGCGGAGGCGACTGGGGGAGAAAGACATTGGCCCACGCGGATACCGCATCTTCCCGGGCCAGGTAGACCCTTTGAAACAACCGGCGGTCGGTCGTGCGATCCTCCTCGACGGTCAGGCCGATCTCCTGCTTGAGCATGATGGCCGAGTGCTCGTCGGGGTTGGGCAGCGATTTGGCCTCGGCGATGAGTTTCCTGGTCTCCTCGGTGGGGGGCTGCTCCTCCCATACGGCATTGGGATCCTTGACTTTCACCTCGATGTCCGCGATGTCCACCGCGGTCGGAGTGGTGTTGCGGGCGGTGGCGGCCTTCTCCGGCTTGGCTTCGAGATTTACACCGAATGGCGGCTCCAGGATCGTGCCCGTCACGGGATCGGCCAGCCGGGCATGCTCGGTCTGGGCCAGGCTCGCCTTTTGATATCCATCCGAAACGAGCTGGGAGGCGCGGGCGGCGATCCAGGGGAAGGCTGCCTTGGGATTTTCCGCGAAAGCAGCAATCCAGGCCGAGGGGAAGCGCGGCTGATCGGTCTCCGCCTCCTGCTTGGTGGCGGAAACGACGGTACGCCGCGGGCTTTTCAGGATGGGCAGGAAGCTCCCGCTATCGTTCGTCCCGATCAGGACAAACTGCCGGGCGGGAATGGCATCCAGCGCTCCCTTGAGATCATTCGCAGTCAGTCGCGGGCCGCTGACCTGAAAGGCGGGGACTCCTCCCTGCGAACGACCGCCATGACCATAAAGGACGAGCCAGAACTCCTCGTCGGCGGTCCTGGCTTCGCCAAGAGCCTTGAGGATATCCTCGCGGGTGGTTTTGCCACTTATCAAAGTGATGTTCTCCAGCGGGATGCCCCGCTCGACCAGCAGACGCTTGGTCTCCAGGGAGAGACGATTGAACTCCTCCGAGTTGGCCGATGATCCGGTCAGTCCGGTCGCCACTAAAGCCCGGGAGCTGGCGCTTGATGATGACGTGAAGACAGAGAGGCAAAGCAAGCTGACCCACACTGCGGTGGCGCCGACGCTCTTGAGGGAGATCACGAGGGGTATTTCTAGGGGAAACCTCCTTTTAAACCAAGCGGGAAACCTTATAAATATTTGCGAAGGTTAAAAATCTCATTTGGCGGAAGGAAAGAGCTTCAAATGGATGGTTTTTCGCTGTCTGACCCAATGAGGTTCGATGAAACACCCTTTATCGGGGAGGGGATTCGTATTGGTACGGTATCGGGGCGTACGAGAGGCTGGATCAAAAGCGGAAAAGGACATGGAAATACCGTGTGGATTTCCACCGCCAGGCGGCGGTGCCAGACGTCCTCGGCTGATCGCGAGAAACGCTATGGCGTTTCAGTCGTTGTGACTGGATCAGACGCCGCGAAGGATGTTCCGAGTCGGCGAGGTGCTGCTCGCACTCTTCACGGCAATTTCGTCTCTGCTCCAGACTCTAGTGTCCTGTCAGCCAAGAGATTTGCATAAATTGGCAGTCCTTTGAAGGATACGATCAGCGGTAGCGGTCCAGGCGAAGGGTTTGGGACGAGCATTGTGGTCGTCGAGATAAGCGCGTATGGCTGCAACCAGATCAGCCAGGCTTGGGAAGTTTCCCCGCCGGATGGTATCGGCAGTGATCTTGGCGAAAAAGCGTTCCACCTGATTGAGCCATGAGGCATGAGTGGGAGTGAAGTGCAGGTGCCAATGGGGACGTTTAACCAGCCATCGGGACACGGTCGCCGATTTGTGAGTGCAATAATTGTCGAGCACCAGATGCACGTGTTTGCCCGCGGCGACTTCCTCAGAGACATGGGCTTCGATGTCCTTGAGGAACGCGAGGAACTCTGCGGCGCGATGCCTGCGGTAGCATTTTCCCAAAACCTCCCCTTTCTTGACATCCAGGGCGGCAAAGAGCGAGACCGTGCCGTGCCGGAAGTATTCGGGAGTGTGACCTTCGGCTTTGCCAGAGCGCAGCGCCAGCACGGGCTGGGTGCGTTCCAAGGCTTGAATCTGGCTCTTCTCATCGACGCAAAGCACCAGGGCGTTTTCCGGCGGACTCATGTAGAGTCCGACCACATCACGCACCTTGTCCACGTAATACGGGTCGGTGGAAATCTGAAAGGTCTGCGCCCGATGAGGCTTAAGGCCAAATGCTCTCCAGATGCGCGATACCGAGTCGCGCGAAATGCCCATTTCCCTCGCCATTTTCCGCGTGCTCCAGTGCGTCGCCGCTTTGGGCTTGCTGTGCAGGGTCTTCTCGATCAACTCCTGTAATCGGTCATCTCCTATGGTGCGGGGCGGACCGCTGCGCGGCATATCACTGAGCCCTTCGAGTCGCATCTGCAAAAACCGCTTCCGCAGCGTCCCCACCGTTGCGTTGCAAAAACCCATTCCCGCTGCAATCTCGGTATTGGCCTTCCCTTCGGCCATCATCAAAATCGCCTTCGCTCGCCTTACCTCATTGATCGGCGCACTCCTTCTGCGCGCCAGTTCCTCCAGAAATTTCCTTTCCTCTTTATCCAGTTCAATCTCTGCCACCGGCCGCCCTCGACGTCTCATGCCCTGATCGTCTCATAGTTCCTTTCTTTATTCAAAGAACTTATCTGACAGGACACTAGTCCAGATCGCTGAACTTACGGCGCAGGACTTTGAGAGCTAGCGCAAGTTCGATGTCGGTCAGAAGTCGACGACCCGCCTCGACGTGTCCCCAGGTGCCTTCGGATACTTCCCAGCCTTTGGCCTCCAGGCGGGCAGCCATGTCGCGCAAAGCGATGCCCTGCGCAAGGCGAAATGCCTTGAGCTTGGCTCCGAAGAGGTTTTTACGCTCTCCAGCCTTCGCGCCTTTACGACCGGCCATTACGTAACTATACGAATCTTGCATGTCTTGCATCCTATAGCAGTATACGATTTTGCTGGAGTTTTTTCTCGTGCCGGATCACGATTGAAAAACTCAAATGAAACTCCCGGTGCCCCTCACACTAGTCTTGGTTGTTGCTGTCGCTACGCTGATAGCGTACAGCGCTCTGCGGTCCTATACCGGTGCCAAAGAGCAGCGTATTCATGACCTGCAGGCATCTTCTGACGTACAGATCGACGTCCTCGCTCCGCTTCTGCAAAAGTACAAGCTGGGGAGTGGAATCGGTACGACGGAAAGGACATTCTCCGAGTTTGTGTTCGCTCAGGTGGCGGCTGGCAAGCTGCCCGAGGCTGAGGCGAAGCAGGCTTTGGATTCGATTTCCCGGTCCGGGCTGGGGGAGCCTGTATTGACTTCACGTGGCTGGGTGATGCCGGTCCTTGCTGGAAATTGATATGCGCTCGAGCAAGGCATTTACTCTGATGGAGCTGCTGATCGTGATAGCGATCATTGGCATCCTGATGGCACTGTTGTTCCCAGCGGTCGGGTCGGCTATCAACGCGGCCCGCAAGGCCCAGGCAAGAAATGATGCCACCCAAATTGTCAACGCCTGCATTGCTTACGAGACTGAATTCGGCAGCGGACCTTGGGGAACAAACACCTTAACAGAAGTGAAAGATGACCTGCTCGCCAGGCTCATGGGAACAAACGCTCGCCAGATTATCTTCTTGGAGGTTCAAGATACGAAAGGAAAACGGAAACCCGGATTCACAAACGGGGCTTTTCAGGACCCTTGGGGAGCTCCCTACCAGATTGCCTACGACACAAGCTACTCCTCCGACATTCGCAACGCTGGCACGAATGGCTCGGAGAAAGTCCGGAAAAACTACGCTGTCTGGACGGACCCGAGTAAACAAAGATGGTTTACTAACGTAAAGCCTTTACAAAGGTACGTTGAGTCGTGGTGATCAGCCGCTACGGGACAGAGATATGATCCTGTGAGCCGTGTCCGAGCTTCTGCGAAAAGCCGAACGCGACCAACACGGTATTCCGCATCGTCACGGGCTTAAGGAGATGCGACTGGTGAAAACCAAGGCTGCCCCGAAAGGCAGTGGTAGAATACACCAGCGCCGATAACCTGGACAAGCTATCCGAGGAAACAGGCGAGCAAAGAAACCCTCCGTATCGCGGTCGATAATTTCTCGAATACCCACTTGGCTTCAATCGAGGGACTTCGATGTATGCCAGGCGTTTATCGCGTCGTTCTTGCCATTGTCTGGCTACCAGTAGCGGGAACATGTTCCCGTATCCCCGGGGTTCAATACGATTCGAAAAATTCTCTCTTCACGGCATGAAGAGCTTCCCTGGCCTCCAGGGCTGCCTGATCGGCAGCGCTGGCAGAGGGTGACGCTCCATCGAAGGAACAAAAGGCGATGAAAATTGCCTGCGGAGTCCTCTGATTTGCGGATTACTCTACAGATGCCGGGAGTCCCGGCTTTCCAGGTGGGCTGGGGCAAGGTTGTGAATCACGACCGCTTGAACCCCATTCAAGTGCTCAGCGGTTTCACATTTTTCATCAATGTGTCATGAAAAAGAATATGGATATCAGTCGAAATATGGCGACCTCAGCATATGCCTTGGGGCTGATCTGGTTCCGCCACTCGAATGAGTGGCGGAGTCTACGGGGCTCGAACCCGCAACCTCTGCCGTGACAGGGCAGCGCTCTAACCGATTGAGCTAAGACTCCTTGCGCGAGGGAGGGTAAATATCTCTGGTTTCTCGGATTTGCCAATCCTTTTTTCGGGAAAATTTTCAAGCCCGGTGGAAATCCGGTTGGGCTTGCTTGGAGGAGGGCCTCGCGGCAGAGTAGAGAGCTCGCAGCCGACCTCCCGGTTGCTTCAAAAACAAACGAACGACGATGATCAAAAATACCGCTTCCGCCCATTGGGAAGGCAATCTCAACGATGGCAAGGGAACCATCACCACGAACAGCAAGGTGCTCAATGAGACGCCTTATTCCTTCAAGGCTCGTTTCGAGAACGGTACCGGAACCAATCCCGAGGAATTGATTGCGGCTGCGCACGCCGGATGTTTCACGATGGCTCTGAGCCTCTTCCTGGGCAACGCTGGCTTTACCCCAAAATCTCTCAATACCTCCGCCGAGGTGATCCTGGAGCAGGTGAAGAGCGCATGGGCCGTGACCAAGGTGCATCTCTCTCTGGAGGCCGAGGTTCCCGGCATCGATGAAGAGAAGTTCGACGAGCTTGCGGCTTTCGCCAAGGCGAACTGCCCGATCTCGAAGCTCCTCAACGCGACGATCACGCTCGACGCGAAGCTCGTTTCCTGAGGCCCTGTCGAGGGCCTGCGGAGAGCGGTGATGCGGTCCATCGCCGCTTCCGGGGCTCGTCTTGATTTTTCAGCGGCGCATCTCGCAAGGTGCGCCGCTTTTTTTAGTTTGCCGACTTGGGCGTTTGCCGGTTGGCTGCCTCTTCGGTGCCTCGCACGATGGGGCGGGACTCCGCGAAGAGATTCTGGTCGAAGAAGTCGGCGCGGATCGATGCCTTGGTGGTTCCGGCGGGACAAGCAAACTCCTGCCGGGCGCCAAACCGCCCCGGCGGACCGGGGGAATCCGCCTCCCCCTGATTGCTCGGCAGGCGACCCTTTCGTTGCTTGGCGGGCAGGGAATCGTAGCTCACCGCCACATCGAGATGCCGGGAGGCTTCATCGGCGGAGAGATTCACCGCGCGGAGGCTCCAGGAAAGGGTCAGCTTGCCCTCCTTGACCTCGTCCGAAAGCAGGGCGATGGATGCCGTCTCGTCGGAAAGGGCTGGGTTCGGTTGGGGCAGTGCAGCGACTGCGCTCTGGATGGCGTTTTTTTGCTGCTGTACCTCTTCGGTCTGCCACTGTGGGCGGGCTGCCGCGAGTTTGGTGATTCCTTCGAGGGCCTGCTGGTAGTAGAGCGCGGCCTGGGTGGCATTTCCCTTACCGGCGTAGGCTTCGGCGGCTTTCCGTAATTTGCCGACACGCTCAAGATAGTCCTGCAACTGCTGGGGCGTGGCCTTGGCGAGACGCAGGTAGTTTGCCCGCATCTCCTGCAGGGCGATGGGGGCCTCCGGGATCGGGTCTTCCGGCACGATGACCTGCTGGGCCACCAGCGATGTTCCCGCCAGGACGAGGGAACAGCCGAAAATAGCGAGGCGATGCAGGGTCGTACGAGGCATGAAGACAGAGGTTATCCGAGCGAATTAACGCACCTGCGGCGTCCGGTCAACCCGGGCGTACATCTCAGGAGGCCGGAGTCGGTGTCGGCGAAGGCTTCGGAGTCGGCGAGGCCGTTGCTTTTGCGGACGGGGTAGGAGAGGCTGAGGGCGCCGCCGTCGGAGTGGCCGACGGTGAAGGCTTGGGCGTCGGCTTGGGACCGAGGGCCGCATCGTAGGCTCCGGCGATTTGAAGCGCCAAGGGCTCAAGGTTCACATTTTCACGATTGGCGAGGACCGTCACGCAGAGAAGATCCTTGGGATCGGTGAAGCGGCAGAGGATGGAGGAAAAGCCATCCGCGCTGCCCGAGGCAATCATCAGGCCGGGACGACCGGGGAAACGCCAGGGACCCGAGGTGGGCACCGCTGCCTTGGTGCTGGCCGGGGTGAAGATCAGCTTTTTGAGATCGGCATTCTTCAGCAGCAGGTCGCCAGCCAAAGCCATGTCCCAGATGCTGATATCGGAGGCGGAGGAGTAGATGGCAGCCCGGAAAAGGGCCTCGGAGAGTGCGACCGGTTTGAGATCGTCATCGCGATAACCGACTGCGGGCTCCATCGGGTTGATGAAGACGGCTTCCTGCAGGAATTTCTTCGGCTTTTCACCGCCCTCGGGAAGGTCGCGCGGGAGCTGCGGGATTTCTCCGGCAAAGAATGTCTCCTTAAGGCCGAGGCGATCGAATTGCCTGGCCCGGACAAAGCTCTCATAACTCTGACCACTTGCGGTCTCGACGAGGAGTTGCAGGAGCAGATAATCCGAGGCGCTTGGCGCATATTGGGAGCCCGGGGGGAAGATGGGGCCCTGCTCGGCGACGGCCTGGAAGAGCTGGGCTGGCGGATCGCCGGGGTTTCTTGGCGTTGCCTTCGTATAGTCCGGGAGCCCGGACTGATGCTGGAGCAATTGGCGCACCGTCACCCCATGCCAGGGGGCGGGCGTGAGGGGCACGTACTGCTCGATGGGATCGTCCAGCTTCACCTTGCCGTCCTCGACGAGCTGCAGCACGGCCACGGCGGTATAGGCCTCCGCCATCTGCCCAATCTGAAACAGGGTGCGGGAGGCGCTGAGCAGCTTACGGGCGGAGTCCGAGTACCCGTAACCGGTCACTCGCGTGATATACGGTGCCTGGACGATGGCTACGGCCACGCCCGGGATTTTGTTCTCGCGCATGTACTCGACCACCATCTGGTCGACCGATTTTCCCTGGAAAAGGAGTTCGGAGTTTCCGCGTTCAGCAGCCGGAGCTCCGGGAGTTACGAATGCGGCGGATGCCGCGATGAGCCATACAAGGCCGGATTTTTTCATTTGGAAGGCAAGCCTGAGCAATAGCACAGACCTGCGATAAAGCCTAGAGGGCAGTTCTTTCCCCGAGCGGTGAACAGGGGAATTTTCCTATTCAAGCCACAAACTTCTGCGCGATAGGCATGCGTCGTCCCATGCCAAAAGCCCGTCCCGTGACCTTCAATCCCGGAGCGGCCTGCTCGCGTTTGTATTCATTGAGATCTACCCGCCGGACGATCCACCGCACGGTTTCGGCATCGAATCCCTGCTTGATGATATCTGCGCCCGAAAGGTTTTCCTCCACGTAGAGGGACAGGATCGTATCGAGGAGATCGTAGGGGGGCAGGGTGTCCTGGTCCTTTTGGTCGGGCCGCAGTTCGGCGCTCGGCGGTTTGACGATGGTGTTGCGGGGAATGATATCGCCGTTGCGGTTGATGTACTCGGAAAGCTGGTAGACGACGGTCTTGGGGACGTCGGATATCACCGCCAGCCCGCCGCACATGTCGCCATAAAGGGTGCAATACCCGACAGCCAGTTCGCTTTTGTTGCCGGTCGTCAGGAGCAGGCTGCCGAATTTGTTGGAAAGCGACATCAGCGTCAGCCCACGGAGGCGCGCCTGCATGTTCTCCTCGGTCGTGTCCTCCTTCAACCCCTCAAAAACCGGTTTCATCTGCCCGAGGAAGGCCTGGAAGCTCTCCTGGATCGGAATATTCAGGTATCGGATGCCGAGATTGCGAGCAAGGAGCTCGGCATCGTCCACGCTGTGCTGCGATGAGTAGCGCGACGGCATGGCGACGCCCAGGACATTGCTGCGGCCCACGGCTTCGGCGGCCAGCACAGCCGTCAGGGCCGAGTCGATGCCGCCACTCAGCCCCAGCACGCAGGACTTGAAACCGCATTTCCCCATATAGTCGCGCAACCCGAGGACGAGCGCGTCGTAGAGGTCGGCCATGTCGGAGCGCGAGGGTTTCAGGCCCTGCTGGATGTCGTCTTCGTTGACGATGGCGAGTTCCTCGGTAAAGGAGGCGCCGCTCCAGATGGTCCTGCCGCTGGAGGAAACCGCCAGAGAGTTTCCGTCAAAGACGAGCTGATCGTTTCCGCCGACGGCGTTGCAGTAGTAGAAAGGAACGGCGTATTTCCGTGCCAGTTCCTCGATCATCGCCGTGCGCTGGCGGGGTTTGCCCAGGGCAAAAGGCGACGCGCTGAGATTCAGGATGGCCGTCACGCCTGCGGCGGTCAGCTCCCGCACGGGATCATGCGTATAGAGGGGGCGGGGGAGGTATTCCCCGGTCCAGATATCCTCGCAGATCGTGAGGCCGAAGCGTTGCCCGGCGATCTCGACCGGGGCGTGGTGCGTGGCGGGCTCGAAGTAGCGAGCCTCGTCAAAGACGTCGTAGGTCGGGAGCAGCGTCTTGTGGACGATTGCGGGCGCCGTCCCGGACTGAAGGACAGCGGCGGCGTTGCGAAATGGCCGGCCATGGCTGGCCGTATTGGCTGCGACAAAACCCACCACCAGCGCTCCGCGGGTTATTGCGCCTTGCAGTTCCGCGAGGGCCTCCAGATTGCCCGGTACGAACTGCGACTTGAAGAGCAGATCCTGCGGGGGATAGCCGGTGATCGAGAGCTCGGGCGTGAGGACGATATCCGCGCCCTCCGAGGTGAGCTTCTCGTAAGCGGAGAGAATACGTTCACAGTTCCCGGCGAAGTCGCCGACTGTTGTATTGAGCTGGGCAAAACCGATCTTCATTTTCCTACCAGAATCCCCACTGCCGCGTCGTCATGATGTACAGGCCCAGGCCGAGATTGGCCACGGCATGGGCTGTCACGCAGGCAAACAGGCTTTTCGTCTTCACGGCAATGGCGTTGAAAATAATACCAGAGAGAAACGCGGCAGGCCAGTCCGCCTGACTGTGGACCAGCATGAACAGCCCGGCGACTCCGAAAAAAGACAGGTGGGAATACGCGCCGAACGGAACCTTCTGAAAATCCTCTTTGATCAGGTAGCGCATGAGGAAACCCCGCCAGAATATCTCCTCCACCAGCGGCACCACGATGACCAGCCGGGCAAAGCGGGCCGCGATCATCAGTGCCGGGACCGCACCCTCAGTTCCCAGTGCATAAGGGTCGAAGCCGCCGGTCTGCCGAGGTGAAAACCCGAGGAACGCCTGGGGGGCGACCCAGACCGCCAGAATCAATAGTCCGCCGAGGACGCCGATCCAGCCCGGAGCGAGCGGGCCAAACTGATAGTGCCTCCAGTAATAGAGGAGCAGCCCTCCGCAAACCAGGGTCTGGAGCGGGAAGACCCAGTACTTCGGCGTCGCCAGCCACCATTGGCCGGACTCCGCTCCCAGCGAGGCAATTCCCTGCTCCACGGCCAGGAACAGCATGAACGCGACGAACGGAACCGTATAGGCCAGGAGCAGTGGCGGGAGGGATTTGCGGCTGGACATGGGCGGACACCCTAGACGGCGACTGCGCCCGGAGCCAAACAGTTTTCCTTTCCTCCTTGCTCCCGGGTTTGTTAGCGTCCCCGGCGTGTCGAGCAATCCGGTGTATCTTTTCTTTCGGACCCCGCCGAGTTTTGGCCCGTTTTTCCTCCGGATGGCTCTGGTGGCGATCTTTCTCTATCAAGGCGGCCAGAAGGCCTTCGGCTGGTTTGGCGGGGAGGGATGGTTGGCTACCGTGCATGCCTGGACGTCGGCGGAGGGCGTGGACATGCCGGTCATTCTGATCTCCTCCGCCATCGTGGCTGAGCTCGTCGTCGTGGTGCTTCTCTTTTTCGGCCTTCTCACTCGTCTCGGCGGGCTGCTGGTGGTGATCCTGATGGGAGCTGCGATCTTTTACGTCCATGGCGGGACGACTTTTGAGAATGTCCAGCTCCCCCTGACCATCCTCGCATCAGGCCTGGCCTTACTGTTTCTCGGCGGCGGGCATCTCTCGATCGACCGCGTAATCGGTTCCAATCTCCTGCCAAATATTGGATAAATTGCCGTTGACGGCAGGGGCCGCGGTCGAGATACTGCCTGACCCATCGCGGGTATAGCTTAATGGTAAAGTTCCTGCCTTCCAAGCAGGCCATGCGGGTTCGATTCCCGCTACCCGCTCCACTTCCTCAGTCACCTACCCCGAAGGGGGATTTTCTGGAGTACTCAGAACAAGAGTCGGAGCATAGTCTTCAATGGGAATGAGCCGGGACGGCTCTCCGCCAAAAAATGGGGACGAGGTCATTTGTTGATGTTTTTGTGTTAGCC
>ERZ778023.2675-NODE-2675-length-20528-cov-54.410834_pt1 | contig 20528 bp, 9 predicted proteins | sample MGYA00375753_ERZ778023 | MGnify/ENA primary metagenome ERZ778023 (study PRJEB29350, sample SAMN05389822) | bioreactor metagenome | isolation source: Ammonium sulfate bioreactor | place: South Africa: University of Cape Town | collected 2014-04-04 ... | reverse complement strand
GGGTCAATCCAATGGAATAACAGTGGCAGGAAACACCTCAGAAAAACAAACAATTGCATTATATCGTCCATCAAATGTTATTTTAGATGCAAATAAATATCTTTTTATAACAGATAGTTACAATAATCGAATAATTGGATCAGACGAAAAAGGTTTTCGTTGTATCGTTGGATGTACTGGTTCATCAGGTTCAAATTTCGATCAACTATCTATTCCACGAAGTATCGCTTTTGACACTTCTGGAAATCTATATGTTGTTGATCGTAATAACAGTCGGATTCAAAAATTTATTTTATCAACAAATTCATGTTGTAAGTATAGACATATTCTCATCAGACCTATCAAATACTGTTTTTCAATCATTCAGTACCTCAACTAGTCGTCATATCAACCTGTGATAACGTAAATACAATCGGAAGTAATTGTAATATCACCTCATTTCCGTGTGATTCTCTCATTCCTTGTCAAAATAATGGAACTTGTTTAAATACAAATACAAATGATTACGGTTATGAATGTAATTGCACTGCTGGTTTTGATGGTATTCGATGTGAAAATGATCGCCGACCTTGTAAACCAAATACTTGTTGGAATAATGGAACATGTAATGAAACATCAGATACAACATTCGAATGTTCATGTGATCAAGGTTGGACAGGTAAACATTGTGAAAAAATAATAAATTATTGTGAAAATATCGAATGTAAAAACAATGCTCCATGTCGACCATCGCTTATGAATTACACATGTGAATGTCTCGGTGAGTATTATTCTGGTCGACATTGTGAAATCGCTTCAACAAAGCTGATCGTTCTTCAATATGTTTCAAAATCATTTGGATATGTTGCAATTATTGCTTTAGTTAGTGTTGCTGCTTTTGTTATTATAATGGATATTCTTAAATATGGTTTCGGTATCGATCCAACCAAACATGATTTAGAACGAATTCAACGTGACAAAGCCAAGAAACGAGCCTTGGCTAAACGTCGGCCCGTAATTCAAAGATTTACCTATGTTAATTAAATAAATATCTCTGATAAGAATAACATGCTCTTTTTTTCTTTTTCTCATTCGCAAATAAAACCACGCTTTGAAATGACTAAATTTCTTTTGAATTTTTTCCTATTAAACACTTGTTGTCTATTAATTGCAAGTCAATCAAATTTAACACTCGATGCGTTTTTTAATTATACAACAATCAGTTCGCTTAGCTTAGCATCAACTGGCGATTTTTTACTTGTTGAAGCACGAAGTCCTCAATGGGATTTGAATACATACGAAGATTGTCTATGGTTATGCACTATGCAAAAATGCAACATAATTACAAATCGATATTTTCCTGGAATGAAATATAAATGGTCACCCGATGGCAACACATTCGTATTTTTAATGAAATCAAATTCCACATCGAATACCGATTTGAATTTTTCCTATTTACCAAAATTAAATTCAGATTTTGAACCAAAATTGTATTTCTATTCGATTAAAACCGAGAAAATCACATCGATTTCAATTGACAGTGAACTTCCAACTGCTTTAACTTGGGCTAAAAATGATTCGTCCATTTACTATTCAACAGTAAATGTCAGTTCATTAACTTCAACTATTCATGAACTTGATTTGACTGAAAAGCAAATTACAAAAAAAGATATTGTTCAAGTTCCATTTCTAATTCCTGAACTTGTATATAGTTCAACCACAAGTCAATTGATTTTCCTCTCAGCATCACTTACAATGGAATACTTTAATAATTCACAAATCTACTCGTATGATCTTCAAAAACCATCTTCAATTAAACAATTAACAAACGATTCAAGTTCAAAAACGAATCTTCAATTACGTTACGATAGAACCGATATATTTTTCCTATGTGGAACTATTAGTTTAGCTGGTTTAACTCAACCAAGACTTTATTCGCTGAGTTTAATTACGGGAGAACGCAAACGTTGGTTTGAAGATCTTCAAGGAGCGATTCAAGATTATGCGCAAAGTCCAGAGGATCATTCTGTTTATTCTCTTTGTCAATCAGGTCTTGAAATTCAAATATATTCACAAAATCTTGGCGAAAGTATATCGAAGTATTCATTCGGTGCTGCTGGATCGTATCTTTCGATTTCCATTTCAACTCTCGGTCAAATTGCTTTTGTTTTCACGGATTCGCATATTCCTCAAGAAGCTTATTTTATCCAGGATATCGAACATTTAAATTCCGCAATACCACTAACACATTTCAACGCTCATTTCGAAAACATTCGTCTACCTCGAAGTGACTCTTATAAATGGAAAAATCCGGATGATAATCAAACAATTGAAGGCAATCTCTATTATCCACCGGGTGTTAACGATCCAAAAAATCTCCCTCTTCTCGTTCTTATTCATGGTGGACCCACAGGTGCTGATGTACGGAATTTCGTAGGTCATTGGTATTATTGGGCACCATTAGCTGCTGCACAAGGTTGGCTCGTTCTTCAGCCGAACTATCGAGGTTCGACAGGTTACGGCGATGAATTTGTTAATCAAATTCGATACGAAATTCTAACCAAACCGTCGAAAGATATTCTCAGTGGAATCGATCAGTTAGTTGCTGATCAATACGTTGATCCCAATCGAATATCCGTCGGTGGATATAGTTACGGCGGAATATTAACAAATTGGTTAATAACTCAAACAACACGTTTCAAAGCTGCTCTATCCGGTGCTGGCTCCGTTGAACATGTTTCATTTTGGGGTATGCAGGATACACCTGCCTATCTTCAAGCTTTACTCGGCAGTTTTCCATGGGAACAACCAGCACTCTATCAAAATCAATCAGCTATTTACTATTTCGATCGTATTCGTACACCGACGCATATCGTCGCCGGTACAGCCGATGTACGTGTGCCATTCAGTCAAAGTTTAATGTTAGAACGAAGTTTACGTCAACTCGGCATACCCGTTCAATTGTTGTTACTACCTAATGAACAACATGTGATTGCTAATAATCCATGGCATGGCAAAATCAAAGTTCGAGAGGAACTCGAATGGTTAAAACGCTTTGGTTAATAGTTTTGCGTTCTCTTTTCTCTTTTGATTGGCTTGTATCATGTGTCGCACAACTTTCTTTCTTTTTTACTAATAAACAGAACGGCAACATGTCATTACCGTGAATTACTCGGTTAGTTAAAGTGCAAACGTAAACGTTTCTTTTTTCTTCTTGTTTTCATTCATCAAAACATCAATGTTCTGGTTGATACTTTCAATTTTTTGCTATACGTTTATTGTCAGCGGACTCCTGGTCAATTTTATTCAACTGTTAACATGGATATTCATTCGTCCATGGAATAAATCTCTCTATCGATTGATTAATTACTATCTTGCTTCATTAATCTGGAGTCGTGAGTCTGTTTTTTGAATTACATTCGATAATTTTTTGGTTAAGAATTAACTTTTCTCTATACGTATTGGGCAAATTCCGAAGTGACGATCTATGTCGACCCAAACGATGCGAAATACATCAACCGTGAACATGCACTCTACCTTCCCAATCATCGATATGAAATCGATTGGCTCGTTGCTTTAGTTGTCAATCGATATCTCGGCTTTTTAGGAGTAAAAAGAATCTTTAAAAAATTTTTTGAAATCGTTTTTCTGTATCTTAAGGGTACAAAAATCGTCGGCAAACGTTCGTTAGCATTCATTCCCGTTCTCGGCTATTCATGGTTTTTTACTGAATCGATATTTCTTCGTCGAAGTTGGGTGACAGATCGAAAAATCCTCGAGAAAGATATTCAAGAACTTGTCAATGATTATCCAAAAGATCATTTCTTCAATGTATTCTCATTTCGAGTGGTTCTATTGAATTGAACAATTTCCTTTTTTTTTGTAAGGTTATTATAACCTGTGAAGGAACGAGATACACCGAAGACAAACGTTTGGAAAGCATGAAATACGCCCGAGAAAAAGGTCTACCGGAATTGAAATATCATATTCTGCCAAGGACAAAGGGCGCAAGTTTGGTTATGCAGGGCGTCAAAGGCAAAAGTAAAGCTTCTCTTTTTCAAAATTAATATATTGAAGATGTGTGTTGTAGTACCAGCTGTTTATAATTTCGTCCTTGCTTTCTCTAAGGACAGTGCGCCAACTAAACTTCGTTCAATATTAAATCGACAACCTTGTCGAGCTCATATTTATCTCAAACGAATATCGATGTTGGATATTCCGTATGAAAATGAGGAACAATCAGGTCAATGGATTCATCGAATCTTTCAAGAGAAAGTAAAAAAACATTCTATAGTCAATTGAAATGTTTACATGTTTGTTTTTTAGGATCAAATCTATGAATATTTTATTCAAAATGATAAATTCAATCTTCCTCAACTGACTCTCAAACGAAATTTTCACGATCTCATCATAGAAATCTTCTGGCTCGTGTCTATCGCCATGCCTTCGTTGATCTACTTCGTCAAATTCATTTTCTGCAGTTCATTCATGGCAAAATGTTTCTTCGGGATTATTTCATTTATTTCTTATATAATTTTTCAATGGATGATTAATCAATCGGTTGTAAAAAAATGATAAAAAGAAAATTTTGCATGCATAGATTAAAATAAATGTTTAAAACGGGGGGGTATTTAAGCAATAACTGGAGCTTGAGCAACTTTGCCTTGATTGTTGACGAAAACACGGACTCGATCCGTACGAAAGTCCATGGTGACTGGTGAACCTTGTTTGATTTGAACAACATTTCGAAAACCTAAAAACAAGGAAAAATGAAGACAAAAAACGCACGCACATAAAACGAGAATTACCGGTTTCTTTTTTGATTGTTTCAACGGCTTCAGCACCGTTCTTGCCAACTAATTCCGGCCATTGACGTTTCGGTCCTGTGTCTTGACCTCGAACGACAATCACAGGCACATCAATGAGTTTTGTTCGTGTGAGACCAGTTGGTTTCACGCTGATACGTCGATCATTCGTGTACAATAATTTGCCATTTTTATCTTCGATTCGAACACGTAATGAGTAATCGAAACCATTGACAATGTCTTTGGGCGAGTATTTAAGTGCAAATGCCATCGGAAATCGAATCGATTTGCCGACCGTACGCGCAATGACACGTGCTGGTGCATCAGCAAGCGATGTATCTTGTAATTCGACGATTAATTTACCTTGAGCATCGACAATCGCTCGTGGTACATCGGGAAAAACAACTCGACCACGTAGAGTTAATTTACGTTGTTGACTAGTTGAAACTTCTGCTGCTTGAATAGATGCAAAAGCAACTAAGCAAACAAAAAGTATTATTTTCATCATGTCTTGTTTTTGCGTCGTTGATAAATGAGAGAGAAAAACAATCTTTATCAATAACTATTTCTTTTTTTTTTGTACCAAACGAATGGAAAAATATGTACATACATCGAACGAAAAGGAAGCCCGATTCGACTTGTAGATGTGCGACATCTATATTTTTAACACGTCTCGCAAGCGAATGAATGAATCACTCGTCTTATTATTTATTTTCTATTTATTTGCGTATCTGCCTGCTTTAAGTTTTTTTTTGTTTTACATTCGTTTGCACCGATAATTTCTCAACAACAACACTTTCATATTTTCTCTAGAAAAACACCAAAACTTTTGAATGATATTTAGTTCATAAACATAATATACAATTCGAATCACCACCATGACTGTTGTTACATCCGATAGTGATGCACAACAACAGCAAACACAAGTCCATTCAACATTCGAATGGAAAACTTTGATTGAAACTTTCAACGACAATACGAACAGTAATAAATACATAGAACTTGTTCAATCGATTCTGCGATGGTTGGTTTTGAGCAAAATGTTGTCTTTCGTTTTGAATATTGTTGTTGGATTTTTCCTAGGGACGATCTTCTCGTACGAGCCGATGTCAATAGCGAACAGTTTCTCTATTCATTTGTGATTCTTTCGACACATTATCTTGTCGGAGGTTTAGCACGAGGTTCGATCTTACTTCAATTTCTCGAATTTGTATTTTATTTTCTCAATATAGTTGAACGTACCTATTTTACTGATGTGATCAATGTAGGCAAATTATTCTTAAAATATCTTTTACAAAATCTTCTACCGAAAAGCAATGAACTAACTCGAGTAAATTTTTGGTTTCGAAAAAGAGACGAAAAAGTTATGTTTTTGATTTTAGTTGCCGATATTGAATGCAATTAAATCCTTGTGCTACGCGCAAACATTTCTCTCAGCCAGTGAAATCAAAGATTGTCTTGAATTGATAAAGAAATCCGATGAACCACAAATAAATAAAGATGGTAAAACGATAAAAAGAAGAAGATAAATTTATGAATTCGATTTTGCAGATCGTCGTCTACGTTCATCGAACGTCACTCGTCGAGAAATGGGCCTTGTGGATACGCTATGCAATACGACTCTCTTCGATTTCTCGTCTGCAGACGAAAACAAACGCGAAAGACCAACTAAATTGACATTTCCTAGTAGCAAAACTCAATCTTTCATTTTCGAAGATTTATCTTTCCTTTTTGTAGAACATTTCAGTCAAATTCTTCTCTCCTATTTCAAACAAATTCACGGTGAACAATATTTCACTGAGATTATCTTTCAAATATTATCTATAAAAAATTCCAAACCAACAACAACATTGGATGATATTCTTCAAAAGGATATCATTCAATTCGAACAAGAATTCCATTTCAATTCAATTCAACGAAATCTTGACTTTATTCGACGAGCAATTCAATTGCCCATCATCGAACCATTGAATGAACTTCGATTGAATCAATATTTTACTCTCGTTCTTCATTCGATTCTCATTGGATTGAAATATGTTGAATTGACAAGTGAAAATGATGAGCCCATAGCCAACGATCAAATTCTTCATGATATCGCACGAATAGCTATTAAATTCGGCGATATTATTCGTCATTCAACACGAAATACATTTCTCAATTATCATTTATTTCTAAGCATTCTTCTAACTAAAGGCATCAGACAACTATCAGCCATTGACAAACCGTAAGAACAAAACGAATTTTCGAGTCTTTTGTTGAATATTTTCATGTCTAGATCAATGAATAATCTCTTGATTCATTTAACCGCCTTGTTAATGTTTGCAGTTCGAGAATTAATCAATGATCTATCACATTCAGATGAGAACAATGAAAATCTACCGGAGAAATTCCTATGGACAACAACAGTACTTCAATCAACACAACGATATGCATATTTGAAAAAGATTCAAACATTAAAAATCTTTTTTACTATTCTCAATCGATTGACAATTAATTCGCCGAGAAAATTAAGTTCGACAATTCCCGATGCACCACCATTGCCAGCTGATATTCTGCCAACAACAACAACAGCAGCAGCAGCAGCAGCGGACACACCGTCCGAAGATACATTCGGCATAAGCTCGTTGTTTGATGAATCAACGGCTGTTGTTCTAACAAATACAACGGCATCGGTGGCGCAAACAAGTTTCGTTCGATCGCTATCGATATCGAGTCGAAAACGAACGATTTTAAATCGTTGTCTGGAAACGGATCTTTGCTCGGAAGACTATTTCGATCAAGATGATCTCTATGATTTGTTAAACTATCTTGATAAGAATTATTTCAATGAAAATCATTCGATTCTTCTCAATGATTTAAAAGATACACTTAATAATAAAGAACAAATCGAAAATCTTGCTCATTTAATTCAACAATCGATGCCATTGCCACGTTTCATACATAATCTTATTCAACATGAAATACTTACGCATCAAAATGAAGATTTACTTTTGGAATATTTGAGTATTTCATTTGAACAATCGTGGCCCGTACAATTGCCAATAAATACATTGATTGTATTCTTAAAATTCATTCTTAAACGTCAAAATTCGGAACTGATTTGTTTATTATGGCAAAAATTTCTCGATAGTCTATCGAATGACATCGCTCTAGAACATTTACAAATCTTTCTCATATTTTTTCATCAATTAACCAATCAACAACGAAAAACTATTCTTCTTCAACTTGTCGATAAAATTCAAAGTCAAACGAAACCCAATCTATCGTTGTTAATTCTATTCGAATATATGATGTTTAATTTCTATGAAATATCAATTGATATCATCGAAAATATTCAACAATTGATATCAAAAATTGATGCAACACTTACATTTCATTTCAATCAAATCGTATCGAAAAATAATTCCAATTATCTCGATAGTTTCGCACTGAAAACACTCTACAACAGTTCAATTTACAATCGATTCTATGATTATCTTATTAAACAACTGAATTTTACAAGAATTAACAAAGAAGATTTGACAAATACAACTATCAAACAATATTACGATCTTCTTTGGCGTATTCTCGGTTATTTACCACCATCGATTGAATTTCTCGAGCAAATGAATACGTACACGGACACAACACATTTATTACATTTATTTCGATTAGAAAAACGAATTCTTCAAGATAAACATATAACTGAGTTTCTAGCGAAAGAAATTTCATTTAAAGATATTCAATGGTTTCAATCATTAACACAAACAACACATTCAACATTCGATTTAATTGTCTATCAAATTCTACTACAAAATCTTTCGTCAACATCCGATGAAATCAATCGATTCTATGAAATCTTTGTTCAAGAATTAAAACATTCGTTGAATATCAATTCATCACTTGAATATCTTTCAATTATACCAATTAATAAACCAACAATCGAACCGAAAACATCAACAATACCAACATTACCCAATGATTTCGACGAGCTATTTACATTTCAATTGAATTCATCTCTTGAACAGACCACCACCGATCTTTCGTATATATTTCTTCGACAAATTCTTCAAATTCTTTTAACAATCAATTCAGAAATCGATAATAAACAACTCTATATACTCATTCAATTAGATGGCAATCTACAATTTCTTAAAGAACAAATTAAATTAAAAAATATCAACAATGAATCGATTCAAAACGATATCTACGAATATATTTACAAGACAATATTCGAAATTTTATTTAACATAAATTATCCAAATGAAATTCTCACCGAAGAGATCTATCACGATCTCATCAAATATCTCGATGAACAATTTCAACCGACTATTTTTCAACAATGTCTCGCGCCACATGATCTCTTCGATCTACTCTATTTAACAGCTCAACCCAATCATTCATTGTCGATCTTTGCACGAATGTTAATGTTATTCAATAAAATCTTTTCCTATTCAAATCAATTTCCACAAGCCATTGAAAAACTCAATCGTATTGCTAATCTATCGAAAATCGAACTTGCACAATGGTTATCCAAACTTGTTCTTCCGCCACCATTCGAACAAACATCGGTCTATACGCCTGAACAATGCAAACACGTTCTTGAAACATTCACTAAATATCTCATACGTAAACATGACAATGGTACGCCGATGATAAACGAAAATGTTTCGATTTCTATACTTCAAATTTTAATCGAACTCGGCAATGAACTTCGACAAGCCGATAAATTTGCACTTGGCTTTCCGCAAATCATTCAACTATTAGTTATTCTCGCTGGTCACGGGTCAGGCAATGGACATGGTTATCTATTTCAAGCTGCAATTCAATGGTTACAATCATCGACCGAGATTCTCACCGAGTCCGATCAAATTCTTCGTTCGACTCTCTCGATTTTTCATTCGAATCTCGTCGAAGCCAGTGTCTATCTCCTTTCGTATATCAATGACATTCTATTTGCATTGAAATATCTATCATTACATGAATCACCGTCATCGTTCGACAGTGATGAATCGAATAACGATGATGATGATGACGACGATGATAATGATAATAGTAACGCAATGTTAACATTCGATGAAACAAAGAAATCATCGAATGATTACGATCCAAATAAACTTTGCACGTATACAACAACAAAAAAAGAATATGCCAATCAACATTGGTATCATTGTCACACGTGTAAAATGATCGAACGTGTTGGTATCTGTCAAATTTGTGCGAATGTTTGCCATCGAGATCATGACATATCCTATGCGAAATATGGCTCGTTCTTTTGTGATTGTGGTGCACAAGAAGATGGTTCATGTCAAGCTTTAGTCAAACGACCAGCAGCAACAACAACAAATCCTATTCCAACAACATCGATCGCTAAGAAAAAGACAATCAAAACTACGAATAAAAAATCAACGAAATTAACCAATCGACAACGTCGATTGATTCGACAGATTAATTCTAAACAACAAGAATTCCATTCATGTCTTCAAACGACATCGATTCTTTCGAATACATTTCATTTATTTCAAACTCTCCAACCATATATCGATCAACATTATCAACAAATTTATAATATCGAAAATAAATTCGATTTAATTTCCGAATTTTTAAAAGGCAATTCAATCGTCAACGACGAAAATAAACAATCGATCGTAACAGGTCTTATTCATTCACAAGATAACGCTTTCGAACATGTTAAACTTTCATTTACCAATGAACATGGTCAACAAATCAAACAACTTCTAAGTACGAATTCAATTCGTCGTCAAGGCATGTGTTTAATCGAACACAATCGACAACATCTCGTTGTCAGTCAAGAAAAAGGCAAACAATCCATGATTACTATCGTTCAATTGAATTCACTTCTCAAACAAGCCAATCTTTCAATTGATAATTCAGCAAAGAAGAAAATCAATCTTACTAAACTTAATTCAATCAATGTTCCATTTACAATACTTTCAATGCAACCGAATCAACTCAATCCCGATTACATTGCATTGACTGGCTTGAAAGATTGTCATATATTTAATATCGATCAAAATGGTCAATTGAAAGAACCAACAATTATTCTACAACCAAATCTTGATTCAACAGGAAATTATATTATTAAATCCCAATGGATTGCCAATCGAAATCAAACACAATTAGCACTTTTAACAGCTGATTTCATTAAAATCTACGATCTTCATACGGATACAATAAGTCCAATCTATCATTTCATTCTTCCAACGGGTAAAGTTCGTGATTGTACATTTTACTATACCAAACGTAATAATATCGATTATTGTTATATCTTAATTATGGCTTCGAATGGTTATATATACTACGAACAGCTATCTGATTCATCATCGGCTAAGAATGGTTCATTTTATGTAACGAATACTTTGGATATTAAACATGAATCGATTACAGAAACGAATAACAATGGAATTCTACTTGGTGGAGGTGTGTCCGTTTACTATTCATCGACATTGAAACTCTTGTTTTGGTCGTACGTACATGGCAAGAATTTCTATGGTCTACTCGATGAAAATAACATCGAAAAATTACTTTTAATCCGTTCGATTGATGTTAAAATGACGACCAATGGTTCGAATAAACCAACACTAACCTATCATACATTATGTTCATGGTCGGAAGTTGCACATCATCCAGGTTTAATCTATACAATGACACAAATGACAACCAGTCCTGTTGTTCTCATGATAACGCCAACGAATGTTGCTGTGAATGAAATTAAAATTCAGCTGAAAACATCGAAAATTCAAGATATTGTTGGCATTCGATATGATCAACGAACGAATTTTCTACTTTTAGCTGATGATGGTAGTTTGAAAATGTTTGCAGCCGATCAGGAGAAAACCAATTATTGGCTCGAGAAAATCTCGGCTAATCAACGAACATTTTCTATGATTGATTTTGATTTAAACGAAGATATGTTCGAATATGAATCGAATAATTCAATTTATCCACTTTCCGACAATGAAACCGATGATCAACAAGAGCCAACTGTTAAACGTCGTAAATCGACAATAACAAATACAAATACAAACACAATTAGTAACGAATCATCAAGTGGCACGGTTAAATTTCCCGTAGATTTCTTTGAAACATGTCACATTCTAACCGAATATGAATTCGGTGGTAAAGATCTACTCGATGTTTACAATGTTGCACAACTAAAACTTCGTCTATCCACGCCCGGCATGTTCGTTGCCAATGTTCGAACGACGGGTTTTACACTTGAAATAACGAATAAAGATTCGGACAATATGGTGATCACAGGTGTTCGTATTCATGTTGGCGGATATTCTTTGGATAAATGTCCTCAATATTTCGAATATTTCGGTCGGAATGTTCAAGTTAACAGTCAGCAAGGTGCTCGTTGGTACGATCTTTGTCTCACACGAGAAGAATCGATTCAAGCTGAAAAGAAACTCGCCATTTTCGTTGCTCAATCACTCGAGGGAAATCATGTAACTGTCATCGATGATGTTAAAGTTTACGGAAAATCGAAAGAAGAATTTCAATGGCCTGACGATGTCGAAAGTACATTGGCCGTTGCATTGAACACGAATTTAACGACCAACGAATATCTTCATTCATTTCGACAGACAAACGACGAAAAACAGCTGCTCACACTTGCCTATGCCGATCGTTTGCTCGTTTATTCAATGCAAATTCTCACCAATTCATTAGCTCTACATCATCACATCGATCGGCAACAAACCGATGTTGTTCAATCGATTTCTCACATGCTTCAACTGTCATTGCCCAATCAAATTCAACGGTATGCAAAAGATTTACTCAAAGAAACTCTTTCGTCAACTGACTGTGATTATCACGAACATCTCGATCGTTTACAATTGAATTTTCTTGCGCAATGTTTTTCATTGTCGAACTATCTCGAACTATTTCATAATATTCAAACATACGAATATCTTCTTTTATCTTTACTTTCCATTGCTCGTCATCGACCGCATAATATCAATCGATATTTTATTCTCAATCAACAAGATTCAAGAGATGCGATTTCGAAAAATGCATCCATGCAAATATTTATTTCTTATTTAGTTAATATATTTTTAAATCTTCTCGATCAACGGCCAACGAATTCACTTCTCGAATCACTCGACAATCCACAAATTGAATTCAAACAAATCGAAAAACTTCTCAATATACTCGTCGATATTTACTATTCATTAGCACTCAATGAACCACAACTTTGCATGAACCTTATCGTCGATTCGTACATTCGTCTGCTAACCTATCGTGATTATCAAATCAATTTCCTCCTTAAAAACGCATTGAATCGTTGTATGCAACCGAAAATTCAACGATTAATTTCGAAATTATCCACCGCCAGCGATCTCAACACTCAACAACAACAACCGATCGACAGACAATTTCAATCGTTACCACTATCAGCTCAAATCTATCCAACGGAAGAACAAGCTCGTCCTCGTTGGACCGACACACCGCCAATTAACCCCGTTCAAGATGAAAACGCCATGTTACAGTACGCTCTTGCTTTGAGTATGACTGACGAAGTTCCACCGCCACCACCACCAGCAGCAACAACAACTAATATCGATTCTGATGCCAATCAAAGCGAGAATAACAGTCTCGATGAAGGCGATGATGGACATGTATCTGAATCGAGTTCATCGACGGAAACAACAACGACGAATAATAACGATCCAACATCGACACCGGTTCTCATCGAACCAACAACGAATTCATCGCCATCGAACGATTCGAATACGACGATTAAATTAAATCTCAATGAATCGATTGATTCAACGGTTTACGAACAACGTTTGTACGATTTCAAACATTTAATTGTTCAGAAATTACTCGATAATCTCGAGACAAATCTTCTACAGAATCGTGAACTCAATGGTGTCAATGCTATTGCCTATTTACAATTGTTACTTACTCTAACCATTGAATTTGCATCGAAATCCGATGAAGATAATCGAAATTTTGTTCGTTCGATTCTCAAACGTTTATTAGGTCAAATGACATTTCTCAAAGATCAACCATCGATCGACGAACTCATTCAACGAACAGCTCAACATGAAATTCAACTCATGCTCCTACGTTTATTCACCGTTTACGTTTCATTTATGCTTAAAGTTCGTATGAATGAACGTGATCAATATCTTCATCTATCATTGACAGCTGCCAAAGAATTAGATCAATCAAATCTTGTTCATTACTGTTTACACGCATTGAAAATCGTCTATCAATATCTGCAGAAGCAATCGATCGATGAAAGTCCATCGAATGATTTAACAACCTATCTGAAAATTCATCAACAACAGCATCTACCTGATCTATCACCATTTTTCTACAAACAATACACGAAACATCATGCCAATGACGTGTTCGAATCTTATCCCGAGCTGTTAGCTGAAATAGCAACACGTTTGCCCTATCAAATGAAGAAAGTCTTCGATACTACAATGGAATCGCGTTCATTTCTATTATCAACCGATTGGCAAACATGTCTATGCGAATATTATATTCTTCCGCAGGCGAATTTTCTCAAACGACAAATTCGAAAGTTACTTATGTATATTTGCGGTTCGAGAGATAAATATCGAAAACTTCGTGATCTTCATGTTCTATCGACAAATCTCGATGAAATAAAACAAATCTACGATGAAAATCACACGAGAAAATTCGTGTCAACACAAATTCCGTATGTGACACTCATGCAACTCGTTGATCATCTTAAAACTTGTCAAGATATCAGCGTTCAACGGCCGAATAATTGGCAGAATTTCTGTAAAACTAATCCGACGATTTTAAAATTCTTTCTCGAATTAATTATGTTTGTTGACGATTCACTTGCGCCGTTTATTCTTCATTTATTAATCAATTCGATTTCATCACCCACAAGTCGAACATTGAAAACAAGTAAATCAACAGTTCGACCGACTGAACACGAACCGATCGATGATCTTTCATCGTGTTCAATTGCGTTACAATTCATGAAATTAATTTCATTCGATTTACTCGAACAATTCATTCGAATATTTCTCCTTGAAAATCCTCAACAAACAATCCGTTGGCTTACACACACATTTCTCTATCATTTATATACGAATTCAAATAAACAAATTCAAGAACAACTCTTCGATTTATTCATTCAATTCTGGTCGAATATTTCATGTTACGGTCTCAAAGCGTTTCAATATGTCGATCTCTTAGGTTATATTATCATTAAAAGTAAAGATGATAAACGTACGAACGAGTTCCTACCAAAATTAGAATCACTATTGAAACTTGAAAATCAATATCTATTAAATCATCCCAATGCATCGATCTATCGACGATTATCATCGATCATCGATATCGAACAAAACAACGGTTACTATTTCGAAATCGAACCCTGTCTCGTTTGTAATAATCCTGATATCGCCTATCAACAAGTGAAATTACAGACGATTAAATTAGATCAACGTTTTACAACCCAGTCACATATTATTAAACTAACTCAAGCTTATTCAATACAGAAACTTCAAATTAAAATGTCGGATATAAAACGACATAAAGCCGTACGAACGATTCGATTCTATTACAACAATCGACAAGTACAATCGATCGTTGATCTTAAAAATAGTGTCAATTGTAAATGGTTACTAGCGAAAACGATTAAACTCAATAATATTCAACAGACAGAAGTGAAAATTGACTTTGTTATTCCAATTATTGCTTGTAATCTTATGATTGAATATGTTGATTTTTTTGAAACGAACGCAAATGCATCGGCAATAACCGATACGGCGACATTACAATGTCCACGATGTAATTCAGCTGTTGCTGCTACACCTGGCATCTGTCCGAATTGTGGTGAAAATGTATTTCAATGTCATAAATGTCGTTCGATAAATTACGATGAACGTGACCCGTTTCTTTGCAATTCATGTGGTTATTGTAAATATTGTAAATTTGATTTTATATTTACAGCTAAACAAATCAATTATGTTGAACCAATCGAATCCGATGATGATCGAACGAAAACATTGACAAATATCAGTCAATTATTAGAGAAAATCGATAAAATCTATCGACAATTATTCAATCAAAAGCCTATACTCGAATTTCTATTAGCAAAATTAACATCCGATGAACAAACGACAACAACAATCATTCCATCAACAGCAGCAGCAGCAACAACAACAGTGACAAATACGGATAATACCGATGGTCAACAACAACCGACACCACAACAACCACCACCAACAACAACTGTTACACTTTCGACAGGTATCAATCGTATTGTTCAACAAATCGCACCGAAATATAATACCGAATGTCGACAAACTTACGATGAACTCGGCAAATATATTCAAAAGATAATTTGTGCACGAAAAGAATTGCAAAGTTACGATCAACGTTTAACATCTCATTCGTATATTTCAACGGCAAATCATTCGAAAACACATCAATGTTACGGTTGTATTCTATCGACGATATCGCATTGCATTCTTCTTCTACTTGCATTCGTTTCATCGTCGAATCGTTTCAAACAAATTATTACAAATAATATGTCATTAATCGACGAATTATTATTAAATAATATTCGTTATACAAATCAACAGATTCGTCATGATGTTCGACTTCTATTCTGTCATTTAACACGTGATAATACACAATTAACTGATTATATAACAACGAAAATTTCAATGAAAATCGAACGATTTCTAAATGAAAATACCTATTTTTCATCGGCTGAAATCAATTATGATCTTCTCGTTCTCTATTCACTAATTCAACGATCGAATCAAGACGATCAAGATCTCTGTTGGGAAATTAAACTTCGTTCAATATTGAAATTATTTCTTCAATCATTACAAAATACAACACCACAAGTTCTCGAAATGATCACACTGCCATGTCTACGCATGCTTCTTCATTTATCAAAATCTCCAACAACGAATTCATCAACCACAAAACTTGTTTCGGTTAATATCGATGAATTTCTTTCGAAGAAACTCACCTATCAAGATTGGCTATCGAATCAAGATCGAACGTTAACATTCAAACGAATGAAAAATTCTTGGCTCGAAAAATTAATCTTCTGTCCACAATCGGCAACGATTCGATTTTATATTTGTAAATTAATTCAAACACTTTGTACAAACAATGAAAAACAAAAATTCTTCATTCTACAAATTCTACTCGATTATTTACATTTAATTTGCAATGAAAATCTTTCGAAATTCTCGATTGAATACGTACAATTAATTAAAGATCTACTTGCCAATGATAATCAATTGAAAACAGCTCTATGCAATGATGAACAAATCAATATTATTGAATATCTTGCGAATTTAATTGAAAATGAAATTTCGATTATCAATAAACAAGATGAACGAAATCTTTCGAATTCAAATTTAACATTTGGCTATTCGATTAAATGTCTAACGGAATTTCTCACATTATTTCTTCAACAAGATGAATTCAAACAGAAATACAAATCAATTCTCATTGCCATCGTTCTCAATGGTTATTTAACATTAAAGAAATTCATTCTTCAACGAACGAAATTAATCGATGAAGCACAAATAAAAATGCTCGAATTACTCGAACAAATGACACGTGGTAATGAACAAGAAACACGACAATTCATGATGATTTGCATTGATACAATCGAACGATTTCAATTGGATGACATGCAAACACCACAATTTATTTTCGAACGTCTATGTAATTTGATCTATCCCGAAGAAACCATGCAAGATAATAAAGAATTCTTTATTGTCGTCGAAAAAGATCCCAATCAAGAAGATTTTCTTCAAGGACGAATGATGGGCAATCCGTACAGTTCGAATAATGCAGCCATGAGTCCATTAATGCGTGATATTAAAAATAAGATTTGTACCGATTGTGAATTGATTGCGTTGCTTGAAGATGACAATGGCATGGAATTGTTAGTAGCCAATAAAATTATTAATCTTGGTTTAACTGTACGAGATGTTTATAAGAAAGTCTGGTTGCCGTATATCAATTCTCATCAGACATCAACAGGTGATACTCAACAGAATGATCAAGAGCCAATGCATATTGTCTATCGTATGAGAGGTCTATTGGGTGATGCAACTGAAGATATCATTGAAACATTTGATACGAAAAAGAATGCAGGAGAAAATGGTGAAGATGATCCCGAAGATGTCTATCGTTTAGCTGAAGTGTTGAGTCAACATTCAGGCTTGGAAACAATGTTGAAACGTTTGGATTCAATCAATGATATGTCATCAGGCAAAGCTTTACTTCAAATTCTTTTGAAATTATTCGATTATGCAATTAAATTAAAAGTCAATCGACAACGTTTAATCGATCCGAAACTTCGTTCAATATCATCGATGTTAAATAAACTAAATCTTTTACTTAAAACTGAAATCGAAGAACAAGGTCGTGATCAAGTACTTCTTGCACTAACCGAAAAACTTCTATTTATTATGGATCAATTATTTCATGAAGCTAGTACAACTCTATCACAAGATAAATACAATGAATTTTCTGTTTCATGCGAAGGTGATATCGAACAATTACGTTCACTATTGAATTATATTCGTTTACCATTTGTTAAAAGTCATCCAAGTCTTATGCAAGCATTAATTCATCTCTTGCCATATCTTTCATTTGGTAATAAGGAAAAAATGCAAACATTACTCGATTATTTCAAATCGTATCTTGAATTCGATCGATTCGATCTCGAACAAACATCGACAACAGTCGACAATGATAATCAATTACATTTAGATTGTTTCTGTGAAATATGTAAACATTTAGATAAGAAATCGATTTACGGGAAAGAATTTCGTGATCTTGTCAATGAATCGAATGGAATCATTGATCAATGTATAAAATATATTGAAAGTAATTCGCCACAAGTGAAAACATATCTCGGCATGCAAGATCAAGATAGTTGGAAGGAATTTTTGAATAAACCAAGTTTATCCTATGTTCTACGATTGTTAACTGGTTTGTCATATGGACATGGAAATATTCAAATTAAAATTGGACAAAGTTTAATACCGATTCTACATAAAATCGAACAATTGACAACAGCTGGTCGAGTCGGAGTTCTAGCTGAAGATCTTCTTCATTCGTTGACTGAAAACGAAGAAGTAGCAAAGAAAATCGATGATGTCAGAAATCAAACACGAGCCGAAAAGAAACGACTCGCTCAAGAAGCACGAGATCGTAAAATGAGAGAATTGAAATTGCCAAGAAACAAAAGTCTATCGGAATCACATGCCGGCGTAGCAAAAACGCCATTGGCACAAGCGGCTGCCGATCTCACCGAAGAAACCGGTCATGTTTGTTGTATTTGCCGTGAAGGATACAAATATTTCCCGAACAAAGTCTTAGCTATTTATACATTTACCAAGAAAGTCGATATCGAACCGTTCGAAAACAAGACACGTAAAACATCAGGTTATTCAAGTGTCACACATTTCAATATCATTCATATCGATTGTCATACGTCAGCAATCAAACAAGCACGTTCAAGAGACGAATGGGAATCAGCTTTGTTACAAAATGCAAATACTCGTTGTAATGGTCTGTTGCCACTCTGGGGACCTGATGTTGCTGAAGCACAATTTACAACTGCACTGGCAAGATACGATACAAATATCATTGAAGCGACTGGCATTCGAGAGACATCACCGACTCTTTCGATTCATGACATTAAACTTTTGCTTCTACGTTTTGCCGATGTTCAATCATTTAGTGAAGATACAGGTGGTGGTGGACGAGAATCGAACATTCGATTGATTCCTTATCAAATGCACGCGATACTCTATGTTCTAACAACGTACATTTAACATATCAAATCCTTTCATTACCACTCTTTCGTTTGTTTGTTTGTTTAGAAGCCGACAGATTGAACGTGAAGAAAAACTCTTGCAGAACTTTTTGAATCGTACTGAACCATCAATTGCCGAAGCATTTGACGTTGAGGGGCCGTTTTTTATGACAACATTAGCATTGATTATGATGAAGCCAGCTGATTGGGAAAAGAATCGGCAAGTTTTTCTTCAAAAACTTCTTCTCACAGCTCATATTCGATCAGCAATTACACCCAATGATCGAACAAAGTAATTATTACGAAATAAATAAATAGATAAACAATCAATCGAATTTTGTTTTCAATAGAATCACTTCAAAGACTATCAAACCATTCGCAACCTATAAAACCGCTTTAATCTTCTTCGGACTTGTCAATGCATTCTTTGTCTACATGTTAAAATCTGTAAGATTCCTATCGAATTCAATGACAAATTAGTTTATGTTAAATTTCTTTTAGCGCATCGATTCCAATTCGTCAACACCATACAATCAACAATTGGGTCAATTTTTACGTGCTAATGATGCATTCATCATGGATACATGTACGAAAATCTTGAAACATTTCGAACAAGATCTATTGCCAAGTCAAACATATGAAAATCTTTTTCAAGCATTCGATTTTAGTCAATTCAATGAACAATGGATTCAAGAACTACTCAATACTTTACCCTAAGCAGTCGAATAGATAGTTCCGTTGTCGAAAATTTTTAAGTTAACTTTCTCTCTTTTTTTTCTTTTGTTTGTGTGGATTGAAGAGTGATTTTCTTTTTTTTCTTCTTTTTTTCTAAACTATTCTCTGATGATGTATATGAAGACAAATAAACACGATATTGATTGAGAAAAACTAAAGTATATGATGGGCGCAGATATTAGAGATCATGTGTTTGTTATTTTTTT
>ERZ778023.2664-NODE-2664-length-20642-cov-55.168553_pt1 | contig 20642 bp, 21 predicted proteins | sample MGYA00375753_ERZ778023 | MGnify/ENA primary metagenome ERZ778023 (study PRJEB29350, sample SAMN05389822) | bioreactor metagenome | isolation source: Ammonium sulfate bioreactor | place: South Africa: University of Cape Town | collected 2014-04-04 ... | reverse complement strand
CGACAACGTGCTTACCATATGATGTATGGTGAAACATTTTCATTCGAGAGTCAAGTGAATCGTCTCTCGATGAACGTTACTTGTTACTAATGGACTTTGAGATTTCATGCTGTGAGAAAAAAAAATGTAATTATTTGCAACATTGTGAGGCGGTGAATGTTTCATTTTTTTTTACAATCTTCATCAGTCGATATGCATTGTAAACGTAAACTTTATCGAATATTTCTTTTAATTTATTTTCTAACAGGCTTTATTTTGGCTGTTTTTACTTACAATGTTTACATTCGAAAACGTGGATCTACTAAATTCCGTTGTTATATGACTCGTTTCGGTCGATTTTACATTGGTTTTATTTCATTGTATATATTATTAACATGTATGATTCTTGTTTCGGCTGCCATTTGTTGTAAACAAACATTGATTCGTTTTCGATTGGCACCTATTTTGCTAATGTTTGGTATTTTATCAGAATTCATAGGCTTATTCATCATTATGATCATACGTACGACGAACGACTTTGATGCAAAACAATCAACAATCATCACACTGAATTTATTGACATGTTATTTAATAGTTATACAAATTTATGGTGTTATATCGAGTTTAAATTATCATGCAGAAATAGCATCGATCTAATTCGAACTGGATTTTGTAGTTTTTTAAATTGAAAAAAAAAGAGAACAATTTATATGGGCTTAGTGATATTGATTCTCGTATATACAAAAAAGATTTGAATATATTCGTAGATGCTTTATTGACTAATAAAATAATATGTTCGATATCAAACATATTCTCTGTTTGACTGCTTTGATTACTTTAGTAGAATTAAAAAGTTTTTCGTCGACATGTGCTGATCTCAAGTGTAACAATGGATATTGTAAACAAACAACAGAACAAGAAGCGATATGCATTTGTGATGAAGGTTTTCTCGGAACTAATTGTAATCAACAAGGTCCAGATTTTTATCAACGAACAGAATTATTACTTGATCTAGCCGATCCAAATGTTCTGGCAATTAATGATGATCTTTTCATTTTGATGGGAACTGCCGATACAAGAGTACTTCCTATTTATCAATCGACTGATTTGATCACTTTTCAATTGAATAATACATACAATCCATCAGCTGTTGATCCAACTTATGATTATTGTTCACTTTGGGCACCGAATCTTGTCAAGAATGCATCGAATTTAACGTTGCATTTTGTAGGACAACGTGTTTCTAAAGGTGCTGCATGTCCAGCTAGTGGAGAACAGGAAACTACATTCGTAGCAACATCTCCTGGTTATAATTTCATGTTTGGAATACCTGAACTAGTTGATTTTGGGCCTGGTGCTCCCAAAGGACGAATTACCACGGGATGTAATGATGATGGATGTCCGAAAACAGTTCGAATCGATCCCGATGTAATTAGTTCTGATGGTGGTCTATGGTTCTTCTATGTTTGGTATCAAGGAGGCAATAGTATCGCATCATTTCCATGGGCAAATCCAACGAATGTCACTTATAATACAGGTCCTGCAATTGCTCCTACTCCTCCAGCAGAAGAAAATGTTAATGAAGCGCCCGAAGTTTTTGAACATAATGGGAATTACTATCTATTTTTCAGTACAGCTGGTTACAATAGTCAATATGCAATGAAATATATTATGTCGAATAATATCGATGATATAACACGAAAGCGAGCTGTTCGTATCAATTCTATTCCCGTACGAAGTTCAGCTGGAAATCTTGTTCAAACACATGGATCGAATTCAATTGTTAAAAGACGTGGTCAACTTTTTAATGTGTTTCATCAAGGTGTATTTGATAGTGCAGGAAGATTTATGGGTAGAAGTACATTTAAAAAACGTCTTGCTTTTAAATCTGATGGATCCTTACAGAGTTTGAATACGGTAGAAATTCGTTGGACTCGTATTCCTTCGTATGTCTATTCTCTTGATATAGTTCTCAACAATGGAACCGCAATTAGCCATTGTATATCTGCAAATCGTATTAAAGATGCTCCAGGAGTAGTCTATAATGGTATCTGTCTTGATTATTACGATCAATTAATTGATAAAAGTGAAATTTCGACTTTTCGATTGTATTATTCGAATGATGGTACGTGGACACACTATGTCGATGAGCATTATGATACAATATCAGATCAACTGGCGATTTCATTACCGGGAGGAATTACAGATCAAATAGTTATTCAATGGAATGAACGTGTAACAGGTACACAATATTCATTAGATGTTCGTCGTTCAGATGGTAGTTGGGTAGCTCCTTGTGTGGCTAGTGGAATCATTGGCAATAGTATCGAATATGTATTCGATGGTAATTGTCAAACATCTGGTGTTACTGTCAGTCCAAGTGATATAACATCAATTCGTGTTTGCTCAGCAATCAATGGCGATTGGTCACATGCTGTATGTGGAACAGTTTCATATGATGGTCGAGCCCTCATAGTTTATGTTACTATTTAACATCGATGCATTGATGATTTTTTTTCTTAAGAACATTTTCAACAAAATCAATTTTTTTCTGACCTTGATTTTTCGATATGAAAAAAAAACAATATCCTTCTAATCTTCCTATTAAGTGAATAGAAAATAAACCTCCTTCATTTTGATTTTGATACTCATAAAAAACATTCACACAAAAGTATGAAGCACTCGTTAATATTCGTGTGTTTCATCATTTTATTGTCTATTTTTGAATCGAATGCAGCATCATGTACCACTTACAATTGTAATAATGGATATTGTAAACAAACTGATCAAGGAGCTACATGTATTTGTGATGAAGGTTTTATTGGTACGAATTGTGATCAACAAGGTTCAGACTTTTATCATCGAACACAACTTATGCCTGGTCTTGCTGATCCCAATGTTCTGGCAATTAATGATGATCTGTTCATTTTAATGGGTACTGCAGATGGCAAAGTATTGCCAATTTATCAGTCGAATGATTTGATCAACTTTCAATTGAATAATACATACAATCCATCAGCTGTTGACTCTGCTTATGATTATTGTTCACTTTGGGCACCGAATCTTATCAAAAGTGGAGCGAATTTAGCATTACATTTTGTAGGACAACGTGTTTCTAAAGGTGCTGCATGTCCAGCTAGTGGTCAAGATGTGACGACATTCGCTGCCGAATCGTCGATCAACAATCTTGTTTTCGGAGTACCGACATTAGTTGATTTCGGTGCTGGTGCTCCTAAAGGACGCATTGCTAGTGGATGTAATGATGATGGATGTTCAAAAACAGTTCGAATTGATCCCGATGTCAGTAGTTCAAATCAAAATCAATGGTTTTTCTACGTTTGGTTTCAAGGAGGAAATAATATTGCTTCATTTTCGCTCTCAGATCCAACGAAAGTCATTCTCAATGCAGGTCCTGCTGTTTTTCCTCTTCCTCCATCTGATGAAAATATAAACGAAGCACCAGAAGTTTTCGAACGTAATGGAACCTATTATTTATTCTTTAGTACAGCGTTTTTCAATAGTCAATATGGAATGAAATATATTATGTCGAATAGTATCGATGATTTAACACTTAAACGTGAAGCACGTGTTCATTCAATTGCTCAACGAGATTCAGCTGGAAATCTTGTTCAAACACATGGATCGAATTCGATTGTTAAGAGACGTGGTCAATTTTTTAATGTCTTTCATCAAGGTATATTTGACAATAGTGGACATTTCGTCGGACGAAGTACATTCAAACAACGTATCGCTTTTAAACCTGATGGATCGATACAAACTTTGAACACTGTGAACGTTCGTTGGAATCGTATTCCATCATATGAATATTCACTTGATGTTGTACATAAAAATGGAACATCATATGGCCCGTGCATAGCTGTTGGTAATATAAAAGATGCTCCAGGCGTCGTATTCAATGGTGTCTGTCCTGATCACAATAATGCATTAATCGATAAAGGTGATATTGTTGCTTTTCGATTATTCTATGCAAAGGATGGTAAATGGGGAGAGTTCATGGATGCACCTTACGATGAAGTATCAGATCAATTGTCGATTTTCTTGCCAGGTGGTATTACTGATCATGTTGCTATTCGATGGAATGAACGTGTAACAGGTACACAATATTCATTGGATGTTCGTCGTTCGGATGGTACTTGGGTAGCTCCTTGTGTGGCTAGTGGAATCATTGGCAATAGTATCGAATATGTATTCGATGGTAATTGTCAAACATCTGGTGTTACTGTCAGTCCAAGTGATATAACATCAATTCGTATGTGTTCAGCTATTAATGATGATTGGACACACGCGATTTGCAATACAGTTTCATATGATGGCCGAGCTTTGAATGTTTATGTCACTATTTAATTAAGTTCAATAGACTTCAAATAACTGAGAAACATTTGAAATAGAAAAGAAAGAATAAAAGAATGAATATAAAAAAAGAAACGTGCTGTCGATAGAAATCGTTCTTTATCCTTGAATATAATGTTATCTATGTAGAATAACAAATGTGTTTTGTTGACGACTTTTAAAATGGTGAATACGAATTTCGATTTAGTTGCATTACGTCGTTTTTTTGCTAATCTTGCACTTTCATGTGTTCATCGTGAATATCCAAATAAAATTGCTCATGTTTTAATATCGGATGATGATGCTCAAACTCCCCGTCAATTAACACCTGCTTTTTATGGTTGTTTTGATTGGCATTCGGCTGTTCATGGTCATTGGCTTTTAGCACGTCTTGCACGACTCGATAAGAATCTAACGGATGATTGTTCAAAAGCGTTACGACAAAGTTTAACCAAAGAAAACCTTGAATGTGAAGCTAAATATGTGAATAATAATCAACGACAAGCTTTCGAACGTCCTTATGGTTTAGCATGGTTTTTACAATTAGTTATGGAATTAGATGAATGGTCACAAGACGAGAAACAACTCACAGAAATTAGTCAATGGCGAGAAAATCTTCGTCCATTAGAAATGATTATTGTTCAACGTTTATCTGCATGGCTTCCGAAATTATCCTATCCGGTTCGAAGTGGTGAACATAGTCAAACAGCTTTTGCACTTGGTCTTTCGTTGGATTATGCTCGTCATATGAAAAACTTAGATTTTATTCAATTGATTGAAACACAAGCTCGACGATTTTTTTCTTCGGATAAAATGTATCCATTTCATTATGAACCATCGGGTGAAGACTTTCTTTCAGCTGGTTTAGCTGAAGCCGATGTCATGCGACGTGTTTTGAATAAAACAAATTCAGAATTTCTCGACTGGTTCAATGAATTTATACCAGATAAAAGTCTTCTATCAAATCTCGAACCACCATCGATTTCCGATCCAACTGATCCGAAATTAATTCATCTCGCTGGTTTATGTTTAAGTCGTGCTTGGATGTTAGAAGGCATTTGTCAAGCATTGCCAGACAATACTGAACAGAAAACGCAATTCGAACAATTAAGTCAACGAAATGCTCGAGCTGGATTAGTAGCTATCGATGAAAAACATTATGAAGGTGGACATTGGCTAGGAACATTTGCTATTTATTTGATAACTAGACGAGGTTTTCGATTGTGATTTTAGATTAGTTAAAAATAAAGAGAAAAATATAAGAATAATATCTACTGTTTCATATCTTGAAATTAATCACCACCAATATTATCCCAATTAGCTGGAAAGACATTTGCAGGGAACTGACCTTCGTAATTTCCTGGAGGATAATAATTAGCAACCACTTTTACTTTGCGATTACCGGCTACAAATGCAATACCTATACCCAACTGAACCGAATTATTCCAAACGACTTGTGTAAAATGTCCCGTAGCCGAACTGAATCCTGGGTTAGAGAAATCGTAAGATGAAACTTCATCGTACCAGCTGTTTGCTGGTGATGAACCTAAATCAACAAATTTTAATCAATCAAACTGTTTTTTTTAGAATGAAACTACTACCGTTCACATAAGTAATTGCATTACTTGATCACATTGCCCAAAGATTTTCACCTAAACCTGATCTTCCACTATGTGAAAAAGTATCATTGGCTGCTAAAACGTTTGCATAAGCTTGAGAAATAGCATTGATTGTCGAATTCAGTTCAATCGGTTGAGCACCATGTAATCGTCGATAGAAATTATGAGCGATAAGAGCTTGTTTACGAAATGTATTTAGATTAATTGTTGAGAAATTGAATTGAATTTGAATGAATATTATTATTACAAATAAGAAAAACGACTTCATTTTGTCCGATAAGTCAACGTGTTCTTCTTGCTTACCTTGAAGGATAATGTCAAAAGTGCGTCGATTTACTTGCACATATATACGAACATCTTCGAAATCAAATTTATTCAACTGTGAAAAACATCGAACCGTTTTCATCATTATTCCTGATTGACGTCGGAGTGTTATCGATCAATCAATATTGATTATACGCTTATTATTTAAGGAACTGTCTCATAATTTTATTTTCTTCATAGTTAAATATTTCGATTAAAAGACATAGTAGAGGAAAGCGTATTTTTCATACCACGCATCAAAAGAAATTTGATTAGACATTTGACAGTCAAAGTCAAATTAGATTCTTTTTATTGATTTATAACGAAAAAAATAGAAAATTTTGTATTAATTACTTCCAATAGCACTATCACATCGTTCTAAAACAATTCCTGTCGGATAATAATTAGCAACTTCAATTATAGAAAAGACACGGCCAACAGAAAATATATTCATACATAATATAAATAATTGAAAGTACTCAGTTGACATTTTTTTTGATTTTATCTCTCTTTTATATGCGAGACAATGATTATGTCAAATGTCGATAAAATTAGTCAACCTGAACTAAAGTATTTCACAAAACGAAGGTAATGACTTGAGTACGGATGACATTTCATTTTTATTGTACTTTGAAAAGGCGAAGTCGATTGTGAGCAGCTATTAAAAAATGCATATTTTCAAATAATTTCACCCTCGAAACATATAATCAATAGAAACGGTTGAATCTACCAACAAGAAACTAAAACTGGTAGCGGTATGTCTTGTCAATGACTATCTGTGTTGAATAGAAAAATAATAAAAAATATGAATTGTACTTTCGTTATAATTTTGGGTGACTTCTGTTTTATTATCTTTACATAGATAGATATCTACTGTGAATATATATAAACATTTGAAAAAGAAAAGAAAGAATAAAATGATGAATATCAAAAACTTGTTATGGATAGTTTTGTTTGTTTACGAATTCACGTTTGGACAAGCTCTTCCAAGAACAACAAATGAAAATACTTGTACACCAAAATCAGCTGGAAATCCATCGATTGATGATGTTCCAGCTATTAGCGAAGCTCTAGCTAAGTGTGGAAATGGAGGAACTATCATTATTCCTGCTGGTCAAATATTTACTATTCGAAGTCCTCTCTATTTCAGAGATTGTATTGGTTGTGACTTTCAGATCGAAGGAACATTGAAAATATCAGATGATGTTGATTATTGGCAAACTCAACATTCTGTCTTTCATTTAAATGATGTAGAAGGTGCAATATTTCATTCATCGACTGGCTCAGGATTGATTGATGGAAGTGGACAAAAGTTTTGGGATGCTTTTGCTGTCAATGAAACATTACAACGACCAACATTAATTGTATTTGATCATTGTTCGAATGTCACGTTTACACAATTGAAATTGATAAATGCACCAATGTTCTTTATTGTTACTACAAATCATTCAATCGATATAACATTTTCATATTTAGTTTTAAATGCTGTTTCAACTTCACCAAATCGACCTGCAAATACTGATGGAATCGATACTGTTGTATCATCTTATATCACAATAAAGAATAATTATATAACGAATGGAGATGATTGTGTTGCATTTAAAAATGGTTCAAATTATATTACCGTCGAGAATATAACTTGTATTGGATCACATGGTTTATCTGTTGGAAGTCTTGGATTGACTCCTGATCACCGTCATAGTGTAAACAACATTTACGTATCCAATGCAAAAATGATCAATAATATGGTAGCAACACGTATTAAATTTTATCCTGCAGGACCATCTCATGGACCTGTTTTTGTTAGTAATGTAACATACAAAGATATGACAATAGAAAATACTGATCTAGCTGTACAAATCGATAGTTGCTATGAAACAGATTCTAATTATTGTAAACAATATCCATCAGCAGCTCAATTAGCGAATATAAATTTTATAAATATAACTGGAACGACTTCACAGAGATATGATCCATATATTGGAAAGATATTCTGTCCACCCAATGGTACATGTGATTTAACATTCAATCAATGGAATGTTCGATCACCAACCGGTGGTTCATCTGCTCTTTGTTCTCATTATGAACATCCATCGGGAATTACATGTAAAACAAATGCCTTCCATTGGACCTAACTTTTTCTTTTAATAAACTCTGAAATGTACTGAATATGTTTTCGATGAGAACGAGAGTCACAAGTACTTTTTCAAATAAGTATCATTTTACATTATATTTTTGATTGCCAATCAGAAAATATCGATCTAATCTATCGAACGATACAATATCATGTAACATCGAATAGAATTTGTGTACATTTATTGGAGAGTTCATCCGAAAACTATAAATCTTTGAATATAAATGGATGTTGAACTCGAAAACTATTTTGATGACGTGTTATTTTCTCGAAATTTAATGTGAATATATTCGATTTCAAATAACCATAATTGATGTTTTTCAAAATCTTTCACATGTTGAATAAATTCATTGAGTGAATCAGTATACGGGCATTGCCTTTTTTTCGAGTTGTTTTAGATAGATGATTTACATGATAACATTGAAATTTTACATTTCATATTACGTAGTAAAATAGAGAGAGAGAGATAAGAAGAAGAGTTTATTTGAGTTCTATGAACAATCAAAGCCATAAACGGAAAAAAGCTACTTCAATATCTAATAGACTGCAAGGAAAGAGTGTTTGAGTCATCAAACGATACGATTCAACTTTTTCCGGATAAATTTTACTAAAAATTTCGAGATAAGTTAGTTGTTTTAAATTTTCAACTAATTGTGAAAGATCATGTTTGAATACACTTGTATGTTCAGCTAAAAGAAATACCTATTTGTATAAAATATTATAATATCAATAGAAACATACCGATCGTTTGAGGTGTTCGTAAGAATTTATAACGTCTTCGAAGTGCAGCCCTATACGTATACTCATTCGGACAATTTGGTAGAGCTGAAATAAAAAACCAAAGTAGTAAATATGACAATTTTATTAAGCAATTAAAGAAATCATTGTAGTTTTCTACGACTATTAGTTAAGGCACTAGGTCAATTCGTCACGGACGATTGCTGTCAAATGAACTTAGTATAGACTTGATTATCTCTCTTTATTGAAAATTAGTAAACACTCCGGAAAAAAGATAGTATTGTTGACGTTAATGTGGTCACCGAAAAGAATAAAAAAAAGTCAGTTAGAAGTATATTCGTTCTTACAAACTACTTCTCTGAATTTTAAATTCGATTCAACTCTGAAAAGCGAAAAATCTATAGGTCAGTTTTACCTCTAAGATTAAACGAATTTTTGTAACTTAGAAACTCAAGCCTTCGAAAAACAGAAATCAGATTATCAAATTCTATTCGAATGGTCTTAGAAATTCAATTGATACTTTGCAACAATACAAAAACAGGTAATCGAAATAATCTCTTTTTATAGATATGAAAGAATATTGAATTATACTCGACTTACTAGATGTCCATGAAAAATCATGAGGTCGATGAATACGTAATGTTTGTAAATGAGGTATATATGTGCTGAGAAAAGGTACAAGATGACAGCCAACATTAACTACGTCATTATCATGATAATAACCATCTAAGAGAGTGAATTCAATATATTGAATACTATGCAAGGCATCTATTCGTAGTTCGTTAGATCTCTAAAAAGAAAACGTACATAAAATTATTGAAATTAAGAAATTCCATTGAAGAGACTAAAATAACATACATTTTCAATTGTATGAAAAAGCCAATGAAATTGTTCGATAAGAAGACATTTGAGTTGAACTGTCATGGAAATAAGATGAGCAAGTACTTTTTCGCGTATTTCATTCCGAAATCTTGATCTTGTCGAGTCAGCTAAAATAAAATAAATAACATAAATTTTCTTCAAATCAAAAACTAGAATGTATAGTTCAAATTAAAAATGATTTCATCATCGTACCATGTGTTCGATCAAACGGCGCTCCAAATTGTATTTTGGTAACATTTCGAAAAGGATTATTCACTGTTAGATTTTGCTTGATTTTCAATAAGATTTTTAATGACATTTCGAAATCAGCTTTCTCAAAATCATCACTACATTCTAAAGAAAAAAAGACAAATTTATCTATTTCTCTAACGAATTAAATTCAATTGAGAAGTAAATAACATGTTCATCAATTCAACGATTTATTTCGTCAATCTATTTTAGAAAATTTTTTCTTCTATAATGTCTAAATTCAATAGAATAACTACGTTTTTTCTACCACTAGCATCATAATCTTCGTTGAATCTATTGTCGGAATTATCCAAAAACAAAGAATTACCTTTACTTATGTTTAGATAGGATACACTGGAATAAAGTTGATCGAATTGATCTAAAAACAAGTGAAGTGTTGGATATAAACTAAAGCCGTCATCATTAATAAGAGTCAACCAATTGAAAATATACGAATAATTACTAAAGTCAATAAATGAAGAAAATTTTCGATAGAATAAAAACTCACGTCAAATCATTGAATTGAACATTATGATTAAAAGAAGAAATTAGATGTTGACATGATTTTATTCGATCAAATAAACATTTCACATTTGTCCATTGTCGATCGACAAAAAAACGATGAGTTTGAAATGAATTTGTTATTTTCTCAATTTGATCAATCGATAATTGACGTTCGAAACAAATGTAAAATTGAAAATCAATTAAATTGGGTATGGAATCGGGTAAACAGTATTGACGAATAAAATTTGCATCAAATGCCAACTTTTGAAAAATTGAACATCTTGCTTCGACTAATACATCGCTTTTAAGAAGAAGTTTCAAATTTTGAACAAAATTAATCCCATTGAGAAGCCATTTCAAATAGATTAAATCATTATCGCCATTAATGAAAGCTTTTAACGCAAAATATTTTAGTCGTGGCATCTAAATAAATAAGAATAGCTGATTATTAGTGCGGTGCGAATGCGCAAAGTATTCATATATTGCGTCGCGACTTTTCGACGTACGCATTACAACACTAGCTGAAATGATTTCGAGAACGATAAATCAGAGAACAGTCGTCGAACTTGATAAATGCGTTTTCAGATCTTCACTAAGGCCTTCCCGATAGAATTCGAACAACTTGGAATGTAAACTTGACTGCTTTTTCTTTTAACGTTTGAAATGATTCAAATCATAACTAATAATTAGACGCTCAAACTTTTTGGATATACTTAGTTCTGTAAACTATGGAATATATACGATAATTTTCGAAGTCTTCTAGTTGTCTTAGTTGTTTTTTTTTTCTTTCGTACTTTTTTTGACCAGTTTCCATCGGATGGTTTTAATGGATCATGGTCTAATTTTGGTGATGCACAAGCACCAAATGAATAAGTAAATTCAACCGATATCTGTTCAACATTAGGTATATGATCGAGAAGATTTTCAAGAAAATTTCCTTTCCGAAGTCGAATATTTAAACGACGAAGAGTCAAACAATAATAATCAGCATCACACGGAATAGAATTCGAAGAGACGTTAGAAATTGATTTTAAACATTCATCAATGCCACCATTGACATAAATACTACTTAGATCAAGTTGAAGAGATTTTAATCGACATTGGCCTGAGAATAATTTGGAAATCAACTCTTTCAACATAATCACATGATTTTCAGAGTGTCCTAAAAGAAAGATATCTTCTTTGCAATTAAAATCCACATTTCATTTCTAACTTTAGTATTAAATGTCTCAACTCACGACTAAGATATGATATTCGATAAAATCATCCTGATCTTAAGATGATTATTATTCTCGATGTTTTAGAGAGAAAAAAAGCAGAGCTTATCTTTTATTTACCCGTCTGTCGATACATTTGCATATTATAACCCGAACGAGAGATATTCCACAGTTCGAGATTACGAAACATCAACGTAAGATTATCTAATTGGTATTGAATTAAATAAGATAAATTGCCAATAATTGATCTAATTGATTGACATTGTGTAATAAAAACTGATTTAAGATTAGAAAAACGAAGAATATTTTTCTCGGTAAATAACCATTCAGATAATAAATCAAAAGCATTGGAATGTTTTCCATCTAAATGAATACGCTCAATCGATGCACAGAGAGATGAAGAATTGAGAATCAATGGAAATAATATTGTTGAACATTTTTTATAAGATAAACTGTTGCTAATAATAATACCGCTATTCAATGAATTGCCATTGTTTGATAGAGTTGAACAAACAAGAGAATCGAAACGTTTATTTAGTGACCAAAAACTGATTAACATATCATACCACGGAATATAAGAAAATACATCAATGATAATTTCATTAGGTAATTTTTCGAATGTTGTTGACATTTTTTTATCTGAAGAAAAATATCTATGAAGAGATTTCTTTCACAAAGATATATCTCTTTCTTCTTTCTTTCCTTTTCTGAATTCGTTGAAGAATAATTCTCATTGAACCAATAGAGCAAAAGATATTTCATGATGATCATCTTTGCTCATTTGATATTAGCCAATAAGTTTTTTTTCATTGTTCTTTTGATACAAAGAAAGAATGAAAGACAGAAAGAGAGCAATATATTCAATCGATCGATCAATAAAAAAGGCTACCTACTTGTTTTTTTTGTAAATGATTAATTTTCACTTAGTGTGCTGTCGAATAATACAACAATTAGTTTTTTCAAAGAACAGAAATGACGATATCTTACTTTAACTTGATCCCAGACAGAATATATTATTTGATTAGCGGAGGTAGCATAAAGAATGACCATTTTTTGTATAGCTATTTTCGGACCCATCATTTTTCTTTAAATATCTACTTTTTTGCGTTATTTTATTCGATTTTTGTTAAATTAAAAAATGGCGAGCTTGCTTTTTCAATAAAATGACAAATAAAATTTTTTACATACAAACTGAAGACACCTAAAAGCTACAACTTTCTAAACAACGAAAAAAGAATTGGCAATTTAAATGATTTGGTCGAAAACGTGATCTAGGAATTGACACGAATGATGATTTTCCATAGAGAAACGATGCATCATCAGCCGTACATCCGTCTAGTGACTTTAAAATATGGCAACAAATACATCAAGTAGCAAAGCTACGTACTCAAGTTGTAATTCAAGAATGATGGTAGAACAACTTGTATATTTAAAGACAACGACATTCCAGCACCAATTTTACCTAATATAAATCTTTTGAATTTCTTTATATGGGAACAATTTGATCCTCAAATCAAATGAAACGAAATTCAATCCAACAAGCTGTAATCAATGAGCGCAAGCGAACTGTTTATCGAATAAAAGTATCCAACGTTTTGGAAAGTTGTCATAGTTGAATTAACCAGTTGTGATGTTTGTCAAATAAGGACGAAAACTGTTTGAAGTAAGCTGTTAACATATTTTCATAGATCTCGAAAGAACGAATCTTTTATATATATATATGTGTACGATTCTCTCTCTCATAATTTCTTCTCTGGTTTCTTCCTATTTCTTGTTCGTTTAATAAAAAATCAGAGATCTTTTTGGTCTTTCATTCACACATTTTGTCCACCAGACTTAAGACGTGATAGAAAAAAGATAAATATGGTGTACATCATTCATCGATTATTAATTTTATATTAGCTGAAAATTAATTAGAAATTGATTTAGAAAATGGAGATTCATCAAAACGATTTTTGAATAATGTTCAATATTTTGATTGTTAAACGTCATTTCAATATGCTGATGCTAATAGAGCGAAATCGTACTAAAAATTCATTTGAAGATGATTATCAATTCTCAATTTTTTTTCTTTTTCGAGCTTTAAGATTTGCCGAAATTAATAAACATATCTATCGTCAAATCTTTACAAAAGATCGACTCAGTGTCAATTTTTTATACATTCATAAATGATATTTTACACCGTCAAGTCATTGAACAAGTTTAGAATGATATTATTTCGGAAATCAAACGAAAATATATTTTTGTTTTTACTTATTATTGTTGACCTTTTTGATTATATCCAATTCGATTATTTAATTATGGCAGCATCTTGTTGATGAAATAACATGAAATTGAAAAGCGTTAAGAAATATTGTTTTATTCTTCGAAATAAAGTCAATCTTTCATTAACAGATAGTGACGTTTATCTATCGAATGGTTGTCTATGATTGGAAAACGAATGTACAAATCTAGAATTAGTATCTTTTCTACTATGTGCATAATGGACGTTGTGGCTATCGAATACGATCGTCTCGAAAACGAAAAGAAGAGAGAAATCGATTATATCACTTCGTTGTACGTTAATCTCGTAAAACAATATAAACAAACAATTTTTTCTTCGTTTAAATACAATAATATTCGATAGTAAGAATGCACTTAATAATTTCCTTAAAATCTTTTAAAATATATAAATGTTTCCATCCTTTTTTTTAGTTTAACGGAATATTTGTAATTTTACTGATCAATGCAATCGACAACTATCGTTGAAGATATTACTGAACATGATACAGTCAAGCGTTATATCGATATTCAAGGAGATTCAATGACGAGTACAAGCACAATTGGTACTGGTTCACTTGGCCCGTGTATTGCAATTCTACTTGATTTCATTCATAATTCTAAAAACAGGTGCATCATGCAACATTATGCACATCTTGAAGATCAAGAAAATAAATCGGAAGTTGAGAAAGTGGTTTAGCTTTTGCGTCATATCAAAGGTCTTATAACAGAACACATCGATTGTCAATCAATTGAAACGTCAATTGAAAACATGTTTCTTCTTCTTACTGGTGGTGATGAATTATCGGGATATGAGATAAGATTAGCTGGTATACATATATTCAACAACTCGTTCGATATTCAGGAATATATGTTGGACGATCAAGATATCTTCTTCATGTACAAACAGCTAAAAAATCGTGTGAATATTTTAAAGCCGATATATAAACCGATTCCATCGTCAAACCAAGGTAGAACATTGCATTATCGAAAAATAACTAAGGTTTTTTTTATTTAGACGATGATACTGATGATACTGATCCACCATGCAGTTTATGGATTAATTTTGACACTATGTCAAAAAAAATTAAATTAGGTATTTTATATTGTTCGAATTCGAGCGCCGATAAATTCAATATCGCATTATCAAATGTATCCATTTATTCATTGGAAATGTTTAAAACGAAATGGTCGTTTTGTCAAACCGATATCGATCATTTCATGAGAAAATCAATGGAAGAAGAAAAATCAAAAATCAAACAAATTCAGATCGAAATTCCTGATTTTATCGGGTTTAACTGTTCTGCCTTGTAAACGTTCTCTTTTTTTTTTAATAAATTGTTCTTTTTCTCTTCTTTTTGCTCACAACTTTGTCATTTATCTTTGCAAATAAAACTATGTCAAAATCATTTTTTCTTTCCATAGAGACTTGCTTTGTAAATGAACAACATTATCTTCGTTTCTTTCTCTCCTTATGCTTTTCCCAGAAATAGAAAAAGAAAATCATCACATCGGTTTCCACTTAATTCTCATAAATTGAAAGAACAAATAATATTTGTCAAAGAAAAGAAACTCCTCTCTTTTTTTTTATTAAAAATTATTCAGTAGATTTATTTATTTTCATTTTCCAAACAAATAATCAATATAGAAATGATCGGATCTATCAACGAAAAACTAAAATTGGAAGCGAAAATCTATTGGAATGTGTTCATGTGTTGTCTGTTTGCTTCACTTGATCAAAGAGAAATTGTGAGATCATTTCCAATTTTAATTCGATCAATATAATCTTCGTGTAAATAATCAGAAATATTTTCTAAAACTAATTTCAGACGATTTAAATATTTCATATGTAAAAGAATTAAGTTGATCACATCAGGTGTATTATAATACTGATCAATTTTAATTGATAATATTCAGAAACGAATTTCTCATCAATATCAGTTATACGTTTGACTCATAGAGAAAAAAATCCAAGAGATTATAGAGTTTAATCTCGTACCATTAGTCGTTCAATAAACTTCACAAGAAATGTATTATCCGTATTAGAAAATTCGCCAAGAAGATCAAGAGAGTGGATGTGGGAAAATGTAATTCAATTACACATGACTATGAACAAGCTTTTTAGCTAATTGAATTACAGTCATTTTGTGTACCTCTTGAATATCAGCTTCTAATGTCGATTAAGAAATACAAAACTCATAAAGGACGAATTGTAGATAAATCATTTCAAACTTTGAATACAGTGGACATTCGTTGGATTCGTCTTCCATATTATGGTAAAGCTCTATTTGTTTATGTTACTATCTGAGTTGAATAGAACAAAAATAAAAAATATGAATTGTACTTTCGTTATAATTTTGGGTGACTTCTGTTTTATTATCTTTACATAGATAGATATCTACTGTGAATATATATAAACATTTGAAAAAGAAAAGAAAGAATAAAATGATGAATATCAAAAACTTGTTATGGATAGTTTTGTTTGTTTACGAATTCACGTTTGGACAAGCTCTTCCAAGAACAACAAATGAAAATACTTGTACACCAAAATCAGCTGGAAATCCATCGATTGATGATGTTCCAGCTATTAGCGAAGCTCTAGCTAAGTGTGGAAATGGAGGAACTATCATTATTCCTGCTGGTCAAATATTTACAATTCGAAGTCCTCTTTATTTTAACAAATGCAATAGCTGTGATTTTCAGATCGAAGGACCATTGAAACTATCAGATGATGTTGACTATTGGCAAACTCAACATACTGTTTTCCATTTGGGTGATATAAAAGATGTAATCTTTCAAACATGTATGACCACTTTAACCAATGAAGAACGTCATTCATTAGCAAATGCTTTGAATTCGACTGCATCTGCATAAAGTCAACGAGACGAATCATCATATCAATGTCAGAGACAAAGAGAACTTTTATTTTGTTTCTTTCCCTTCTATTTTGTTACGTTCTCTCATGAGCAATGATATTATGATTGATCAATATCTTTCTTCTCTCAATTTCAGTGTGAATCGCTTTGATTCTTCCCATTTCTTTATTTCCTTGAGATAAAATGAATATATATTAAATTCACTGGTTAATTATTTTATTGAGAATAATCATACAGAAAAAAAACAATAAAGATTAAACGAATTAACAGTGATATAAACTCTAGTCTGAACGTAACGTTTCAGTTATGTATCGGCATTATTGTTTACAAATGATTTCTTGTAACAATTTGTTTTCCTTGTGTTTTCGTGCCACCAATACGTTTAACATGCTTTTTCGCACAACCAATCCTAAATTAGAAAAGTAATCGCTTATTTTCAAATTTTCCTCATTTTACTTTTTTTTCTTCCATTTGAGAATTTCTTCATTTAATTTTTCATGTAGATCTTTTTGAACTTTCTCGCGTTGATCCATTGTAAATCGAAATTCTTCATTCATTTTCTCGACTTTTTGTTTCATTTTACCGATTTTTTGTTTCATTTTACCGATGTTTTTTTCAATTTTTTCTAATTTTTTATCCCATTTTTTAACAATAACTTCGTTATTTCTCCTGATTTCATTGATATAATGAGGCTCGACCACATTAATATCTTCGTCAAAAGTATCATTTTCAGATTTATCTCCATCCTACAATACATATAACAGTTACAAATCAAGGATTTTCCCCATAAATTCACGAACTGTATCAATGATGTTTACAGTTACATTAGGATTGACGACAGTTGAAGTTTGATCAGAGTCGATATTCAATCTACGAAATAGCAGCGAATTACTTTTGCGTGAGAAAGTTTCCACTTACTGTTCGAAATCGTTCATAATGTGACAATCGAGTTGATCAGATTGTTCACACGCTAAAACAAATAATTAAATTCAATATGTTGAGCAATTATTTTCGGTGAAACTTTTACAATAAACATAATAATCTTCATCATTCGTTGTCGTATGTTTAAAATTTTGCGAAACTAATGCTTGTGTTAAGGATGATGAATCATTACAATCATCGGGTAACTGTCTCGAACATTTAACAGAAACAACATCAGATTGTATTGGTTCTTCTACGAAAGACGAACAAGACGTAGTATTACGTTCATTTAATGATAAACGTGTCAAATTTGTACCAATGGAAGGTTTTCCTTTTCGTCGCGTAACTGATTTCACTTCATCGATATCTAAATATCAAATCATTTATTTAACTTCTCGTCGATAATTATTTACGTGGAATATGGCAAAAAACTTCGACACTTATTTTTTATTTCTCTCTTTTCTTCTTTTGTTATCCACGATACTTACGACCGTTTTCGAAATATAACAATAGAGTCTCATTCAAAAACTACATGATGGTGGAAAATGTTCTTTAGAGGGTGTTTGTTTTGATGTAATTATAACACGTGATTTTTTATTACCTCCTACTGCCAATGGTTTTCTTGGATGTAAATTGGATTTCAATTGTTTTGGTAAGAACTTTCTAATGTTATTTCGCACGGTATTCCTCACACGGCATGTATTTCCGTCGACGACAATAACAGTCCAGTTTTTTGGCAAACAATTCAACAATTCTTGTTCCATGTTTCGAAGAAACACGCTGGTCGAAAAGAATGAAAGTATAACTAGTTGTAGTGCACAAAAGCAAAACGACTTTCTTTATCTATGCAATAAACATTCAGAGTCAACGAGCATTCATATTTTATATTTCGTCTCGGTCGGCAGCAATGATCATTGTTTATTGTTTGTTCATTTATTGCACAATCGACTACGATCGAAAACACGTCGGACGAATTAAAACTATATCAACCAATACAATTCGTGTTTCTTTGTGATAGACTAATTATGTTCTGTGACTTTTCGACAGCTCCTCGAATAATTTCTCTAATACATAGAATCTTCTTTCGCTCGCATTCAGCATACGAGTATACATCGTGTGCCATCTAGTCCAATTGAATTATCTAAACAACTTTTCTTTGAATTCGAAACATAAGTCTATGAATTGTTGTCTTCAGTAAACCAATTTCCATTGAATATATCTTCTCTTTCTCTTGTTGAAAAAAAACAAAACAAGTAAATTGAATGACAGTAATAAGTATGATTGATTTGCTGACATATTTCGTGTTTTTAATTCTCGTTGGTTCAAAATCGATTGATGAAAACTTTTTCTTTTGAAGAACAAACGAATTACATCGTCTTTTTGATTTCAGCTAAAATTGCGCTTTATTTTTATCAAATCGGCTCAGAAAGATGATTTAGATTTGGTTTCTATTAATTTCATTGGAAAATTTTGCTTAACATCAAATTTGTAAATGTATTACAGATAGAAAACAATGAAATCTTCTTTAATATTTCTGATGGTATTGGAGAATAAAAGTCGGTTGAGATCATTGATGAAGATGAAGAAACAAATTCTTGGTTTTGTTTGGAAATTGAGAGAATATTTTGAATTATTTATTTCTAACGAAAATTTTCTAATCAGTAATCTTCTGTTTTATTTTAGATTTGTTTCAAATGACTGATAACGAAGAAACACTTTCGAAACGAAAAAGAAAATATGTAACATCATTTTCAAATATGTCTCAAGAAGATGCAGAAAAAATACTTGGCTTTCGATTCGCTCGATTTTATTGTTCTCAGAAACCTCTCGATCAATTTATCACAAAAAAAGCTCCACAATCATGGAAAAAAGAAATATTTCAACAATTAGTTCATTGTCTTGACTCTGAAGGATATCCAGAGGCAAGTATTTTACCATTAAACCAAGCTGTTGTTACAGACTATGTCGGAACAATCTTACGAATAATGGTTGCTTATTGTAATCGTACAATGAAACATAGTAATATTCAATTAACACGAGAAAAACAAATTATCAGCAATGATGAGCAAATCGGTGAAGATATAGAATTTGTTGTAATACACAACTTAACTGAAAATGATGTTCGTTATGTTATTGTTGTCGAAGCAAAACGTGATTCACTTGGAAATGGACTTACTCAACTATTATTGGCAATGAAATCGACATTTGATATCAATAATGATCAAAAATTAGTGTATGGTTTTGTAACAACAGCAATTGATTGGCAATTAATCACATTCGACGGACAAAGATGGAATTTATATAACCGATCGACAATTCTATTTGGAAGTATGAAGAAACAAGAAGATCTATGGTTAAACAATTTCACACAAATATTAGATATTATTTACTATATTCTCTCATCATTAGAATCGTCTTCTGAAAATAATAATTAAGTCCAATAGACTTCAAATAACTGAGAAACATTTGAAATAGAAAAGAAAGAATGAATAGAAAAAAAGAAACGTGTTGCCGATAGAAATCGTTCTTTATCTTTGAATATAATGTTATCTATATAGAACAACGAATGTGTTGTGTTTGACGACTTTTAAAATGGTGAATACGAATTTCGATTTAGTTGCATTACGTCGTT
>ERZ778023.2627-NODE-2627-length-20924-cov-85.639801_pt1 | contig 20924 bp, 33 predicted proteins | sample MGYA00375753_ERZ778023 | MGnify/ENA primary metagenome ERZ778023 (study PRJEB29350, sample SAMN05389822) | bioreactor metagenome | isolation source: Ammonium sulfate bioreactor | place: South Africa: University of Cape Town | collected 2014-04-04 ... | reverse complement strand
CACACACACACACACACACACACACACACACACACACACACACACACACAGGTGAGCCGGGTAGGCACCAAGATGCAGAGAGAGTAGAGTGGCAACACGTCCGACTTACGCAGCGAGTCAGCGGCCACGGCCGTGGCAAAGTCCTGGAGAGCATCAGGGATGGCGCCAGACGCAACGCGAATGAGGCCTCGCTCGACCAGCGCCTCGACGAAGCCAGCTCGCAACGACAGCGACTTCTCGACCTCGGCGTGCGCGTCCGCGAGGAAGCGCGCCCGGGTCTTGGGCCATTTGAGCTTGCCAAGGAGCGAGGCGCCCGGCGGCAGGAGCGCCAGACATCGAAGAGCCTGCGCTCGGTGCAGGAGCCACCAGGGCTCGCGAGGGTCGCTGGCGGTCTTGGTGGCAAAGAGGCGCGCGGCAGTGTCCAGCGCCTCGGCGGCATGGGCGCGGAGCTCTGGCGAGCGAGCGCGCGCGATCCCAAGGCCGAGGTAGCCGCGAGCGCTGTCGGGCTCGTGCGTGATGGCGCACGCAAAGTCGCAGATCGCCGGCTGGATCAGGTCTTGCTTCAGGTACGCGAGACCGCGGTAGTAGAAGGCCTCGGTGTCCTTGTCGTTGAGCTCGATCGCTCGATTGAAGTCCTGCATCGCATGCGCGAGTTGGTTCACTCGCAAGTACGCGTAGCCGCGGTGGATGTAGCCCTTGATCAGACGAGGATCAAGCGAGAGCGCCTGCGTGTAGAGCTCGATCGCCGCATGGTAGTCGTAGCGGTCGCGAAACGCGATGCCTCGTTGAATGAAGAACGCAGGTGCCGGAGGAGTGGTGGTGGTGGCATTGACCGTGGTACGCGTTGGAGTGGAAGGCTCCATCACCGGCAGTGGCTACGCCACAGTCACAGCAAGCGTGGGGGAGCCCAAAAGAACAGTGATAGCAAGAGGAGCGAGCGAGCGGACGAGGCGCGCGAGCGGGAGGGCGAGAGAGGGCGAATGCCGATGGCCGCAGCAGCAGCTCCTGGGTGCGACCAGGCCCGAGCGGCGCACGCTCGAGCGCACTCACTATCAACAAGGCGCCAATTCTCCCTACTCCCTCCAGCGTAAAGCAGTAGAGCTTTTACCTTTTGCGGCTTACGCGCCCGCGGTAATCACCTTCGAGTCAAGTCAAGGATCCACTGAGGTCCAGAGAGAAATGATCGACAATCACGATCAAAAGAACGAGAAGATCTCGAACAAGAGCTCGTTCGGAATCATCGACATTGCCGACTCATCGACCACCGATCGAATCATCGTCATCGTCAAGATGGCTTGCTTCATCGATGATGGTGCATATCGATGGCGATCTGGACGCCATGTGAACTTGGTGTCGGCAAGCCATTGATTGGCTCCAATCACATGCACTCGATTGCCTGCCGAGAAGGCGATGAGACCTCGATGCTCGTCGAATGCCACTCCCACTGGACACTCATAATTACCGCAATCGAGGGATGAGATGTGATGGCCTTCGTGAGTGAACGCTTGCAATCGATCGTTGTTGGAGTCGGCGATGATGATTCGGCCTTGATTGGCGATGCACACTCCATTGGCATGTTTGAACTGACCTGGTTGGTTGCCTTCCGAGCCAAAGAGAAACAAGAACGAGCCATCGATCAACGACAATACTTGCACTCGATTGTTGTATGAGTCAGAGACGATGATTCGATGTCGATCATGATCGATTGCAACGCCTGATGGACCTCTGAACTCGCCAGGTTGGGTACCAAGCTTGCCGATCGCGAACAAGAATGAGCCATCTGTCGACGACAAGAACATCAATCGATTGCTGGTGGTGTCGGCGACGATGATGCGGCGATGATGCTTGTCGATCGCGATCCCTTTAGGATGCGCGAAACATCGTGAGTCTTGCTTGCCAAGAACCGACAAGAACGATTGGTCGTCCAGCAAGAACGACACTATTCTACCGGTGCCGGTGTCGAGTACCACGGACAAATTGTGGTCGTGATCGATCGCAATGTCATAGGGTCGGTTGAATCTCTCTGTTTGGCTAGTATGAGCTCCGAACGTGGGCACAAGAGAGCCATCATCCGAAGAGAATACTTGCACTCGATCGTTGGAGGAATCGGCAACGAACAAGAGACCTCGATGATGGTCGAACGCCAAGCCTCGCGGGTGACAGAACACACTAGCGGTATCGGCTTCTTGATTGGTACCAATCGAGAACTTGATTCGAGCATCGCCTCGATGATGACTGTTCATCTTCAAGGTGCAAGAGGGAGGGTCGTGTGAGCGAGTGGCAGCAGCAGCGAGGCGATGAAGCAAAGAACAGCGATCCTTCGATCGATAGATAGATAGAGGTCCTGCTCTCTGTCTCGATATCGATCTCAGCAGCTATCATTCTATCTCTCTCGCGCTCCCGCTCTCGTTCTTGCGGCCTTTGTGTCTTGGTAGCTGCTGCTGTGGACGACGTGCTCTTGGTACCGTCTCTCCCTCCCCGCCATCGGACCAGCTGTAAGCGATATCCACAAGGAAACCTCGACGATCTCGCGCTCGGCTTGCTGTTCTTTGCAGAGCCAATCGCAAGCGAGTGCCTCGCTCTTCTTATTATTCTTCTCTTCGAGCACCACGCTACGATGATCGAGGCTCCGGATCGTGAGGGGCTTGCGGGCGAGCGAGACCTCGGGTTCGTGGCCAAGGTGTGGTCGTGTGTCTCACAACGACGGCCGCGCGCCACCATGTCTCGTCCGCTGCGCCTCTATTCGGTCTTGGTGCTTGGACTACTGTCGCTGTGTAGCTTCTCGGGTGCGAAACGAGATCGTAGTTGTGCCGCGGCGTGTGGCTCTCATTGAGGGCTCATTGTTGAATGTGGGACTGCCCGATCGATAGTGAGATGGTCGTATCCATCGCTGCAGGGTGCCGGCTTGCAGTGCTCGTCGTGTGGGCACGAGTACTCGAGCGGATTCGAGTCGGACTTTCAAGAGCGATGTACCAAGTACTGCCTGCCGCTCACTGATATCGAGATGGGCTTGCTCGTTGGTCCTGCGATCAGGTCCGCACTGATTGATAGTGTGGATGACGATGCCATTGATCGATCGATCGAGGAGACGATTCGATCGATCGATGGCTCGACATCATCGAGGCATCATTGTCTGATTCAAGAGAGAGGCCGTATGTGTGTGTGGGTGTGGGCATGGGTGTGTGGGCGTACGTGTGATGATGATAGCTTGAGTGCCATGGTGTCATCGATCCCGATCGGATGGATGGCAGATCGTTCATCGCGAGCTCGCGTATTGCTCGTGGCCTCGATCGTATGGTGCGTGAATGATCCTCGGTCAACAACCAGAGTCGCTACTCATACACGACACCGACACCGACAACCACCACGACAACAACAACAATGATGACAATGACGATGACGGCAATGGCCGCACTCAGGGTTCTCGGCGCGTTCGCAAGCAGCTTTGCGGGCTCGTTCGTCGAGTTGTTATTGGCGTGCATATTGCTCGGACTCGGTCAGGGAGCCGTCAATCCTTGCTCGTTCGCGTTGCTGGGCGATTACTTCTCGGCTTCGAATCGAGGACTGGTGTTCGGTACGAGCAGGACAACACACGATGACGACTTGTTTGGTTGGTTGGTTGGATGGCTTGAGTACCTTGAGTGACCGAGGGTTCGAGATATACGTGCAGCGTTGTTTGGAGCGATCATCTATCTCGGCTACGACGTTGGTATTCTCTCGGCGGTAGTGAGCGAGTACTCCTCGTGGCGCATTGCGCTATGGAGTCTCTCGACCGCGTCGGCCGTCATCCTACTACCGCTGGCGACGCTGCTCGAACCACAACGAGGCATGGCGGACCAAATGTACAGCGATCCGAAACGCGCTCGTATCGATTACTCGGACACGATTCATGAGTACAACGACGACGACAACGATGATAACGATGGCGATGGTGCTACCGATACCGATCGATTCGTGCGACATCGTTCGTTCTATGATCTCAACGATATCGGAGGGCTTGGTGGCGAGGACGAGACCTCATCGTCGGCATCACAGCACCGACAACAGAACTCGCAAGCATCGACCGGCTCATCGAACGAATGGTCGCTGCACTTGACATTGCGATATCTCCTATGCAACCCTGCGTTTGGATGGTTCGTTCATATTGGCTCTCACACCAGTTCTCGATCGAGACTCTCATCAGATTTATACGATGCAACGTGGCGATAGTATCTGGATGACTGGCTGGGTGAGGCTCATGGCTGGCTATGCACTCGGCGCCTGGATGCCAGCCTTCTACATTCGAATGCACGGCCTCTCGCCGGCGACGATCGCCACCTGGATGTCGCTCATCTTGCTCGTCGGTGGCATTACAGGCTCGTTCATCGGAGGAGCTGTCGCTGATTGGTGGGTCAAGGTCCGTCCGTCCGTCCGTACTGGTCGCATGGCTGTTGTCACCTTATTGGATTGACGCGAGTATCGAGCGAATGTTCACCCATCGATACCTGCGTGTGCCCGTGTGTATCTCGCCATTCATTGATGGTGTGTAGCGAAACAAGTTTGGACGTGTTTGGTTGTGTCTGGCATCTGGCCTGTTTGCGATCCCGTTCATGGTCGGCATGCTGTTGGTTTCGTCGTACATTACATCGTTCGCGTGCTTGTTCGGCGCAACGTTGTTTGCCGAGATGTGGTTCGGACCGGCGCTCGCCACCGTTACTGTACGTTGTATACTCGCTCGCTTGCTCGGTTACTTGTTCGATTTTTACCAGCTGACGGGGAGCGCGAGGGCGCTTTCGAAATTGGCAAGGAACTGGTGCGGCCCAACATTCGATCGACCGCGATTGCGACGTATCTGCTGACGACCGGTCTGGGGGGCATCTCGGCCGTGATCGTCGCGGCCATCAACGTGTCACTGGGCTTCAAGGCGCCATTCCAACCGGCCGACGGACACACGACGACCTACGATCCGACCTACGGACTGCTCCTCATGGTGCCGTGCATGTATGCGCTCTCGTGCGTCGGTTACGGCCTCACGGCTCTTGCGATGCGAATCACACTGAAGCGCGATGATGTGTATTGATTCATTCATGATGATCGCTGGTAAATATATGAGATCCCTTTTATGGAGAGAGCGCGAGCAAGCAGCGAATGTCTAACGGGGCATCGGCAAGCTCTAGTTGTTGTTAGCTACCGAGCCATTGAGCAAACATGAAGATGGATGAAGAAGCATTACTAAGCCGATGAATGGGGAGATTGCGAGATTGGAAGGAGCAGGGTTGAGCTGGCGAGTAAGATCGATGGATGCTCACACGAATCCGAATATCAATCGATTCGAAGAGTATCGCCAAAGATGTGGATAGAGAGGAGGAGCAGAACAGATCCGTGTCGTTGGATCAATGAGAATCAGAAGAACGAGAGTGAGAGTGATAGCAATCGAGGTGTCGGGTGTGTTTTACATGGTGTCATCCGCATAATCCCTATGGTGATAGGAGGATCACACGAGATACAAGAGAGTTAACCAATGTAAAGTAGAGTCATATGGGTGGGCGGTGGTGTTCGTACTTGGTGATGGGCTCGGCTTGAGTCTCCTGATGGAAGACGCTGTAGATTGGCGTTCCCTCGGTGGCATTGGTGGTGCCGATGCCGAACGTGGTGCGCAGTGGCCAGTAGCCGATCAGCAGCACCCACACGTAGACGTTGTACATCGTGAAGAAGTAGCAAAACGCCACGGCTGTTCACGATGATCGAGTGTGAGCGAACGACAACCGAGGTGGCGAGCGAACGACATCTATGAGCATACCTCGCCTGCGCACGGGTCCGAACGAGCCAAAGAACAGGCCGATGACGACCGAGAACAAGCACACGGCAGTCGGCACCGCGAGGTACATGAATCGAGCCGTCAGCACTCGCTGTACGAGACACGAGCAGGAAATGTACGATCATCTCGTGAGTAGGCGAGCGTCGTCATACACGGCATCGTAAATGTCGCGAACCTTGGTCCAAACGGCTGGAATCGCGAGCATGATCGTGACGAGTATCCACACCATGATGGCGCCGAAGAAGAGCGCCGACATGAAGAACAACACCATCAGGCCGGTGACCTTGCCTGCATCGCCAAAGATTGGGTCCACTTGGCGCGCCACTCTATGCATGCCGCCGCAGTCATGATGAGGCACAAGAAATCGAAATAAAGGCACTGCGGCTCGTCGCTGTTTCTACACAGCGAGTGAGATCGTACCGGAACCAAACAAAGAACGAGAAGGTCAGCAGCGAGTAGGCACCAATGACAGCCGGCTTGATCCAATCCCATTTCTGAACCGAGAACTCGACACCACCCTGTACAACGAGAAGAGAAGCAAGCTTGTGAGTTGAGTCGGGGTGAGGTTGAATACATACGAGGATTGAATTGGTACGTACGCGGCGCAAGTGGTCAAAGATAACGAGCCAAAAGATCATCAGAACGGCTGAGTGAGCGACTTGCAGTGCGGCATCGAGGATTGGGAAGAACGATCCCGCAATCAAGTACTCGAATGGATAGAACGGGTCTATCCATCGAAACAACGAGTGAGTATGCGAGCGAGCGAGCGAGAGAGAGAGAGAGAGAGAGAGAGAGAGAGAGAGAGTAGGTGACAACGTACTGTTCAAGCACACCAACATGAGCAACAAGATACCGAGGAACTTTTGTTCGATGGTCCAATCATCGAGGTCCAGGTGGCGCATTCGTAGCCAGAAGGCAAAGATGGCGATGGTAGCGAGCACCAAGAACGTGACGCGGATCGTGAGCTCCTCCTCGACGAAGTTGACGTTGTAGTTGGAGAACTGGAAGCCGACGTCGCCAATGTTGAAGCGCGCATCGTTGTTGTCGGTCGGCAGCGAGAACTTGACTTGATAGAACGAGTACTTGATCGAGTCCTCGTAGACGAGAACGAAGCCCCAGCACATGGCATTTGGCTGCGCGCGCGTTTGAGAGAGAGAGAGAGAGAGAGAGAGAGAGAGAGAGAGAACGTGCGAGTGTGTGTGTGCGATGTACGTTCGTACAGGTTGGAATGGATCGTTCGTCAGAGGAGTGTTTGCATGCTCGATGAACGAAGATCGAGAGAGATGTGTGGAGCGTACCTTATCGCACAGGAGCAGCTCAGATCGCACGGTGGGTCCGCTGATATTGGACCATGCGTCTTGGTTGTTGTTGCGTCCTTGGACCGTGATGTTCACCAACAACTTTTCGTACAACGCTACGTATTCCAATCGAGAGGTGGCCATCGGGATTGTGTGATGGATAGATCACAGTAGATTGGATGGTTGGTTGGTTGGTTGGTTTTGGCATCGAGGTCGTGCAGGAGAGCATCATGCAGGAGTGGATAGGAACGAGCGAGCGAGCGAGCGATGAATGTACCCGAGTCATTGGTCGAGAACGGGAAGACCGCCAAGCTCCAGAAGCCGTTGAGGGTCTCGAGATGAGGCAAGTCATAGGTCCACGTGCTTCCATCCTAGTGATACGCATGACGTTCGAGCAGGAGATACGATCATCGATGCGCATGACCGCGACCACGAGAGAGCGAGAGAGTGAGTGAGTGGATATCAACATCAAGCAAGATGTGTAACAATGATAGGAATGAGTGCGAACCATAAGCTGGGTGCCACTGCAAGTAGCAGGATTCCACGTGTGTGATCCTCCGGGACACTTGTAGGCATACTGCACGTTGTATTGATATGTCGACGGGCCTGCACCACCATCATCATCAACAGCATCAACATCAGCATCAGCACCATGATGGAATGATATCTCGCGTGTTCTTGTGTTCCATTGCAGGAGTTTGGTGTCGGTGTCGTTTCTACTGAGTAGGAATAGGATATTGCATACCAAGCGAGCCGACCAGGAGCGAGGCGATGAGCAGCGCAGCCGCCAGAACTCCCACGAGGCCGAACCACTTGTACGGCACGACGTCCACTACCATCGCCTGACTCGGCATCTTGTCGTTCTTCTGCTGCTGCTTCTGCTTCTGCTTCGATTGTTGATTGGAGAAACTGCCTCGATCACCACTACGCTATCACCAAGGTTGCTTCAGAGGTTCTGTACTATCCTCGACGCCACCGAATGCAACGAGGGAGAGGGTGGTGCAGAGAGGGCGAGCGCGAGAGAGTGAGGAAGCGAGATAGAGGATTGAAGAGGAGAAGCCCGACCGAGGACGGCGAAGAAAAAGACGCCGTAGACCAATACCGAGCTCCCCGCCCTCCACTGCTCGCTCGCGGTCGTATCTATCTCTGGTGCGTATCTATCTCTGGTCTCTCCTGCTGGCTCTCTGGTGCGTAAAAATCTATCTCGTGGTATTGCTTTGGTGCTGATTGATGTTGTTTATTATTTTTTCGGGCTTGCTATTCATTCATATTCATATTCATTTTGTACGGATGGAATCATTGCAGGCTGGGCGAGTGCTAGGAGTCAATGTCGACGAACTCGTCCTCGTCCTCCTCGGCGCGTTGCATCGTGACGACCTCCTCCTTCTCGAACACCGAGCCGGCAGGTGCCAGCGGCGATGAGGATGAGCTGCCAGTGGCGGCGGTGGCGGCGGCAACGGCGGTGGCGGCAGCCGTCGACGAGGCCTTGGGCTTGCGCGACGACGAGCTGGTGGTCTTGCGCTTGGGCGAGCTCTTCTTCTTGGCGGCCGGTGCGCGGCTGCGCGGTGGCGGCGAGGCGCTCGATGCCGGCGAGCTGGGCGGCGATGAGAAGACGGGTGACAACTGCGGCAGCGGCTGGTAGGTCGCCGGCAACACGGGCTGCAATGGCTGCAGCAACGATGATGACGACGGCGACAACGGCGACAACGGAGTGGCGTGCGATATCGTCAGACCCGTGTTGGGCAGCGCCGGTGTGGAGCTCGTGGCCGAGGTGTTCTTACTCGGCTGCGTCAGGATGTTGTTGACGTAGCTACGCAGTTGGTCGTAGCGCGTGGCGTCGAGTTGCGAAATGGCTATTTCATAGCACAATCCAAATAAGCTGTCAGCACACATACACACGAGAGAGAGAGAGAGAGAGAGAGAGAGAGAGCGAGAGAGGAGAGAAATGTGGTGGTGGCTCTAAATGCGTACCAGACTCAAGATCACAACCATCAGACTCGATGATCAGCTGGTTCGGATACAAGACACGCAGTACACCCTTCATCTCATCGCGGTCAAAACCCGATACGGCCTCAAGCACTTCGCGGCGACTGTGGACGCGCTTTGTGCGGCGAGGCTTCTTGCTCTTGGACGACGACAAGGAGCCCGACGGCGCTGAGATGGAGCGACCCGGAGTTGAAGGAGCAACGGCAGCGGCAGCGTGGTCGACCACGACGGTCGTCGCAGCGGTCGCTGGAACCGGGGCTGCAGACACCGAGGTCGAGGCCGACACGAGAGGGGCAGCAGCGGTGTTGCTGAACGAGGCCGAGGTGGTCAACTCGACGTCGAAGAAGAGCTCAGTCGGCGAGACACACGCAGGAGCGACGAGGTAGGCGGTCGCGGCGTCAGTCGAGAAGGTCAACGAGCCCAATACTTGGTCTCTGTACGAGAAGGCGATGGCGACATCTTCCTCCTCTTCCAAGACGAGCTCCTACGTAGTGGAGAAAGAAGGATGAGCGAGTGAACACAGGTATGACACACACAGAGAGAGTGAGAGAGAAATACACATACCGAACGAAGATCTTCATCATCCTCTTCATCAAACAACGACGTGTAGCATGGTCGCTTCACACGGTGTTGATAAATATCATCGACAAACAGCTGATCGTCGAGATGATCGAGAAGATCATCTTCATCGCGCCCCCTCTTGTTGTTTACACTGAATGATGTACAATCAACAGTATCCCTGCAGGAATCAAACGAGCACGAGTAGTTGCGTGAGAATGATGATTCGCGAGGGAGCGCGGAGGAGGTTCTACGTACTCAAAATTTACAACATCAACCGGAACATCAAGCGCACCCGACAGGAACTCACTGAAGAAGAGATCGGGCTGAGTGGCTCGAATTGAAGTAGCAGGAGAAGAAGAAGAAGCGGAAGAAGTAGAGACAGACGCCACAGCGGAAGACAGCAGCAGCGACGAGTCGTCAAAGGCCGACAAGAGATCGTGGCCCTTGTTTGCTAAGAGCCACGAGGTCTCGGAGGCGCCGGCGAAGAGCAGGTTCTCGTCGAGGTCGTATTGCGACACCAGGTTTTGGACTCGCAACATGGTACACCGATACAACACAGCGACGACGAATTCACACACAACACAACACAACAACACAACACGTACACGTGTACTCTCACTCACTCAACAACAGCAACGAAACAAACAAACAGAACAAGACAAGCACGTAAATTACGCTCGAACAATCTCACCAAAGGGATGTGCTCAAGCTCACCAACCTGTGAAACAAAATACAACAAGCGTGGATCAACAACAGCAGCAGCAAGAAGTGGATCGGTCAGTCAGGTACCGAGCAGCTTGATAGCAGCAAGCCGCGAGCGCCAATAATACGTACGTACTACACGGATTACTCGGTGCGTGCGCGAGGGACGACGACGACGGCGACGACAACAACGACAGATTGTTGAAGCTCGACGACTCTCACTCACTCTCACACGTAACGACGAACGCCACGGATACAATCAACACACGAAGACGAACTCGAAGCGAACAGTAGCGAGCGCGAGCAGCAACGAAGCCTGCAAAGACAACGACGGAACGCAGGCAGCGGCGGCAAGCCAAACAACTCGCTGTACAGGCCGATGGCGCACGGAACACCACCACCGGAGCTTCCAACCACGCACGAGCCGGAGCGTACGCAAACACGCAACAGCAACAGCAGCAGCTACAGGACCAACAACCGCAACAAACGACGACGACAGCGACCACAGCAGGGAGAGTGGCCACACGGAGTCGCGAGGTGTGCGGGAGGTGTTGTTGGTGCGTCGAGCAGCAGCAGCAGCGGCGGAGGGAAGGAAGAGCGAAAGAGAAGGAGTCGCCCTGCTGCTGTGCGGCTCTTGTAGTGTCACGCCTCCACGAGCTCCCACGCACCCTTACATGCGTTTCCTCTTGTACACCAATATTCGACTGCAACTCCCACCGAAACACCGAAACACCGAAACAGCGAAAGTGTGAGTGTGGTAGAGCGATATCGAGCTTGTGAGAGACCTTATAGCTCTCATCACGCTCTCTCATCGCCATCGATCTCGCGTTTGTTGTATCTTGGCTGCTTGCTTGCTTGCTGCTCTCGTGTCGCTCTCGTTGTAGCTGTTGTTGATACCATCATGGCGGGTCGCGAGAGTGCTGGATATGATAGGCATATCACCATCTTTTCGCCACAGGGCAAGTTGTACCAAGTCGGTGCGTGACGAGCCAGACGCATCTGCTGTTCGGTGCCTTGGTCGATGACTCACTCGTTGTACCTGGCGGCCCGACCTGGAGTAGAGTATGCATTCAAGGCCGTTCGTGGCGCTTCCTTGACCACATTGGCCGTGCGAGGAGACGACACGGTCTGCGTCGTGACGCAGAAGAAGGTCCCCGTACGTCTTGGCGGCGGTGATGATGGCGCACGAGCGTGTGCTCCCAACCTCTGCTGACTCACTCGCTTGATGATGCCGCTCGCCATCGAACCACGTTCTGCGCCGCGGTGTGTACGACTCATACTCTCCAGGACAAACTCCTCGACCCTTCGACAGTCACACACACGTTCCAGATCACACCCTTCATCGGTGCTGTATCGACAGGACTCATTGGTACATGGCTCGCTCTCTCGCTCTCTTCTCGTGGCTCTCGTGGCTCGTTGTGTTCGCCTTCTCTGACTCGTACTCTCTTGCAAATGTCACTTGAATCGGTGTTGGCAACCTCAGCCGATGGTCGTGCTCAAGTACAGCGCGCTCGCTACGAGGCGGCGCAGTTCAAGTACGACAACGGCTACGACATTCCCGTGTCGTACCTGGCGCAGCGCATGGCCGACATCAACCAAGTCTACACGCAACAAGCTTCCATGCGACCGCTCGGTGTCGTGTTGATTCTTATCGGCATCGACGAGGAGGTTGGTACGCAGTTGTACAAGGTACACCATACACGAGAGAGTAGGGGATTAGTACGATGACGGCCGCTCGCTCACTCATTCGGTCATCGTTACACTCCTCAGGTCGACCCTGCTGGCATGTTTGCTGGTTGGAGAGGCGCTGTTGCTGGCGAGAAGGACCAAGAGGCCAACAACTTTCTCGAAAAGAAGCTCAAAGAGAAGCCTCCGCTCGATCACGACCAAACCATTCAGGTACGCACGTCATGGCCAGCCCATCATCCAGCTCGTGCAGGCAGAGTTGAAGCTCATCGTCGTCGTCCTCGTCGCTCTCAATGTCACTCTCTCTTGTAGCTTGCCATCTCATCGTTGCAAAGCGTCTTGTCGACCGACTTTAAGCCCGAGGAGCTGGAGGTTGGTGTCGTGTCGGCCAAGCAGCCGCGCTTCCGTGTGCTGTCGGTCGAGGAGGTCGACGAGCACCTGACGGCGATCGTCGAGCGTGATTGAAGACCCACCTCCAATCCAAGCTTCGAACGATCCACGACACCAGTCAGCAGTAGTAAGCTCCTTACACACATACACGAGAGAGCTGTGAAGTACAATACAAGAGCACAGCTCTCTCTCACTCCCCCTTGAACCTGACGACTACTGTTCCGACCTCCACTGCTTCCTATCCACATTCACTCACACTCAGTCTGCTCACACTCTCTCTCGCAAGCCTCTCTCTCTCTCTCTCTCTCTCTCACATCACATCTAGAATGGCAACCACAAACGATGCCAATAGTGATACTGGCGATGCTGTGCGTCTGCCAAGCACGACGCGGTACTGGAAGTTCGTGCGGCGGCCGGCGGGCACCGAGGAGGCGAGCGAGAGCTGCTGGGCCGTGCACGAGCGCGAGCTGCCGCTGCCGCTGGCGCCCGACACGATCCTCGTGCGCTCGGTGTTCGTGTCGGTCGACCCGTACCTCCGCATCCAAATGTCGACCGACGACACGTGGACGACGCCGGCGGCCGAGAACGAGACGCAGCTGTCGTTCGCGGTGGCTCGCGTGCTCGCGAGCACCAGCGCCGCGATCGCCGTCGGCCAGGCCGTGCGCACCTACACGGGCTGGTGCGAGTACGCCGTGCTGCCGGCCTCGGCCGCCACCGTCATACCGGCCGAGCCTCGCATTGCGCTCGAGCACTACCTCGGCGCCTTGGGCATGGTGGGCCGCACCTCGTGGTGGGGCGTCGAGCACACGCTCAGGCCCAAGGCCGGCGAGACGGTCGTGGTCTCGGGCGCCGCCGGCGCCGTCGGATCGCTCGTCGTGCAGCTGTGCAAGCGCCGCGGCGCCCGCGTCGTCGGTATCGCCGGCTCCGACGCCAAGGTGCGATACGTACGCGACGAGCTCGGCGCCGACGTCGTGTTGAACTATCGCTCCGATCCCTTGAGCTGGTCGCACTTGGATGCCCTGCGTGCTGCGTGTCCCAATGGTACAGACGCCAATCGCACTCGTATACTTACGCACACGCAAGCCTCGTACTCACTCACTCACTCACTCGCGAGTGTAGGTATCGATTGTTATTGGGACAACACTGGCGGCGATGCGACGGATGCCGTGTTCCGGTTGCTGAACGTTCACGCGCGTGTCGCCATCTGCGGGCAGATTGCAGTGTACTCGTCGGGCCTGAACTCGGACCAGCCGGCCATCGGGCCACGCCTCTTGCATTTGCTCATCTACAAGCGTGCTCTCGTCGAGGGCATTCTGCAACGAGATGCGACGCCCGAGGTCGATGCGTTGCACCAACGTGAGGCCACTGAATGGCTGCTCGATCACGACCATCCGCTCGTCGACCGCTTCACGATTCGACAAGGTTTTGAGAACATACCAGCTACGTTCGTCGCCATGATGCGTGGTGATAACCTTGGCAAGATGCTTGCACAAGTCTAGTCAGCTCTCTCTCTCTCTCACGCACACACATGTCTTGTGACTCTCAACGAGTGGATCATTCAACAATTGTTTATGAGTGTGCAACGAACCCACACTGTTGAAGGTTGAGTTCAATGAGGCAAGGAATGATATATATGGAGTATTCACAGGGCTTCGCTTCGATGAGTTGACATGACAAGGCATATTAGAAGCGTTGAATAGATAGGAAGGGTAGGGCGACCTTGTTCAGGTGCTCTTGGCAGGCAGGAGTTCACAACTCAAGTCGTGCAAGAGGTCGTCGCAATTCTCGGGCACTGGTACGCCAATCTCTGAGCGGATCGCCGAGAGAATGACTGGCGACGCCGAGTAGAGGATCGAGTAGTTGATTGGATATGCTTGAAGATGTGCTACTTCGAGCAACACCTGACCAACCATTCGCAACTTCTTGACATTGATGTGCGCCGTCGAACCCTCGAGCCAATCTTGGTGACTGTCCTCGATGCAAGTCAAGTCTCGCAACGTCACCCCTTGGCACAATATCAATGTCGGTCACTCGAGTCGGTCTCTCTCTCTCTCTGTGGAGCAGCTGCACGTACCGAGAAACGGCACTGGAAGGAACCTCGTGTGACGCAACGCCTCTCGATAACGTGCATAGTTCTTTTTGTTCTCGATCAGCTGATTGAGAGTCTTCCAGCGCTCTTGCGTGACTTGGTCGAGTTGCTACCCATGGACAATTGGGCACGATGAGGAGGTGCGATCGAGTTCAAACGACGAGAGACTCTATCACCTACCATCCAAGTTGGCCGGAGTCGTTGCACGGCCGAGTGATTGAGGCCATCAACGAATGCAGCCAGTGTGTTAAAGTTATGGAGCAACAGACACTCCTGGCAGTGGCGATGAAGCGTTATGAGTTTGATTTGTTTGCTATTGCGTTGGTGGCTTGCGAGGGATTGACGTCCAACGTACATGAGCGACCGTAACAAGGAACGTCACAAGTGCAACTCGTTCTTCAGACAAGGTACACGTGCAAACCGAGTGGGATACCCAATGACTCAGCTTGTGGCATGAAGAGAAAGCAACATACGAGTTAATCCTATACCACTTAACAGTACATCCACACAAACGATTATCTCGCTCGCACGGGCGTAGTGTACCTGATTGAACCAAGCGATGTTGGCTAACACATGCGGAGCAAGTGTGGCCTTCTTACTTGCATACCGAACAATATGCCAGAACTCGGCCGGTTGAATGGCAAGAAACTGGCGCTGCTCGAGCAGCGTGAGATTTCGAGCGAGCTCTCGAGCTGTCAGATTGCGCAATCGGAAGCCGTTTTGACCACCGCCGCCATCGAGCTTCTGTTGTTGTTGTTGCTCTTCGTGCTCCTCGTCTTGCTCCTCCTCGCCGTACTCCTCCTCGTCGTACTCCTCGTCGTACTCTTCCTCGCCGTACTCCTCGTCGTGATACTGCTCGAGTTCCGAATTGGTGTCGCTGTTGGTGTTGATGGAATCGAGCAGGCTGTTCTCAACACTGCCGCCGTCACGCACAGAGGGCGGTTGAGATGGCACTTGAGGTAGCGGTCGAATCGCTATCGGTAGGGCGCTACGTCGAGTTTCGAGTGGTGGAAGTGGTGCGAGAGGTGGAAGCGGTGTGAGTGGTGGTGGTGGCGCTGATCTGATGTTGCCTGTGGAGGACGAGAGGGGCCGGTTGACAAGGCTTGGCGGCAAGGCTGCAACCGACACCGCTGGTGGAACCACATTGGCCGGGTCAGGAAGTGGCGATGCTGGTCCGGCAGCACGCAGTGTCTTGAGCCATACCGACGAGTAGAGGTCCTCGTCGGTATCAGAGGGTGAACGGGAAGTGGAGGATCGATCCGCGTTCGGCATTGCACTCCGATCGCCCGAGGCACGGCCATCAGCATGGCGTCTGATACAGGCTCCCGTAGATACGCTGCGAAACAATGCGTCTCCTTGCACCGAAGAAACGCCTGCAGCTGGCATACGCTCGGGTAGCAGTTGAGGTTGTAATGGCGACGGCGGAGAAACTCTACGAGGCGATACGGCTGGTGGAGTACCGATGAAACGCGGTGGTGGTGACGGTCGAGCCGTCACCGAAGAGGGGGAAGCAGAGGAAGCAGAGGAAGCCAAGGAAGCAGAGGAAGCAGAGGAAGCAGAGGAAGCAGAGGAAGCAGAGGAAGGTTCCGAGTGAACGTCTGTCACGCGATGGCGAGGTCTCGGAGGAGCTGATCGTCGTTGTTGCGCCTGAACGGCAGCGCTGTAAACCAGAGAGTCAAGTTGCCACTGTTCAGGGAGCTCAGCTGATAACGGATTCTCGCTGCTTGGCGATTCGCCGTCAACAATCTCGTGCGATATCGAACGGATTGCTGCCGCCGAAAGGTCGCTCGGGCTCGAAGCGTATGAAACCAAGTGTGAAGGTAATGTGGAACGCGGCGAGGCTTGTTGTTCTTCTCCTTGGTACTGGTTTCCAGGGAGAGAACCGGTCGACGACCTGGAATCCAACGGCCTTGGTGTTCTCGGTGGCCGTGGTGGCCGATCGCACAGAGTCGAGGTCGCACTGCTCGGCGCGACTTGGTGACTTGTTGCAGCGGTGTCGAATTGCTTGGAGCTCCGCAGTTCTTGTGAGGCAGGCTTATCGAGGCCCACGTCACCAGACTTGGTTCGAGACCGAAGATGCGATGAGCTCTCAGTGTTGGTCGAAGCGAGTACCACTGATTGTTGTGGCTCCGAGCTCGAGGAGCCGAGTGATTCACCAAGTTCGATGCTGCTGTCGCCAACGGAGAGCAATGCGTCAATCTTGCGCGGCCATTGTTTTGTCATCTTTGAGGTACAGTGACGTAGAGCCTTCTTGTATGAGCAAACCTGTATGAAACAGCCTTTGAATGAGTACTACGAGCAGCTTGATAACAACGAATGTTGTAGATGTGTGCATATGTAAGTACCCGAAGCAATGATAATTTGAGGCGATTCGAGTCTTGTAATTGTAGGCGATTGATTAACTCGAGCAACTTGACAAATAAGTTCTCGTTGCTCGATCCATGTACTGAGCGGCGTCTTGTAAAAGACTCGGCTCGTTGCACCAATATCCAAGATTCGAGAATACTTGCAATTGATCGTCCACTGTATTGACAGCACACGAAAAGGTCATGAGTGAGTGAGTGTTGGGAACGTGTGTGACGAGAGGTTGGTCCACACCAAAAGTGCGTTGTGGAGGTTGCTGCAAGAAGTTGATCGAACAATGTTTGCTGTGCGGCCGAATTTGGGTCGAGATCGGAAGCCATCACGCAGATTGCAGCAGCGACAGCACCATCGACTGTTGCTCCAAGTCGTCGGTAAGTACGATATCGCAACGCACCAAACGACTACGTAATCAGATGAGGGTATTGGAATGGATCGTCGTACCTTGTTCGTTTCGGAGATACGATTGAACCAGGCGCGACAGCGAGCCAGTTACAGACGGCTCAGGAGCGAATGCAATCACTGCAGAGGAAGCGCCAGCGACGAGCGAGCGCTGCTGACGTGGAGAGTCGCCTGGTGATACTCGAGTTGCGAGTTCAGTTTGCAATCGATCAAAGTGTTCGCTTGGCAGTTTGAGTTGCGGAAAGTTTTCGAGCGACACGGAATGTCGTAGTGAGTCGCGGTTGTATCGCAGACGCGGTAGAGGCGAAGCCGAATTTCGGTCGGTCGGGCTCGGCGAGCGTGTGTTTCTGTTGTGTGCGCCGTACGCTCTGTAGAGTTCACTCGCCGAGAGTGCCGATAATTGGCGAGTCGAGCCAGGACTGGCAGATTTCAGCGGCGAGCGGGGAGACGAGACGGGTGAGCCGGCCCACTCGGTGGAAGGAGATGATTGAGCGGCGTCGGCCGTACTGGATAGCGCGGTCGAAGCCTCTTGGAGGAGCCTCGATGTTGACGACGCGCCATGGCTCGAGGTGGACGAGAACGATTGCAGCACTCGGCGAGGCGACACCATGGGCGACAAGACTGGCGACTTGAGTTGCGCCTGCTCTTCGGCCTTGGCCTTGTGCAGTACCAGGTCCGAGAGCCACGCCTTGGTTTCGGTGTGCGATTCGCACGAGGCGATGTGAAACTCGGAGCCATCGTACGCGACCGCGATCGCGATGGCGATGGTGTCGCCGTCAGCTATGCAGCCGCGCACGCTCGCAATGTCGGACAGAAGCAGCAGGCGCGTGATGGTCTCGGCAGCCTTGGGGCGTATCTTGGTGACGAGCAGCAAGTCCGAGAAGAGATAGGCCTGGCGCACTTTGGCGCGCGCCGAGAGGGCGCCGGCGCTTTCACGCACCTTGCCCTCGCGTACGAACCATCGATCGGGCTGGATGAGATTCAGCTGCCGCTCGGCGGTGTTGCGCGGGCAAAGAGCCGCCTGAATGCGCATCAAGGCTTGCCCGTTGCGCGACACGCGCTGCGAGACCTCGAGCATCTCGGCCACCTCCTCGAGCTTGCCCTTGGCCTGCTGCAGCGCCACGACGTCGGCATGCTCGGGCGGCGTGGCCTTCAACAAGGCCTGCAGCAGGAGGATGTAGCGCGGTACGCGCTGCACCGGCATGATGAGGTAGTCCTTGAGCGAGAGCTTGCGCGCCTCAGGCTGCTCGTCGAGTTGGCGCAGCAGCTTGCCACCGCTGGGCGAGAGATACATGCGCTTCAGGATCTCTTGCGATCGTGGATAGTGGTTGACGTAGTTGGAGTACAGCCGCAAGAACTGCGCAATCTCGAGGAACACGCCGCCGAGCGTCGAGGATTCGCTCCACTGGCGCTGGCACTCGAGCAGCTGCTCGAGTAACCGACGATGGTACGCAAGCAACACATCGATCTGGCGAAAGAGACTCTTGATCTCGTCGGCCGACACGGCGTCCGAGAACACGGCGGCTTGTGCTTCGAGCGGTATGCGATACGAGACGGCGATCGTATTGAGGTAGTTGACGTACGCCTGTTCGCTGGCAACTATCTCCACGGCGACCTTATCGCGCTGTGATACTGGCGATTGCTGAGGAGGCGGTAGCGAGGGAGTGGACGACGCCGCCGCCGACACGGCCGATACATTGAGCGCAGGAGGAGTTGCAACGGTGGTGAGGCGCGATACACTGGGCAACGACAGTGCTCGACGTTCGGACAACGACTCGCCGCGAGAAGGCAAGGTGCGGCTCGCCATGGGCGACAAGGGAGAAAATGCACCGCAGCGCACGCAAGATACGCGCCGGCATATCTTGCGCGCCTCCGCCGCCTTCCGTTAACGGGTGGGTGCACGCGGGGTGCGGGCAAACTTATCCCTACCGAATGCTCTGAGGAAAACTTCCTTCCTTGTGTTGTGCTGCCTATCTATCTATTATCACCATCTCTATCTCTCTGGCGCTGCTCGCCTGCGCAGCCGCATGGCGCCATCTTCCACTCGTCGTGAGCACTCACCTCCACTCCCCAGCGACGCGAATATGAGCTCCAGTTGCGCACCGTTGCCATCCTCATCAACACAACAACAACCACCGCCGCGTCGCCGTCCTCCTCGCCATACCATCGGTGTCTTCAACATATTGCAATCGCGTCCAGTGCATGAACGGCTTGCGTGAAGCAACGTCGATCTCCAAGTGGTGATACTTGCGCATTGGATCGAGTCTCGAGTGCGTGTCGAAATGCGCCACCATCTTACACACGCTCGCTCGCTTGCTCGCGCCAACGCGCACTCACACACAACATCGTCATCGTCGTCGTCGTTGCTGCCACACCCACGCAGGTATGATGACTCTCTTGGTTGTTTCTACCATGCAGCACATTCAAATGAGCTGCAGGCGTACTCTGAGACGAACTCGTGCGACTCTCCGTCGATCACACATGATCGGCTGGGCTCACGAAAGCACGAACGACACGGATCGTGGCCGTGGTCGTACGCGCCTCACAGCGCACAGCAAGTGCACGAGAGTGCTTGTTCACTTGGGCCCTTGCCGATCATGATGTCGAGCTTGGCAGCTGCTCGGTACTCGAGCTCCACGACATTGTTGTTCGAGAGACTATACCAAGCTGACGGAACAAGAGCAAGACGTACGTGCGCTTCGTGCTCTCGTACGTGCTCGTTGGTGAATGCAAGATCGAGCAAGATATGCTACCATACACACAATGATGCGCGCCAACCTTGTAGCACCGCCAGCTGACCATTCGATGTGTGGCTACGTGCGCGTATGTGTATGCACGATGAGCAGCGGCACCAAGCCCTTGAGCCTCCTCGACCGCCTCCAATAACTAAGAAGCGCCGTATATCTCTCTGCGCCGTATATCACGCGCAAGCTACGCCGCGGCAGAGGAGTACGTTTGTATATCTGCTCTCTTCGAGCACCGCATCGCACGACGACCACAAGACGACGACGATGATATCTCTTGCTACCATGCCACTCCCTTACGTCGGTCACCATACTCCCACACACGTCGTTGATCGATCGTGTCTCATTCTACGCTTTTGGGAGAGAGGCGGCGATGGAAGCTATTCTTCTTCTTCGTCTTCTTTGATCAACCTCGAGAAGGATACAGTACGTCGACAATGCAGCCTCACTTCCAATGATTGATTGCCGACAACCACAAGAAGAATCATCAGCAGCACCATCACTCACTCTGAGAGAGTATCGTGATCTCGCTTGTGGTTGTAGTTGCGTCATCTTATTGCTGCTGATGATGATGAACGACAATTTATCGTGGAGGATATCTCCGTACGAAGCAAGTTGGCGGCTTGGATCTAAGCATCGCAGGAGCAGTACGGCGATACCCACACACAGTCTCTCTCTCTCTCTCTCTCTCTCTCTCTCTCGCACCAGAGTATATCTCTCTCTTCCAACGAGAGCGCGAGCGATATCTCCCATCCATTCGTGTCGTGTACGGTTGATCCAAGGTACCACAAAAATTCGACGATCATCATATTATTGAGCAATCATCATTGTAGTGAGTTTAGAGTGGTTTGGAGGCATCAGAGTTGATTTGATGGATGGTATTGATGTTTCTCGTGGCGGCGAGATGG
>ERZ778023.2611-NODE-2611-length-21008-cov-54.194101_pt1 | contig 21008 bp, 19 predicted proteins | sample MGYA00375753_ERZ778023 | MGnify/ENA primary metagenome ERZ778023 (study PRJEB29350, sample SAMN05389822) | bioreactor metagenome | isolation source: Ammonium sulfate bioreactor | place: South Africa: University of Cape Town | collected 2014-04-04 ... | reverse complement strand
AACTGTATGCATATTCTGTATTCAAAGCAGGTGATTTGAATCGATCGATGACACCAGCAATCATTTATTCATTAAATGTAGAAAATTCGAATAGTTATCCGCTGGAAGTTAATTTCATGTTCAACGCACCGTTATCTGCACAAGTTGATCATACTCGAATATCGAAAAACATACTACAAATAGTACCAAGTGCAACATACGCTCAATGTATATCACTTTGTGATCAAAATGCTCAATGTGCTTCGTGGAATTGGGAACCAGTTAATAATACTGTTTCATGTGTTTTATATAGTGATGTAGGCAATAATGTTTATGTAGCTGGTACAGCAAGTGGTGTTCGCGGTAAATGGACATACAATAGTACTGGTTTTTTGGTATTAGATCGTCCAGGCAAGATGTCTGCTAATGGTCAATATGCTCTTTGGCCGTTTCTTTCATCGGATAAAACGATGTCATTCATGGTTGACGATGATATTGATAATATTTTAACTAATTTCTCAACAAATGGTCGTTGGTCTCAAACACAAATGAACGGTACAGGTGTGAATGGTGCCGTATCCATAACAACAGTATTACAGCCGGGCGAGAAAAAGACACTATCTATTTTATTCGCCTGGTATTTCCCGCATCATAATTGGTTAGATTTACCACTGGACAATTATTATTCATTATTATTCAATGATGTTATCGGTGTTGGCCAATCGCTAGGTGCTGATAAAGGCGACACACAATTGAATACAGTCGTTAAGGATATTGGTAGTTTACATGTTGTTTATACGGACTCGAGTCTGCCAGATTACTTAGTCGATTCATTACTGAATAGTGCTTCTCACATGCGAAGTGCTATGTATTTTACGAATGGCGATTGGCGACAATGGGAAGCAAACGATTGTGACGATGTTGACAGTGTTCATAATGATCATCAACGACATTTACCTTATATGCTCTATTTTCCTGAAACAGAAAAAAATAAAATGTATTCTTGGGCGAAATATCAACAAGCCGATGGAATGATACAAGAAACATTAGCTGTTGGATGTATGGGAGACACAGTACCATATGATAGACACGGTGGAAGACGAATGGGTGATGTTACCAGTATATTCATATTGGAAACTTTAGAATTATATCGATGGACGAACGATTCAGCGTTTCTCAAAGATATGTATCCACATGTCGTTGCTGGTATCAAATGGCAACTCAGTGTTTCATCATCATTCGGTTTACCTGAACATCTCGAATGCACCTATGACATACCAAATATGAGTCAATATCCAACCACCACATTCAATTCATTCTTACATTTAGCTGTATTACGAGCATGTGCAGAACTAGCACTTGTAATGAATGATTCGACCACCTATAATCTATGTTATGAACCATACGGAAAAGCGGTTAGTCAAATCAATGAGATGTTATGGTATAGTGATAGTGATGAAACGGGTTATTTCTTAGCATACACAGGTGGTCAAGGTGAAAAAGCAATTTTTGCCGATGCTTTGTATGGTCAAGTATTAGCATTTACTTATGGATTAGGTCCATTATATAATATTTCAGCGATGCAAAAACATTTAGATAGTGAAGTTAGATTAGCTGATACGCCGTATGGATTAAGAATGTTGACTGGACGAGAACCATTAACAAATCCTCAAGACAATTGTATATGGATGGGTGGATCGCAAGATTGGTCTGTTTTAAAATTATGGTTCGGTATAGATGCTAAAGATGCATTATCTCAATCAGAAAAAAGTTTGAATCATGTTCGAGAAACTCTACATGATCAATGGAATACACATGGTTTGTATGGTGGTGATGGATATGGTGTAGGTGGCAAGCCTTGGATTACTGCACATTATGGTTTTCATATGGTATTATGGCATTTACCATTTGCTTTCTCTGGTCAATATGCAGATTTGTCGAAGGGCGTATTATTATTCGCACCGAAAATTCGTGCTCCATTTTCGTTACCAGTTCTTTTACCGAAAATACTTGGATCCGTGAGTGGTGTACCACAAGAAAGTGGTAAAATAGCTTACACATTAACATTATCACTTGGCAGTTTATCTTTGAATGAATTATCAGTGAATGGCGTGCAATATCCTGGTAATGTTAGCATTCTAGCTGGTCAATCAGTACAATGGCTTGGCTGATTCTTTTACTGAATATGAATTTTTTTCAATGATTTTAATAAAAAAAACCTCGAAATAGAAAAAAAATTAGGCATCTCGAGAAGGTGGGTTTGAGGGCTTGTAAATAAATATAACATTTCTTGATAAGTTTTTTTTGGTTGAAACAAAGAAGAAAAAGTATAGATAAGATTCTCTAATAAAAAGAAAGATTTTTTTTGCGTTTTCGTCAAAACACACCACATTTTTAAACGTTCGATATGTTTGTCTTTCATACAAGTTTTTTTACTTGTATCCTTCTATCAATAGTCTACAGTCAAACACTGTATGACACATTAAATTCACTCACATTCTTAAACGAAGGTGTAGTATCAAGTTCGGATATTTATAAATTTCAATATGAATATACGATGTATACTGAACCTGAAAATGTTACACGCGAGCGATTTACATGGGCAGAAGAAGTCGTCCGACCATACCTATATCAAACTAATCCAAATAAACCAGCCAAATGTAATGCAAATCCAACAATGTCAGGAACTGATTTACCTGGTGCTGATTTCTTATCCATCATACCACCATCAGCAGATCCAACTCATTGTGTTCAATTATGTTGTCAATATTTATCATGCAATGCGTGGTCATATGCTGCGGTAGCAGGAATAGATTTTAACGGTTGTCGAAAAGGACAACCGTGTTGCTATTTGAAACTCTATGTTCCAAATTCAGTTGCCAATCCAAATATTCTTTCCGCTACAATGGATCGTGCTGATCCATATGATCATCCACCAAGTGGTCTACGATCAGCTGTACCTATCGGTGGTGTTACAACTGGTTCGATCGAATTACGAGCAGATGGAACCTTTCATGATTGGACAGTTGAAAGTCAATCACCTGCTGGTGCTGCGAAATACGGTGTTGTTGATGATGCGCTCTTAGCATTCAGATTTAAAAATATTCAAACAAATGAAACTCACGCACGACTTATACGAACACAACCCAATCATAATTTTAAAGGTGTTGATGCAATTAAATATCAAGGTGCATATCCTGTGAGTAAACTTGAACTTATTGATAGTTCACTTACTGCCAATGTTCAACTGTATGCATATTCTGTATTCAAAGCAGGTGATTTGAATCGATCGATGACACCAGCAATCATTTATTCATTAAATGTAGAAAATTCGAAAAGTTATCCACTGGAAGTTAATTTCATGTTCAACGCACCGTTATCTGCACAAGTTGATCATATTCGTTTATCAAATAATGTGATACAACAAGTCCCAAGTACTGAATATGCCGATTGTGTAGCAGCTTGCGATCGAAATGCACAATGTGCTTCATGGACATGGAAACCAACACAAAATGGTTATGCATGTTTTCTATACAGTGATGTAGGCAATAATGTTTATGTAAGCGGAACTGCAAGTGGCGTTCGTGGAAAATGGACATATGGTCAAAATGGTCCATTAGTTGTTGATCGTACAGGTAATATGCCTGCCAATGGTCAATATGCTCTTTGGCCGTTTCTTTCATCCGATAAAACAATGTCTGCCGTTGTTGATAACGACATCAATAACATCTTAGGTAACTTCTCATTGAATGGCGCTTGGGGTCAAACACAAGTGAGTACATCTGCTGTACATGGCGCTGTATCCGTCACAACAATATTACAACCAGGTGAGAAGAAGACATTATCGATCTTATTTGCTTGGTATTTTCCACATCATAATTGGTTAGATTTACCACTGGACAATTATTATTCATTATTATTTAAGGACGTCTTAAGTGTTGGTCAATCTTTGGGTGTTGATAAAGATGATTCTCAACTCAATATAATCATTAAAGATATTAAAAATGTACATGATCTTTATATTAATTCTAGCATACCAGAATATCTCCAAGACACGTTGATCAATAGTGTTTCGCATGTACGAAGTGCTATGTATTTTACGAATGGTGATTGGCGACAATGGGAAGCAAATGATTGCAATGATGTTGACAGTGTTCATAATGATCATCAACGACATTTACCTTATATGCTCTATTTTCCTGAAACAGAAAAAAATAAAATGTATTCTTGGGCGAAATATCAACAAGCCGATGGAATGATACAAGAAACATTAGCAGTCGGATGTCTTGGCGGTACAGTTCCATATGATCAACATGGTGGACGACGAATGGGTGATGTTACTAGTATATTTATAATAGAAACTTTAGAATTATATCGATGGACAAATGATTTAGCTTTTGTCAAGGATATGTATCCACATGTTGTTGCTGGTATCAAATGGCAACTCAGTGTTTCATCATCATTTGGTCTACCTGAACATCTAGATTGTACTTATGATATACCGAATTTGATTCAATATCCAACCACCACATTCAATTCATTCTTACATTTAGCTGTATTACGAGCATGTGCAGAACTAGCACTTGTAATGAATGATTCGACCACCTATAATCTATGTTATGAACCATACGGAAAAGCGGTTAGTCAAATCAATGAGATGTTATGGTATAGTGATAGTGATGAAACGGGTTATTTCTTAGCATACACAGGTGGTCAAGGTGAAAAAGCAATTTTTGCCGATGCTTTGTATGGTCAAGTATTAGCATTTACTTATGGATTAGGTCCATTATATAATATTTCAGCGATGCAAAAACATTTAGATAGTGAAGTTAGATTAGCTGATACGCCGTATGGATTAAGAATGTTGACTGGACGAGAACCATTAACAAATCCTCAAGACAATTGTATATGGATGGGTGGATCGCAAGATTGGTCTGTTTTAAAATTATGGTTCGGTATAGATGCTAAAGATGCATTATCTCAATCAGAAAAAAGTTTGAATCATGTTCGAGAAACTCTACATGATCAATGGAATACACATGGTATATACGGTGGTGATGGATATGGTATCGGTGGTAAACCATGGGTAACATCTCATTATGGTTTTCATATGGTTCTATGGCATTTACCATTCGCTCTATCTGGTCAATATACTAATCTTCCAAAAGGTGTATTATCGTTTTCACCAAAAATACCAACACCATTTGTACTACCGGTTCTAATACCAAAAACACTTGGATCAATCAGCGGTACTCAACTTGCTAACGGTCAAACGTCATATTCATTAACGTTATCACTTGGCAGTTTATCTTTGAATGAATTATCAGTGAATGACGTCAAATATCCTGGTAGTGTAACAATTTCAGCTGGACAGACGATACACTGGTCTGGTTAAGATTAATATATGATTGATTTCAAAAGAATATCTTTGATTAAACAATAATCTTATCTTTCGAATATATTGACGTCATACGATAGACAGAAACTCAATAAATGTGCGACAAAAAGAAGTTGTTTATATCTGAAAATAGATTAGAACCGAAATAAATAAATCTGGGAATGTACTGCATGATGCTCGTACTGTCTCGAATTAATCAAATATTTTTACAGACATAAGAAAACAATGTAAAGAATATACAAAAGCGGATAGATCATATTATTGTACGAAATTTGTCAAAAGTTTTTTGCATTGTCTAATAATTGAGTATTTGTTTATACTAAAAGGCGTGCAGACTAAAACTAATTTCTGTTCAATTTATCTAAGAGTATAAATGAAGTACTAGTGAGTTTTCTTTGGGTTATTGAAGCATCAATTGAGTGTCCTAGAAATAGCAAAAAGAAAAAGAAAAAAAATATATATATATAGATGAAATGGATGTTTTCTGAAAGAAGATGATCGGAAATGAAAGCGTTGCGAGTAGGCCGAGAAGTATTTTCCTTGTGATTTGATACTATCAGTAAAGAATAATAGAATATGTTACTTTAATTCTGTCTTTTTCATTTCGCGACATTTTGTTTTCTGCATGAATAATCATATGATGTTGTTTTGTAATCAGAGCTATATTACAACAGACTATAAAATGTCAATATTTTTATCCTTTTTAATAATTTCCAGATGAAAAGAAAGAAGTGTGAAAAGAACTCAATTCTTTTTTTTTTATATTATAATTTCTAACGATAAAAGACGTTGTTATTGAATACTAATTGTGTGACGTACGTCATAATGAGACCACAACATTGTTTATTCCTTTGCACACACACACATACAGGTATATATATATATTTAAATAGAAAAAGACCGACAACGAACGAATACAACATGCAACATCAGTAGAAAGAAGAAAGTAATATTTGCACAGCTCACTGGGAAACAGCTCCATGTTCAAGTAATACTTCATGTCCGTCATGAGTAATATGTGCTGCTGCATTTGGATCGTCCGCTAATTTGATCAAATCGACGATTTCGCCTTTTTCATAGGGAATTTCTAAGAAGCTATCACTTTGTTTTAACGAAGGTGAGCGAGCAGGCGATGGATCTTTGCCAATGCCAATATTTGAAAATGTATGAGCCGATAAAGATTCGTCAGCATCCGGTGTTGAGGGTTGTTGTAATGGGTTATTCGAAAGATCAGTAACTGGTGTATTCAAAATGATTGATGACGGATCAGCATCGATAGAAAAACGTTTCGCTACGGGATGTGTCGGATGATGGCGATCAAAGCTTGATTGTGTTGAAAGAATTTTTGTTAGTTTTTTTGTTGCTGTTCCGCTTGTTGGTGGAATAACGACGCCAGCAGTCGATGTCGATGCATCGACTGACGATGAAGAAGAATCGTTTGCATTACTAGAGGCTTTGTCTTCAGGAATGATTAGTTTAGGTGTAGCAGACGAGGAGGACAATGAAGAGGAAGATGATGCCATTTACAGATTTTTGTTTTGTCTAAAAATGACAAGAAGAAATATGATTAAGTTTATTTAATAGAGAAAAAGAAAACATTTCGATTCGTCTATTATACAAAGAAAACTTACTACAAGTTTGATTTGTATGAGTGGATAAATGCGGAACAAGAAAGAAGAAAAGCTTCTTATCCTGTTTTTTCTCGTGCACTTTCCTCTTTTTTTTCAAACGAAATGGAGAGAAATTATTCTTTTTAAATGTTTGTAATAATCAATAAACATGATTTCAACATCATTCATAAGTATCTCTTCTCACTTTATGATTGAATAGTAGTCATTAAAATATGTTATACCTCGATTTTTGTTACTTGTTATATTCTAGTCGTCAGATTTCCTTTTACACAAAGATCTCAGTGAACCAATAAACGAGCAAAATACTCGTTCGTTAAACGAGGGACAGTGAAAAACGACAGCGTTACTATTCTCTCTAGCTGACGTGAGCGCGTGTATATACGAGTCGTAGAAAGAACGAGTGAGAGAGAGAGAGAGAGAGAAAAAAAAGAAGACTGATGACAACAACAAGGCTATACACAAGCAGAATAGAGTGAAGAAAAAAAAAGCGAGATCAAAAAGAAACACAAAGAGAAAAGAGAAGAAAAAAAAACGCATGAGTTAGAAAAAAAATAATACAATAATGATAATGAGAACACATTCATGAGACTGACGACGAGAATCGCTGTTCTCCGAAATATTCTTTTTCCTTTTCTTTTTCTCTCCATCTTCTTTACTTTGGCGCAATGACTAAAGAACCACATAAGAAAAAAGAAGAAAAAAAAATGAGCGATCGAAAGGAGCAGTAGAAGAACAAAAACTACATATATATTTTTTTTGACAAATTGGCAAGAAAAATGAAGGATGTGCGTATTCAATGTGTATGCAGTCGTTCATGATCTTTACAAATGAATAGAATTCAATATTTTCCAGATGATTCGTTCGATAGGAATCGAATTGTCAACCTGAAAGACTAAAAGAAGAAGAAGAAGATGCGATGGAATAGAAAATAAACTCTAAACAACGAAAAAAAAAAGAACAACCCTAAGTCAATTGATTGACTTATCTTTTTCTAGAGTAAAGAGACGATGCGCGCCGACAACTATGAAGAGCATAGAGAGGTTTATTGAATTAGCGCATGAAATATGAAAAAAAATAACACTATGAGAAATGTTTTTTTTATTCAAAAGACCGGAGAAAAGAAGAAAAATGTGCGTTTTCCTTCGGAGATTAACAGCTATTATAAATGACAGTTAACTTCGAAAAGAAATATCTGATTCCAATTGATTACTACAAAAAAAAGCAGTTAACAAATGCTAATTAAATAATAAACTAATTATATTATTGACAAAAAAAAACAGACGGAAAAATATGTACTTAGGAGTGATGGACGATTTATTTTTCTTCGAAAGAAAGAATCCTTGGTGTTTTGTTATTCTGTTAAGCCACTAAGAACAATAGCATACAAACGGAGTGGTATTATTGAGGGTGATTTATTTGTTTCATGTTTGAACAGATTCGATCGATGAATGATTCATCAATGTCAACGATTGGGCAAATATATGAACCATTTAAATTCTTTATTTGAGTTATTATTTTTTGCGCGAAACAGAGGTTTTGCGAAACAACTCAAATAAATGTAACAGAAAAATGGCGTTTTTTTAAAAACAGTTTCAAATAGTAAATTGAACTTATCAAATTGATTTTTTTTGTACTAACGATATTATGTCACGAACTGTTCCATATCGTCTCGAATGTCCAGAGAAATGTCTTCATGCTCAAGACGAAGCTTTGAATTCAACATTTTTCATTCTAAGACAAACAGGTCCAACAGCTTTCGTTCTCAAAGAAGAAGACGAACGAACATACAAAGTAAAATATTGTCTTTAAACAGAGAATCATTGCGACACTTGATGGTTAAAAGGTATTTCTTGGTGATCAACATCAATGTACTTGCAATGCATTTCAACGAGATCGTGATCTATGTAAACATCTCTGTTGGCTTTTATTGAAAAGATTCCGTGTACCCAGAACAAATTCAAGTAAAAGCTTCCGTTTTTTGATCATCGAAAAGAAAGATCTTGTTGTTGAATCGTTAATATTATTCAGTGGTTTGGCAGAAAGGTCTGGTCGAACGAGAAATCAATGAACTTCTACGTGGATTAATACGAGAAGATGATGAACGAAATAAAAGCAATCATAATAATAAATCAAAGGTAGATCTGATTGATCGATTTTGCTTTCTTGATTAGTTTGATTATTATATATGAGTACATTGAATATCTTTGTTCTTGAAGTAGAAAAAGAATATTAGATGTGTGTAATGCAATTATTTGATTACTTATCAGTCGTAGTAGTAGTAGTAGTAGTAGCTGAACTCACTTAACAAAGAATAACAGTAAATATTGTCCATAGAAAATATAAATTGTTGACGAATGTTATCCTTCTTTCTCGTTCTCAAATATCAACATTGGATATTTGAGATTGTGTAAAGAAAACGTATCTTTAACGGAAAATGAACTGATATGAATACTTATTTTGTTCATATGTTTAGAATAATGATGATGATGAAGGTGATAGTGAGGTCGAGCAACGACCAATTAGTGAATCGGATGTTTGTCCAATATGTCAAGAAGAATTTTTAGTGAAAAAATTACCGATAACTTACTGCCGGTTTGATAAACTAATCGTTTTTTTTTCTTATCTTAAAATTGTTGAGAGTGTGTAGACATGGTTGTGGAAATAATGTACATATAAAATGTATGAAAGTTTGGCTTGATCATCAGGTATCAACCGGTGAAAAAACAGTCAAATGTCCGTTGTGTCGAGAAACATTCGGCACACCCGAACAACTCAAACAAGAATTTCGGTACATTGTCAAAAAATCAATTGAAATTAATATTTCGTTTTCTTTCTAAAAAAAAAAGAACAAGCGGCGCACAACAAGCAGAAAAATCATCGATTCATCTTGGTTACACTTGTCATCGTTGTCGTGCATGTCCTATAGCTGATAAATGCTATCGATGTACAACATGTCATGATTATTTTCTTTGTCAAACATGTTTCAATTCGAATGTTCATAGTGAACATAGTTTTGACTATCGAGAAGTGAGAGACATTTTCATTTGGATCGTTCACTTGAATTACAATTTCTCGTTTTCAGAAATCATTTCAACGATGGAAAGTAGCAACTCGAGATCATTTAACAGCATTACCGAATGCACTACATCAAATTTTAGTCAATCGAGATATTACAGAGAACGATTATGATATTTTACTTCAACTTGAAAATGCACAAAATGCTGCAGTCATGGGTATACCAGAGAATATTGTTAAATCTCTGCCAACAGAACGTGTACATGAACGAAGTCGTTTGTTACAACCTGGTGAACAGTGTCGTTTGTGTTTGAGATCGTATCAAATAGGTGAACGTGTCAGACGTTTACCTTGTCGACATAAATTTCATATTGATTGCATTGGTAATAAGATTGACTAAGATTTCGAGTGTTTGAATCCGTATTGATTTAGATGGTTGGCTTTTACACAGTCATCCAACATGTCCGGTTGATGGACAACTTGTTTGGAGTCAAGAAATGGAAAGTGAACAAAGAGAAGCTAAACGGTAAGATCGATTTATCGATGAAATAGAAAAATAAATCAATGATATTTAGTTCTGCACCTGTTGGAAATCGACAAACATCGACAAAACCTCCATCAACATCGAATTCTTCCTCTTTACTTTCTGTGGACATGGGTTTATCCGTAACTCCCTATCAAATTCGTTCATCGAATGTTCAAACAAATGCAGATCTAAATCAACGTTTTCGACGTCTTCATATGCGTGCTCCACTTCGACCTTTAATTGCTCCGACAACAAACGATTTTCAACCTCCACTGGAAATCAATGCTCATAGTTTAGTTAATCGACAACAACCACGACGAGATTCTCAACTGTTATCACCTCCGTTGTTAAGAGAACCAGTACGAAGAATAAATATGGAATTTCAGCAAGATTGGACCGTACCATCAACGATTGTCGGTCGTCGATTACTTGACCGTCGGCGTTCGAATGCAAAATAAACTTTTTTTTCGCGTTTGATTGTATAAATTTCATTTTATTTTTATTCATGGAAGAAAAAACAAGCAGACAAACAAGATTTTTCACATTTTTTTTTATTTGAATAATAATATTTAAAATGACAATCAATTGAAACTTTGATTTCGTTGTGTCTGATCTATGGTTTCAATTGTAAATAACCAGTTTCAACATGTTCTTGACATTTTTGACGAGCTTCATCGTCTATTGTCGATTGACTTCCTACTTCTCGTCCGATTTCATTATTTTTTAAGTCCATTTGACGTTGACTTTCAGTTCCAACTGTATTCATTTCCTCATGAAGATCGGCTATTTTCTTCGCTGCATCACGACTAATATGCATTGTCATCAAAGCATTCCAATAACAATGACGAAACGCATCACCCGTACCGTCAGATAATGTATTAGCTGGATAACTTTCTTTTGCAGCAGCAGCAGCCGTATCTGCATCAGTTTTTCCTTGGGCACAGGCGTTGTAACCAACACGTATAAGACATTGAAAGCCTTCTTCGAATGTCGAACGTTTCGAAATAGGGACTGCTTGAGTACAAGCAATGAAGGCTAATGCAAAGATAACGATGATTTTCATTATTTTAAGAAAAATATATTTTCGGTATTTGGACGTAAATCGTTTATATAGCCTTCTGAGTGTCCTGATATTTGATACGGTATTAGAGGTGCAGTTTTTGATCGATCATTTGATTCTATGAGAATCTTTCAATTAAATAATCTATTTTGTATATCGATCACAAGAGAAAAACAAAAACAACAAGAGAAGAAACACGAAATGTTCTGACAAAAAGTTTCGACAATAGGCACAGATTTTATTTAATGTGATAAATAATTGTGATGGTTTTTGTTTTTCTTGCTATTTATAAAACAAACAAACGACTAGAGAGAATTGTTGCTTGTCGAAATCAATGAAAACCGCCTGGATCATAACGACCAAAATGACCTCGATATCTAAATATACGAAAATTGATAAGAACATTGTTTTTTTGGTTTATCAAAAACAAAATCTCCTACCGGCTTGGATCGAATGGTAAACCCATAGGATAATAGTCATAGGGATGATCATCTGGCAGTTCATCAACAGAAAAATACGATGGAGGATAATCCATTTCATAAGGTCTAAATAACCGAAGAGATTTAAAAAAAAACAGAAAATTAACGTTTAAAACATACGGATAACGTGATGGTGGATAACCATATGGTAATCGCTCGCGTAAACCGAATCCTCCAAGAGGATAGCCAATATTATTTGCTGCAAATGAATGTCGATAATTCGATGCTAAACTCGATCGAAAATGTGGTGGCGGTGGTGCTCCACGTCGTGGCCAATGATCCTAGAAAAATGTCTCTTTGTTGCGTCGAAACTAAACATCTTCTCATACTCGTTCACTCGGTCCATCCGTATTCGATTGAATATTTGCTAATAAATCATTATCACTATTGGCATTGTTCGTGTTATTATCATTATTATTGTTGCTTGTTGATGAATTATTTACATTGGAATTTTCATTATTGAATTGCTTTTCGAATTCATCGACGTGCATCGATGGTGGCCGACTGGTGTTCAACGGTCGATTACGAAAATGATCGATGCGTCGTTGAAGATTGACATTCGGAGGATTCGGTGGATTGGGATTGCCGCCTGGCCGGACATTTCGGCGATTGTTGCCACGCATAGGTGCACTCCACGGTGTTCGACCTTTGGATACACTCGTTGTTATGATCGACGTGTCGATATTTGATGTTGGTTCAACAGAAACTGTACGTTTCTTCGATGACGATCTACTCGAAATAAAAATAAGTTTTTCTTTTGATTTTTTTGCTTTTTTCCTTTTACTTTCGTTTTTTATTAATTTTTTCGATGATTTCCTTTTGATACTCATCGAAAAAGTTAAATGTTCCACAATATTTGCCAATAAAATCTTCTAAATCACATTTGATTTTATCATTGATTTCATCTGGATTCGTTGTTTCGTCTTGAACATAATCGACATCATCGATCAGCGATGTCGGCGGAATGCCAAACCAGTACAAACTCGATCGTCGTCGATCATCCGTATAATCCGAAACAATCGTGTAAATCAATCGATGTTCGAATTGATATTCAATCGATTGTGATTTCGGTAGATCAAGTCGATTCAATTGAGATTTCTCATCGATAGTGTCACTTTTTAAGATTTGTATGAGATTACTTGCGCGTTCGAAAATCTTCTGCAACGTTTGAAGATCTTCATGTTGTTCTAAATTGTCAGCAGATAGATTCGATGCTTGTTTAACATCGTTTTCATGTGCACCGGATGAATCCTAACCGAAAAAAAAAGCAAAACAAACGAATCAATTCAGTTTTTGTTTTGATAAGGAACGTTTTTTTTACGTCAGTAACAACTGCGTTGATGAGATCGACGAATTTTTCTAATTGACTTTCGTTTGTTGACGAAATATCGAGCAATTCACGAAAGAATGTAATGGAAAACGTTCGAGTTCGAGTGAAACTAGAACGAGTACGACGATTGAAGGCAAAGGAAAAGCAATCTGCAATCTTACGATGAATCGGATATGGAATCCGTGAGAATCATTCGTTGAAAGAGTATCATCAAAGCTGAAACAGCTTCGAGATAATCCGGTTGTTCCTTGTCGAATCGCAGGTCAAAATCTGCGATTAACGTACAGAAAACATCTTTGTTTTCCGTCAAAGCTCTTTAAAAAAAAGCATTTTTAAGTTTTATTTTCAATAAAAATCAATTCAATGAAATTTACGTTTGAATCTTCTGCAAACCGTAATCATGTTCGGTCAGTGAAATCATCGTTCGTATCGCCATGGTTGTTTGCGTCCAAGTTTGCTGATTTTTCGTTTTCGAAAGGAAACGACATAGATTCGTGAGAATCAACGAGAGCATCTCGTCATTGGGCAGCGCATTCGCAAGATTTTCGAGATTATTCTCCGAGGATTTCGATAGACATTGATTTCCATCGCAAAGATTTTGAATAATCAACATGATTGCTTCTTGACAAAGACATGTTTCGTTCGATTCAGCACGTAAATGAATCAATTCGAACATATCTTTGAATAATTTCGAATATTTGTCATCCGATGAATTTAATATCGAGAGAACAGCACATTTGCCAGATCGAGTGGCGATTAACGAGGCGAGAAATGCGACTAAACGACCGAAGTCATTGTTTGACGATTTCAAATTCTTCGATATTTCGTTTTGATCGAGTTTCCAAGAAGAAACTAATTCATCCATTAGCAATTTGAGAAGATACTTCGCTAGTTTCGGTCCGAGATCGATTAGTTGGACGAAAAATCGACGAAGAATCTCTTGTACAATCGTATTCGATGTGTGAACAAGTGATTGAAGTAATTTTTCGAACTGATGATTCGAATCATGTGTAGCAATGAAATACATGACGGTGTAATATCGATGAAAATCATCTTTGATCACTTGAATCTCCTGTTCGGATAGAGACTAAATAATAAAGAAAAAACGAAACGAAACGAAACGAATCGATGGTAACGAAGAAAATCGAGCGGCGATTTTACTTGTCGAACAGTATGTGGAAGTGGAATTGGCAGAAGTTCGGTTAAAAGACAAAGACCACATGGAATTGAATATGGATACAGTTGAATTAAACGAAGAATCTCTTGAATCACTTTAGTCCATGGACAGTTTTCAACGTGAACTGATTTTGAACAAAAGAAAAGATAAATAATGCTTTCAAATGTTTATTTGCTTTTTATTTTACTCGGTTGATTATCTGTTTGATTCAACCATGAATACGCGAGGAACGAATCGATGATGTTCGTTCGAATGATTTCGACATCAGTCACATCAGTTGATGGCGATGCGCAAAGTGTTACCGTATAAATCGAGAATAATGCATTGATCGGTGTTAAATCAACGAGCTAAAGTGAACAAAAACAAATCATTCGATGAAAATAAAAACGAAATTCATCTCGAACTTTTGTCTTTCGATCGAGAATTAACTTTTGTAGAAGTGTTTTGAAGAGAATTAAACTCGATTGAATTATTCCGTAGAGAATCAACCGATTGTGATAGTTAATGGTTAAACCGATTTGCCATGGACGTAATAATGCATCTGCACATTTCTATTGTCGAAAGAAGATTTAAAAAATACGTAAATAAACAATAAAAACAGAAATTTACCTGAAGTAAAGTGATTAAAAGAGAATAAATTCCTTGATGATAAAATTTCAGAAGTAAATAATCGTATTTGAGTTGAATTTGAGCACCGAGAGTGTATTGATTTTCCGGTGAAATCGAAAAATGTTGAATTAAACGTAGAATAGTCACTAAACTCGGCGAAAATTCACCGGAATTCATCGATTCATTGAATTGAATTTCGAATTCTTTCATGAGAATTTCAGCTGTTTCATCCGTTGGCTCGAACGATTTCAATTTCAATAACGGTGAAAACCAAGATTTCAATCGAACAAATCGTTGAGTTGAAACTAAAAATTCAAATTTTCTCCTCTCTCTCTCAACAATAAATCAATTTTCCTACATTTTTCACAAAGTTCGTACAATCGAACGCCATATCTTTCCAACAGAAGAATCGAGTCCGATATGACGAATATTTCATAGAGAATCTTCGATAAATATTTCATTTGAATACTATTTTTCAATGTTTCATCATCTAATCAAAGATAAAATCAGATTGTCAAGAGAGAAAAAAAAAGAAAACTCTTCAAAACAAACCATGATTTTCGAAAAAATACAGTAGAATTGAAAAGTTCTTGTCCATTGAAAGAACTTGAACGATAATTCGACGTTTATTCGAAATTTTTCTTATGTAATGATGAAATAAAATCAATGATAATAGACAATGAAGAACTTCTAATAGATGATGATGATCGATTTCTAAACTCTTGTTTAAACTTAACAATTTCAATTCATCAAGAGAATTTAATGTTTGAAATGCACACATCAATTGCGAACCGATTGGATCGTGATTTCCACTATCGAATTTCGTTTTAGCGAAATAAAAAGCTTTGAAAAGATGATTGTGTATCGTTGTTTGATTAAAAAGATAGATTAAAACATCCAATGAATTGAGCATTTCTCGAAAAATATCTTCGATTAAATAGAATAATTCATATTTTTGATTTAATATCGATAAATGTATGAGAACAGTCAATGATTGAAAGAAATCATTATCGATCATGAATCGAAGAATGATCGGCCAGGAATTTTCTTCGTTTGATTGTTTCGAAAATACAATTGGCAATATGGATTGAAATGGACTGAGACGAGAGGATTTCTCTTGTGATAATAAATCCGAATTATTAATTAGAACATCACGAATTGTCGAAAGAGAAAGATAAAGTTTATCCAAGATTGCAGTTTGTTCGCTTGTTAAACAAGACGAATCTTTATTCGAGAGAAGTTTCATTTGATTTTGAAAAGCGGAAAGTTCTTCATTGAAATGAATCTTTCGTATTAAACGATTGATCAACGCTGCTGAATGTTTGACTTCACTATTTGTTTGTAGTTTTTTTATTAAACGAAAATAAGGTGAAATGAAATTTTCTTTGGGGAGTTCAGAATGTTGACCGGTAAACCAAAGTAAACCAGTCTTGAAAAAGATGGTTTGATCAAGAGTTTTTATGATTAAATATTTGACTGATGGTGAAATCAGAGAATCGTCAAAGAGATTTAATAATTTTGATTGAACATCGTTTTTCTAGAGCAACAAGAGAAAATTTTAAAATACGAAAAGAAATTTCATCAACAAACAATCCAATTATTCGACAAATCTTCGTTTAATAAACTCAAATGTCCGCAAAGACGAATTCCACATTTAATCAATCGAATTTTTAATAATGTTTCGTTGATATCAACAAATTGTTTGTCGAGAATATAATCAATATTCAATAGATTTAATGTCCAATCACTTAGACGTTCGATTGCTGATGCTAAAAAATCGAAATATATTAAACAAATCAATGAATATTTCAGCTTAGTACCTAAATCTTCATTAGAATCTAGACATGCTAATGCTATTGGAAGAGTTGTACAGATTGTTTCTAACGATTCGAGAAGTCTGTAAAAACAAACACAAAATGATAATCGGTTAGTTGAATAGAAATGTGAATTTTTGTAATTACGATAGATCACAATGATCAATAGAAGTACGAGAAAGAATCTTTCGAAAATGAAGAGTCAATTCTTCGTTTGCTTGACGATATGCATTATGATGCGCTTTTTCACGTTCGATTTCAAAGGGAGTTTTTATCGGCGAGTGAAATGTCTAAATTATTATTATTTATTTTTGCAAAAGAACCATTTTTTTCTTTACTTTCAGAGTAGTAAAACGTGTTGCACTACGTATATTACACAAAGCCTCACGCTAAACAGAAGAAATTCAATAGAAAACCAATGAAATGTTTTTCTTTCTACTTTTAATGCTTGATATTCATCTTCAGTGAATGATAAACCGTGCACACTTGATGTCTCACTTTCCGATGTGTTTTCATCTGACATATATGAATCTGCGTCCTATTCGTAGAAATTTAGAAAAAAAACAAAGATTTGTGATGAAAGGCGGCACATACGGTCGATGTTTGTTGTTGAAAAGTGTTTTCTTGAGAACGTCGAGAAACGTCATTCATTGACAATGGATGAGCAAATGATGGATCATCAGGTGGATGATACGATGGAATTCGAGCTGTTTTATCATCGAGTTCTTCGTTGTGAGGATAGTTACTGAACGAGAGATTCTTATTGTTTCTTTTTTGCTTGAATGAAACTTCGATTGACTTACGATGGAGAAAAGTTAGTACGTTGTGGTTGACGAGAATTGAACATTGGTGGAGGCTGTTGTAATCGAATTTGTTGTTCATCAGAACGAGCTGCAGGATTGTAGTCATGCATATGTTCATCTAAATCAAAGGAGAATTGAATAGAAAGAGAGAGAGACAAAGCATGTTTTCGCACCGTTTTGACGAGGTCGTTGTGGTTGTAAATGTGAAAAGCTCGGTGTAGGCTGAGGTTGCTGTCGAATTTGTTGTTCCGGCGGAGCGACCCAGACTCCATCGGAAGATAGTGTATTATCTATCATTGATGAGCCATGTGCATGTTGTTGTTGACCTTGAGGTGGAACTATTGCTAAGGATAACGTGTCCATTGGATGTGCACGTTGGGATGGAACAGCTGACTGGAGAAATTCAACTATTTGTTTATTGTTGCTCGGAGGATCGTGTCGAGGTTGCTGAAAATATTTTCAATGAAGTTTTCTTATGAGATTTGAAAGAGGATCGTCGTGTTTACCGGAGATTTCGGACGAGCTAATACGCCGACAATCGCGACTGTTAATACTTCATATTTTCCTTTGATAATCATTGAATCTGTTGGAATCTATACCGAATATATAAAAATTAAAACTTGAAAAAAATGATTTCTTTGACTTACGGATACGCGTAGACAATAAGCCATATCACTTTCATCATGAAAAACTTTTCTATTTGACGAATAAAATATACGAATGTATGAAACTATGATAAGTTATCTTACTTTCCTAATCGTCGATATCTCACTCGATCACGTATCGATCGTGTATTTAAATTTCTACCAAAGAATTCCAATTCACATGGCATTGGTTTAGTTGCTCTTCAAAAGACCGAATTCGAATAAAAACAAAGCTCATTTTTGTCAATTTACCCAACACGTAATGACGATCTTTCGGAACTATTGACATTGTAACCAGCTGGTAAAATACGAATCTCATCGATATATACGGGTTGATCGAATTTAATTTCATCTACTCGAAGAACCTGAAAGTTACAACGAACATGTCAAAATGGAAATTTGATTGATTTCTCTATTTATTCTACCTGTTCAATTTCTCCATCATGAATAATCGTATCGAAGAAAAGAAATTCCGGTTGTCCTGAACTCATCGTTTTCTTATTACTGACATCTAAAAGTTTTCGATTCAAATACGTCATTGTCAAATTTGAGACAAACAAAAAGAAGACTAAACTAAACTCAATTAAGTTTCATGCATTCTTTTTTTTTCTATTTTCTTTTCCTTATACATATTTTAATCAATGCATGACTGGTGGACAGCTGAAATGAATAGAACCAATCGTTAATTTAACATCGATTATCGACGACATCTATCAACATCATCGTATATAGTCTTTTTTTTTATTTCAAAAAACTAATTAGCTTCAAAACAAAATTCGTCGAGATATTTCACCAAGATAATGAAGACGTGCGACGTCGATATCGTTCAATGAAAGATTGAGCTCTGTAATTGTCTATTCGGAAATGATGAATTAGAGTCGATTTAAGAAAATGAATTAGATGTATTTACTGTATTGTGTTGTAATGCTTCACTTAGATACTGAATGCCATCGCTGTTGATTAGATTATGTTTTAAATTAAATGTTTGAAGAGTCTAGAGACAGAAAGAAAATTGAACATGTTTGAAATACAGAAATGAGTTTCGATAGTACTGAATTGTGTTTTAATCCTTTGCTGAGATATGAACAATCTTTAGAACCAATTAGATTGTATGAAAGATCGAGAGATACAAGTGTCTATAAAAACACGAAAGTTGAGTTTAGGCCAATAAGAAACCAAATTGATTCGTTATCACTGAATTGTATTGTAATGCTTCGTTGAGACAATCAACACCGTCATCTTCTTTCATATCGTTACATTGAAAATTACCTTCGGAGAGTGTCTATTGAAAACGAAAAATGACAAAAATGAATACATAGTGTAAATATTACTGTTTGATTCAATAGTGCTGTACATAAATCTTGAATATTTTTATCATGAATGATGCCGTATAACTTATTCAGTTTTTTACGTATCTTTCAAAAATAAAAACGAAAACAAAATAACTTGCATTGCATGAGAAACAATTGATGAATTACTGTGGTCTGTGGCAATGTGCCATTGATATATTGAGAGCTTTCACTACCGATTAAATTATTTGCGAGGTTGAGTTTTTCAAGTGTCTATTGTATGATGAAAAATTGAACTAGGATAATAAATAATCCAATTGTTACTCGATTGTGTTTCAATGCTTCGCCAATATATTGACAACCTTCTGATGAAATCAAATTCTTCGAAAGATCAAGTTGTATAAGAGTCTATACAAATTTAGCAATATGAATGTAGAGTCATTTCGATGTTGATTACTGTGTTTTGGTACAATGCTTGTGATAGATATTGAATACCTTTATTTGCAATGCGATTTGAACTTAGAATGAGCACTGTAAGTGTCTGTAGGTAATGAGAATGTTGAATTTTAGTTTACACAACTAATATATATATATATATTTGGAGTTACTTTATTAAATTGTAATGTTTGCCCAAGATATTTGGCACCTATATCAGTAATACGATTTTTTTCAAGGTCAACTCGTGTGATTGTCTACGAAAGAAGAAAATATTATAGTCAGTTGAATATCAACAAGTTAGCAAATTATTCATCACTATATTGTTGAATAGTGCTTTAGCAAGATGTTGTACGCGTTCATCTCCAATTTTTCGCCATTTCACAAAAAGCAATTGTTGTATCTTCGGAAAACAATCAACTTTTTAACAAAATCTTATAAATCATAATCTACTTGGAATCGTTGGTATGCATTGATAATAGCATTCAACCGTTGAGATACATTGATCATTGATAGAAATAATGCTGCATTACTTAAATGATCTAATATACGGTATACCAATTCTATTGGCAATGCTTGCAAATTCAGAGACATTTTTTTTTGTATTCTTGATATCCACGTTGCAATGAATCGTTTTTATCATATTTATAAACATCCAACCAACGACATAAGAAAAAATTAGTATGCCAGTGATATTTTGACATGTTTTTTGTAATAACCGTCAATAAGCCTCTATAGCTCAGTGGTAGAGCGCCAGTCTTGTAAACTGGAGGTCCGTAGTTCGATCCTGCGTGGAGGCATCGTTTTTTTTCTTTCCTT
>ERZ778023.2599-NODE-2599-length-21047-cov-5.943931_pt1 | contig 21047 bp, 19 predicted proteins | sample MGYA00375753_ERZ778023 | MGnify/ENA primary metagenome ERZ778023 (study PRJEB29350, sample SAMN05389822) | bioreactor metagenome | isolation source: Ammonium sulfate bioreactor | place: South Africa: University of Cape Town | collected 2014-04-04 ... | reverse complement strand
TCGCGCCCTGGAGGCGGGCAAGCTGGGCGGCGAAGTTGCCAATGAGACCCAGCCCGGTGACCACCACCCAATCGCCGAGTTCGATCTCGGAAACACGGATCGCGGTAAAGGGAATGGTGGCCGTGCGGGTGAAGGGAACGAGGTCGAGGCGCGGGGAATTCGCATCGAGCTTGAGACACATGCCGGTGTGGCGGTCGAGAGTGTCCACCGCATAGACTCCGGCGTGCGGCCCGTAGGTCAGCGCCTTGTCGCCGATGGCAACTTTGGTTACCTGATCTCCCACGGCCAGAACTTCGCCCACCCCCACGTAGCCGGGCGTGCCGGGGAGAGGGAACCAGGTTTCGCCTCCTGACAAACACGCGAGTTCGGTTCCGGGACTTACCAAGGAATAAAGATTTCTAAGATAGACCTGATGGGCCTCCGGAGGGTGATGGGGAAGCTCGGCTTCGCCAAGCTCAACCTGCCAAGGGCGGATGAAAACGATTTTTGAGGATTTCATTATTTGCTCAATTGAGAGTCGATGACCGGCTGGATTGCATCGGCCCAGATTTGGTAGCCTTTCGGCGAAAGATGAAGGACGTCGGGCATGATTTCCCGGCTTAGGGTGCCGTCCGGCTCCAAAAATTTTTCGCCAAAATCGACGAAGATGATTTTCTTGCCGTCGCCCAGTTCGGAAAGGGCTTGGTTTACCGCTTTGATCCTGGTCCGGATTTCATCGGCGGGTTGAGCACTGCGCGGGAAAATGCCTTGAAGCAGGATCACCGATTCCGGGCATCGTTTTTGATACTCGGATATTACCGCTTTCACTCCCGAAACGGTGTTTTCCACGCTATCGCCCCAACCCAGGTTGTTGGTTCCGATCAGCAGGACGATCAGCTTGGGGTGCAGATGATCCGCCTGTCCCTGGGACAGACGCCAGAGGACGTTTTGGGTGCGATCTCCGCCGATAGCAAAATTGAAAGAACCGCATTTTTCGTAGCGCTGGCTCCAAATCTCCTTTCCGCCGCCGTGCCAACCCTCGGTGATGGAATCACCGTCGAAAATCAGGCGGATGGCGTTCGGATTTTTCTGAGCGGTCTGGTTGTTATTATTGGCTCGCTGCAACAGTTCGAGACGCGGAAGCGGGTACGTGGAGGCAGGCACGCCTTCCGGCGGCGCGGGAAAGCGGGATGGCATCGGCCAGATTGCGTCAGGCGTCTCGGCAAAAGCTGAGGAAGACAAGACGAGCAGGACAAAAAGAGGACGGATGAGGTTTGGCATAAAAAAGTGTGTGTTTGTCCGGTTGTTTTTTAATCGTTATCTTCCGTGGATGAAGCGGGGTGATCGAGTTCCGAGCCTTCCACAATTTCAACAAATGGACTCGGGCCTCCGCTAAAATTCGATGTATCAATTGTTATGGATATTTTTTCCCCAAGCCTTTTCAGTGGCAGCTTCCCGGAGCGTTCTCCGTTGAGTTTTACGGCATAGGCAACGGGATTGCGCAGCGTCTCATTTTTCAACGAAATCGTCGCGGTGCCCGTCTGCATCAAGACCGGAAGGGTTCCTTTATCGAGCAATACCGTCCTGTCCGCCGTGGTGAATCGCATATCCGTGTTCACGGCATCGGTGGAAAAAACCACGAGAAGCCGTTTCGCCTGTGTCAGCGGCTTGTCGTTGTTCAACGACACGACAGCCACCATGGCGGGAACCGAGCAATGCTCGATCGTGAGCGCATTCAATTCGACCGGCTTGTTTTGTTGTATCAGGGTACCTTCAAGGCGAGGAGTAATAACCCGCAAATAGCTTTCTCCGGTGGTCCGAAGCAAGAGTTGCGCTGTATCGCTTTCGTAAACACCCGCTTTAAGGTCGGTTCGGTTTTCAGGCCCGATGATTCCCGCCTTGCGTATGTCGGCAAGTGCCTTTTTCAGCGCGGATTGGGACCCTTCGCTTTTGATAAGTCCGAAGGCTCCATGATCTTCAAATGCGGACCCTTCAAAGACGTTGATTCGCAGAGAAGCTCCGTTCTTGGCATCGGCAGGTCGTGGCAGCGTTCCCGAATAAATCGTTCCGACTTTGCAAACCGAAAAGAGAATGGCTAATGAATTGTCGAACCCTTGGGCGTAGGCAGATCCATTAAATATCTGGGCATCCGTGACGGGAAACTCGACCGAATGCCCGGATGCTTCCACGTCCCGACGCAGAAACGCAAATGCCGCCACAACCTCGGACGCTCGATTGATCGGGTCCATGCCGGTATTATCGAATGGAATAAGCGCCGTGGGCCACAGATCTGCCGGCATGGCGAAGAGCGCGAGGAGATCCCAGTCCTGAAAGGAGGCATAGCTTGCAAAGGCAAGCCCCTGTTCATGACGGAAACGGTTCCAGAACGAGTGACCGTATTCGGTGACGAGAAAAGGACGATCCATGAGCCGGACCGGCGCGATCCATCGAAAATAGCCAATCCCTGAAGGAAGTGAACTTCCCTGCCCAATGGTGGAACCCGGCCGGATGTGGTCCGAAGGATGTGCCTGGTATGTGTGCGCGGACACCACGGGCTGCATGGCTTTGAGTCGGATTTCACCCAGGCGATACAACATGTCCCACTGGCTGGTTAGCCCTTTGTATCCGGCCTCCTTCTCCACAACCTGGAGATACCAGTTTGTTAATTGTTCGGAACTTTCGATGAAGAAGCGCTCAATGTCCTGCCCCATGGCACCACCGGCCTTATAGGCTTTCGCATCAATGCCGGGAACGCTTTTGAAAGTGCCATCGCCGGACATTGAGACATCACCCCAGGCCTTCGCCAATATCTCGACAGTGCCATATCGTTGACGCAGCCATTCGCGCCAGGAATCGTCCATATACCGCCCCAGGCCGGTTGCATCCCCGCCGTATCCGAAACGAATGTCCTGTTCGTTGAAAAATAGCATCACGGCGACCGCCGGATCTTCCGCCAAAGTTTGGCCGGTGTAGGGATTTTTGGTCGTGATAAGTTTAAGAACTCCTGCGCGCCAATTTTCCCGGAACTTCGAGTTGAAGAACATCTGAAACAAATACTCTCCCGGATGGAACTCGTTGTCCCACGGATAGGCATCCGTATAGCCAGACGGGCTTGTTGCGAGATCCAAATACGTGTAAATGCCCCGTTTCTTGAGGGCGGAAAAGAAGTAGAGAAAACGGTCAAAACGATCGGGGTGGAACGGGATGGTTTCGGGATTATCAAAGAGAGTTCCCTTTGCTTTGCGTGGAATAATCTTTTCTCCCATCAGAAACGTATCAAGACGATGAATGCGAACCATGTTGTAGCCTTGCCGCTTGATCGCTTCGGCATAGCGTTCCAAATCTTCGTATTTCGGACAGTGCTTCTCGGTCAAGGCCCGCATCGGCAGGACGGTACACGTCAGAAAGCGTTCGGCCTTTTCTCGTGATTGAGCGAACGCAAGTTTCCCCTGATCGTTGACGATCACCCGCCCCTGAGAGCCAGCAGGGATACGGGGAGCTAATTCGGAAAGGTCCAGTGCGCTCCCCGGTTTCACGAATAAGTCCGAAGTGTCAACCGCTTTCCAGTCGGCTCCGGCAACCATCTTTTTCTCAATATTCGCTTCCTCGGCCGGTTTTATATCGCCGCAGGTCATTGCCACGACAATCCACTCACAATGACCCTCCGTTTCCAAAATCACCTTTTCCACCGGTTCCGCGGGCATGGGGAAGGAAGAAAGATACACGCCGACTTGCGAACTGGGATTGCGGGCGGAATAGCCGATCAATCCATTGGGAAGCGTTCGGGGGTTCCACCAATCGCCCACATCCTTCCCGGAAATAATCTGTCGCGCATGGGTCTTCCCGGACGTGGTGACGAACGTCAACTTTGCCACGGGAAGGTCGTTCGTTCCCGAGCTTCCGCATAACGTATGGAGGAGATACAGAAACCGGCGTCCCTGCGCGGATTCAGGCAGGGCAATCTCCGTTCGATTCAGGCCGGTGGGAAGCGAGGCGCTGTCGAAAGCCAGAATGCTTCGATCGTTATTCGTCTTGGGATCAATCACCCGAAAAGGCACGCCCCTAAACCACAGCCGATTTACAGGAAAGTTGGCAAAGTCGTTTTCACTGCCCTGATCCGACCAGCCGCCCCTTTTGTCTCCGCTCACGGAATCCGCAAAACCAAAATTAGCGGCTTCCTTGAGTGGCACGGTTTGCGAGCCGGTGGTGCTGCGCAACAAAACGGGACCGATCTCAACACAGGTTCCGGGCGAAAAATCCCGGACCGTCAACAGCGGAACCGCCAAAGAACCCGCCGAATCGACTTCGGGAGCCGTGAGAAAGGGAAATGCACACAAAGTCCAATCGGGACCAAGTTCAAATTCCTTTGCGGCGTTCCGTCCCAGAAGCGTCTCAGGGGCGGAAGACATGCTGGCCGAAACCTTGATCGAGACTCGCTCACTTGCCCGAGCCCAAAACTGAACAAAATAGTCCCTGTTTCCCTCAATCGGGATCGAAGGAAAAAAGAGGAGCCGCGCGGGCCAAATATCGCGCCCGTCGGGAGACTCCTTCGATTTTAGGGAAAGCCGCAAGGCCTTTTCCCCATCCGGGGTGAAAGTGTCCCTGGCGACACCCAACTCGAAGGCGTCCGGAAGCGGCGCAAGAAACTCCGTCTTTCCGTCGGAGGCAAAATGATCTTCATCGAAGTTCCACCATTGCTCGGAGGATGAAGTCGTGGCGCACGCCGCGGAAACGAAAAGGATGGCTGCGGACAGCCCGAAAAAGAAGGGTCTCATGACACTATCCCTGCTAGCGACCGCTCCAAAAAGTGTTTGATGACGAGGTGGGGATATTTTCGAAATCCACATGTTCGATGTGACCGTCGTAAAAGAGTGTGTTGCATCCTTTCGCATGGGGAATCATTCCCCAGTAGTTAAAATAGGCATCGCTATCCAGAACGGGAAAACTGGATTCCATCACCATTGCGGTCTGCGAGGGTTTATCAACTGCCAAAAGCGACAGGGGTTGACCGACCGCGCTCCACACCGAACCGGCGGGGGAGCAATTCAGGCCATACGAGTACCGGGGTGGTGAAGGCTGGATGGCATTGGGTGCATTGATTGCCTTAATCCGCGTTGCGGGACACCGGAATACGTTCTTCAGGCAGACCGCATAGGTCGGAGTTCCAAAAGTCAGGCTGTTATCCGGATACAGGAAGGCGGCACCGCCGTCATGGATATAGGACCATATCTGGTACCCCCACATGTTGCCCTGTTGCGAACCTCCAGCCCAGCCCCCCGTAATTGCGGGGGGCAATTTGTTGTCGTGGTCATTGGCGTACGCAAATAAACCCAGGCTTATTTGCCGCAAATTTGCCGCGCATTCCGAACGCCGAGTGCGCTCACGTATGGATTTCAGCGAGGGAAAGAGAATTGCGGCAAGAATGGCAATGATGCTTATTCCCGCCAAAATCTCCAGTAGAGTGAATCCCTTGATATATCGGATACGCGAGCGCATTGGGGGTTACATCCGGCAGGCACACGTCGGTCATCCGACGCGATTTCGCCGCGTACGAAAGACGAAAAGACTCCCTGCAATGCCCAGGCCAAGCATCGCGACGGCGGAAGGCTCAGGCACGGTTGCGAGCCTTACGTCGTTGATCTCGGTTGAGGTGAGGACGGTATCATAAATTCGCAAACCGCTGAACAAGCCGGAAGGCGTGCGGTCACTAGGACTCGCCTGAGTGTCTCCCACTTGAAGGGAGCCGGTTGTACCCGATACGGCCCCGGAGTTTATGGTTTTGGTGGTTCCAAGTTGCGAGCTACTGGTGGCGACCGATCCGGAATAGAAGAGAGTGTTGTTGCTCGCCAGAGTGCCATCATAGGTAACGGCCAGAAATACCCACTGATTGTTCGCGTCCAAATTTGCTCCGGCCCCGATCGAGGTTCCGTCCACACCAAATGAGATCTGGAAATTTGATGCGGAGATCGAACCGGATGTCGGGGTCGAGATATAAAAATCCATTCCCCCGTCATTCGTGGAATTCATCGTGCTGAACAAGCGGTCGAGATTGGCCGGAGCAGCCGTCAGATTGACCCAAAGGGTGACGGTCAACTGACTTAATCCCGCAATTTTCGATACAACTCCCGCATCGACATTGCTCCCGTTTGCGCCATCGAGGCTGAGAGAATAGCCGCTTCCGGAAGGCAGGGAATTGGACCAGGTCGCGCCGCCATTGAGCGTGCCATTCGCCGCAGGAGCAGCTCCTGTATCGTATGCCGTGGTTCCGGTGCTCTGATTGAAAGAGTATTCAAGGAGCAGTGCCGCCTTGGAACTTTGCAGGCCAAGGCCAAGTACAGATAATGCGACCAGCAGACCGGAACGGAATGTGGGACCTCTTTTGATTATGTGCGAGGTGAGGTGTGATGTTGTTTTCATTTTTAGGGGTGATTCTGATGGTTTTTTCATTTCTCAAAAGAGTTCAAAGTCGGCTGCCGCCCATTACCGCAAGGAGCGTCTCCTTATGGCATCGATTTCAGCCAGACTCAGAACTCCTTCGTAAATCTCGACATCTTCCATAAGGGCAGGCGGCGTCCTGTCATTGTTGGTTGCGGAGGTGGCTCCGATTTGCAGCGGCCCCGTATTGTCCGATACCTGCCCGGACCCGATCTTCTGGGCTTTGCTGTCGAGAAGCGCCGCCGGACGGGAAAGGCTCCCGGCGTAAAACAGGACGTTTTCCGAGGTTTGTGTGCCATCGTAGGTAACGGCAATGAAAGCCCATTGCTTGTCCGCATTGATACTTTCGCTTTCGAGGGCGACGGACGAGCCGGTATTTCCATTGACCGCCAGACCCAAGGCAAAATTTGATGCCAGCAGTTCGCCATTTATTGGCTTAACAATGTGAAAATCGAAACCCTCGAATGTTTTTTCGTGGGCCGTTGAAAGGATTCGATCCAGTTTGTCGGGATTCCCCTGGAGATTGATCCACAGCGCGATGGTGAACTGCTCCAATCCTCCGAGTTTTTCGACAAGACCCGCATCCACATAATCGCTCCGCTCTCCGTGGGAAAGATCGAGGGCACCGCCGTTGCCGTGCAGGGTCGAGGCGATCCTCCCGGCGTTGCCCTGCAGGGTTCCATTCGCGGCGGTACCGTAGCCGGACGTATCGGTGATTTCCGCCCCGGAATCTTCGTCGAACGCATACTGCGCCAGAAGTTGACCTGCATGACCCTGCGCCAGCCCAATCCCGAAGGAGAAGGCAACGCCGAAGGTCGTCAGGGCAAATCGGGGGAAGTTCATGCTTCTGTTTTCTAAACCAATTCCTCCGAAACAGAAGGGAAAGAAGTTTCAAATGTTTTCTAAAAGGTTATATTTTTCAATTGTCGGGTTCGGGCGGCAAGAGACCGCTCATTTTGCGAATTTCGCGTGGGGATTTTCCCAATCTTTTGGATACCCAGAGTGAAAAATGAGGAAGACTCTTGAAACCCAGGCTGTAGGCGATGGATTTGACGCTTTGCGAGGACTCCAGAAGCGCCAGTCGCGCGGAATGAATCCGTTTCTTCTCCCAGTATTCCGTCGGCGTCAGATTCAGCGCCTGAACGAAGAGTTTGTGAAGGTGGCTTACGCTCAGGCCCGCCTCGACGGCCAGTTCGCGTTCCCGCAGGGGTTGACCAAGCGAACGGCTTTCCATCACATGGATCGCGTGCCTGACGCGGGAGTCAAGGCGCGTAATCGTGCGAGCCTCCAACCCCGCCCTCTCCATCGCACGGATATATTCCCGCATCCATCCGAAAAAGAGGCGTTGTATCTCGATATGGCGCCGGAGGGAGCCGGGCATATTGGGAAGTTCATAGGTGACACCGGGAAATTCATGCCCGACCAGACCGGAGAGGCGTTCCGCAATTCGAGTCAGCTTCCTGAGCGGATTTTCCGGCATCTCCACTGTGCGAGACCGATCAAACAAGCTCTCGCCCGTCGGCCATTCCGCGACAAAGCGAACCGAGAGCACAATCGCATCGTCGCTGAATGTCTGGAGACCCTCTTCTCCCCTTGGGAAGATCCATGTGCCCGACCCAAATTTTTGCGTCGCCGATCCGAACCGCAGCGTGGCATGGCCTTTTCGGAGATGCCAGGCGACGGCAGGCGTGCCTGGATAAACCCCGCTTGCGAAACGGCGGATGGGGCCATCATAGATCCACACAAGCTTGAGGCGCAGATCGTTCCAATTCTGAATTGGCTCGGACAGGAGCTTTGACATAATTGAATTATGTAACAAATTTGTAAAAATAAGCAACCACCCGACATTGCCCGTCGGTACGAATCGAGAGTACGTATGGCGGGATAATGAACACCATTCGCGAGATTTTGGAGACCCCTGTCGAGGAAGCGGGCGATGTGCTGGTTGCCGGGGCGGGAAGCGCGGGGGTCGCAGCCGCAATCGCGGCCGCAAGGGCTGGGGCGAAGGTGACGCTGGTCGATCCGGCGGGATTCCCTGGAGGAACGTTGGTCAGTGGAATTCCCATAGGAGGATCTTTCGACGGAAAGAGGCAGGTGGTCAGGGGAATCCTTCAGGAAATGATTGATCGCCTCACTGCACGGGGCGGGTGCGACGACGATCCATCCCGTACGACTTGGGTGAATGTCGATGTCGAGAAATTAAAGATCATTATTCTCGAAATGCTGGAAGAGGCCGGAGTTCATTTGCGCCTTCATACCCTGCTGGTGAGCGCCGTCGTCTCAGGTGGGAAACTGGAAGCCGCCGTCGTGGAAGGGAAGGCCGGCCGTCGCGCACTACGGACGGCCCGGTTCATTGATGCGACGGGAGACGCCGATCTCGCCAGCTACGCCGGAGCCAAAGTCGTGAAAGGCCGCGGGCGCGATGGCTTGATGCAACCCATGACCATGATGTTTGCCGTCGCAAATATCGACCTCAAGCGATTCGAGGTCTGGGGAGGATACACCCGACTGGAAAAGCTCTGGACGGAAGTTTCCAGCGCGGAGAATTTCAGGAACCCCCGGCGGGACGGACTTAGCTACATGTGGGGCGCGTCGTGTCGGGTTGGAGAGAAGGCCTTCAACGTCACGCGAGTCCTGCACAGTGACGGGGCGGATGCCAAGTCTCTCTCCAATGCCGAGGTGGAAGGACGCCTCCAGGCATGGGAGTTCATGGAAAAATTTCTGCGTCCACACGTTGCGGGGTTCGAGAAGGCATACATTTCATGGACTTCGGCAAAGATCGGCGTACGAGAAACCCGGAGAATCGTAGGCGAGTACGTCCTGACCAGAGACGACATCTGGAATTTTGTTAAGTTCCCGGACGCGATTAACTGTGGTTCTTATCCCATAGACATTCACAGTCCGACCGATCATACGACAGAGTATCCGACAGACCATTTTTACGGTGGCAAGTACTGGACGATTCCCTACCGTTGCCTTGTGCCTGTGGGAGTCGAAAATTTGCTTGTCGCGGGGCGCTGCCTAAGCGCTACGCATGAGGCCCTCTCGGCAGTTCGTGTGATGGCCAATACAATCGGCATGGGAGAAGCGGCAGGTTATGCTTCGGCCTTGAGTCTCAAGGAGGGGGTCTCCCCGCGTCACCTCGATCCGGAGATCGTTCGGCAAATGTTGTTAAAACATGGCGGGTGGTTAGGCGAGCTTGAAACGGCAACTCCGGATCAGGAAACTCTTCTTCCGTGCAAATAGGTCGAGAGCCTTTGCAAGGGTCGTCGGCTCCCCTTGGGAAAGTGCAATCTGGTCTTGATCTGAATGGTCCCTGGCGCTTTGCCTCTACGGCAGATCCTTCAGCATACGGCCTCTCAGAAACGGAACTTCAGAAGACTGGCCTGAAGTTTTTTCCGTGCCAAGTTCCCGGCTGCTTGGAAACCGACATGGAAAGCTGCGGGTTACTGAAAGACCTGTTTGTCGGCAGGAACATTCTCGAAGTTCAGCGTTTGGAACATTTGCACGTGTTCTACGTGCGCGAATTCCCGGTGGACGAGTGGCCGGAGGAAACGGAGCCGTGGCTGATTTTCGAGGGGGTGGATTGCTTCGCCGACGTTTATTTGAACGGAGCGAAATTGGGATCGTGTGACAATATGCTGATCGCGCATGAATTTTTTGTCGGGAACGTCCTGAAAGCCCGGAATGAGCTTCTGGTCCATATCCGGCCCGCGGTCGAAGAAGCGAAAAAGGCCGCCTATCCCCTGGGACTCCGGGCGCAGGGGTGGACTTATGAATCCCTTCACGTTCGCAAGGCTCCGCACATGTATGGATGGGACATCATGCCGCGCGCGGTGTCGACGGGCCTGTGGCGGCCCGTGAGGGTGGATTTCCGGCCGGTGGAACGCCTGGAGGCGTGTCATCTGGATACGGCGATTCTGGCGCCGGACCATGCGCACGCGGAGTTGATGCTGTATTACGAAGCGCGCCTGCAACCGGGAAACGAGGCCGATTACGAAATTGCCGTGGAGGGACGCTGCGGGGCGTCGGAATTTTCCGGTTCACAGAAGATGGCTTTTCCCGCCGGGCGTCTGCGCATCAAGCTTTCCAACCCGCAACTCTGGTGGCCGCGAGGTTCCGGCGATGCCTGTCTTTACGAGGTGGAAGTCCGGCTGCTGAAAAATGGAATCCCGATTGACATGCGCCGCTTTCGGCACGGCATCCGGCAGGTCGAACTCGTTCGCACCAGCGTCACCGACGAAAACGGGAGCGGGGAATTCGTCTTCCGCGTGAATGGAGAGAAAGTGTTCATCAAGGGAACGAATTGGGTGCCGGTGGATGCCTTTCACTGGCGGGACCGGCAACGCCTTCCGCAGATCGTGCCGATGCTGGAGGAGCTGCATTGCAACATGATCCGGTGCTGGGGCGGCAATATTTATGAGGACGATTTCCTTTTCGACTGGTGCGACGAGCACGGAATCATGGTCTGGCAGGATTTCGCGATGGCGTGCGCCTTGTATCCGCAGGACGAATCCTTTCAGACAAAACTGGCGAGGGAAGTGCGGCAAGTCGTCCGCCGTCTGCGGCAACACGCCTGCCTTGTGCTCTGGGCGGGGGACAACGAGTGCGACGAAGCGCATTTTTGGCTTCAGGCTGGCGATCCCAACCGAAACGTGCTGACACGGCAAGTGATCCCGACCGTACTTAAGGAGGAAGACCCCGGGCGGCCTTATTTGCCGAGTTCGCCCTACATCGATGAGACGGCCTTCCGCCAGGGCGGGACGCAATTTCCCCCGGAAAACCACCTTTGGGGGCCTCGTGGATATTTCAAAGACGACTTCTACACGAAAGCGGTGTGCCATTTCTCCAGTGAAATCGGCTATCACGGCTGTCCGTCCGTCGAGTCGCTACGAAGGTTTTTGTCGCCCGATAAAATCTGGCCTCCGCAGAACAACGACGAGTGGGTTCTGCATTCGACAAACCCTCGTCTCGACACGTCGATTTTCTCGCCGCCCGATTACAGGGTGAATCTCATGCTCAACCAGGTGAAGGCATTGTTCGGCACAGTCCCGGAAACACTAGAGGATTTCGTTTTCGCCAGCCAGGCCACCCAAGCCGAGGCGAAGAAGTTTTTCATCGAACGCTTCCGAAGCGCGAAATGGCGGCGGACGGGCATTCTCTGGTGGAACCTCATGGACGGCTGGCCGCAGTTTTCGGATGCGGTGGTGGACTATTATTTCAACAGGAAGCTGGCTTACGAATTCATCCGGCGCAGCCAGCAGGACGTGTGCGTCATGCTGCGGGAACCGGAGGGCGACAGCCAGCAGATTGTCGCCGTGAACGATCTCCGGCGCGAAGCGTCCATCCGGATTGCCATCCGGGATGTGGCGGCGGACCGGGAGGTCTTTTCCGGGGAATACGACCTCTCCGCCAACTGCGCCGAGGTCGTCGGCTCCCTCCCCTTCGACCCGAATCGGCAAATGCTGTATCGGATCGCGTGGAACTCCGAAGAAACCATCGGCCTCAATCACTACCTGGCGGGCCTGCCACCCTTTGACCTTTCGCATTATCGCCGATGGCTCAACGAAGCAATGCCCGAAAGCCCGGCCCGGTCATATCGGAGCAGCTTAAGTTCATGAATGCTCATATTCGGCGATTGATCGACCGTTATCCGGTGCTAAAAAGTTGTGCGGTTCCCATCCATGAGGCACTGGAGCTTCTGGAAGGCTCATTCGTCGCGGGTGGAAAACTTCTCCTGTGCGGAAATGGCGGAAGCGCTTCCGATTGCGAGCATATCGCCGGAGAATTGATGAAGTCCTTTTTGATCCCGCGGCCAATCTCCGGCGAATGCCGCAAGGCGTTAGAACGAGACGGCGAAACCGGGCGAATTGTGGCAGAACATTTGCAGGGCGGTCTGCCCTGCGTGGCGCTGACTGGCCATCCGGCTCTCAACATGGCGATTTCCAACGACATTCGGGGCGACATGGCTTTCGCCCAGCAGACCCACGCGCTGGGCCGTCCGGGCGACACGCTTTGGGGCATCAGCACGTCTGGCAACTCCGCGAATGTGCTTCATGCCTTCCATGTCGCGCGTGCACGGGAGATCCACACTCTCGCGCTCACTGGGGAAAGCGGGGGAAAGCTCAAGGGCTTGGCCAGCGTGGCGATTCAGGTTCCCGCGTCAACCGTGGTGGAAATTCAGGAACTGCACCTGCCGGTTTATCATACCCTGTGTGCCGCGCTGGAGGAACGCTTCTTCGGACGATGAAGGACGGGCTTCTTCTGGGCATTGACATCGGCGGCACAAAAACAGCCGTGATTCAGGGCACCGCAACCGGCGAAGTATTGGACCGCCACGAATGGCCATCCCGTGCGGAACGCGGCCCGCACGCCATGCTGGCCGAAATCGTTGCGGCAGCCCGGAAATTTTCCTACAGCGCGGTCGGTGTTTCCATCGGCGGACCACTAAACAGCCCCGAAGGGATCATCTATTCGCCTCCCAATCTCCCTGGATGGGATGCCTTTCCATTGAAAGCTTTCCTGCAACGTGAATTGGACACGCCGGTCAATGTCGAGCACGACGCGGCGGCCTGCGCCTATGCGGAATATCTCTGGGGAGCAGGGCGCAATGCGCACAACCTCGCCTATCTGACCTGCGGCACCGGATTCGGGTCCGGCTTTGTGTTTGGCGGGAAAATCCATCGCGGAGCGCGGGGCGGAAGCTGCGAAGCCGGACACATCGGCCTGCGTCCGGATGGCCCAATCGCTTTCGGCAAGCGCGGCAGCGCGGAAAGCTATTGCTCGGGAACAGCGCTCGGGCTGCTGGCGGCCTGGAAATTTCCTGACCGCTGGCCACATCCCCCTCAAGGACGGGAGCTTTCAGACCTTGCGGCGAGCGGCGACGCCGATGCCCTGAACATCATTCTCATTAACGCTTCCGCCGTCGGGGAAATAGCAGCCATTCTGGCCGATGCGGTCGGCTTGGATTGTATTCTGCTCGGAAGTCTCGCTTTTTACTTGGGTGCTCCCTGGCTTGACGAGGTTCGCCGCAGTTTTGAAGCCCACGCACTTCCACCCATTGCAAATGGCTGCCGCATAGAACCTGCCGGACTCGGAAAACGATTGCAGGACTGCTCTGCCTTGGCGGCGGCATTGTGTGAAATCCGATGGGGCACCTTGGAAGACAAATTGTGTCTTTCCGAAGATGCTCAAAATAACGTGCCTTAATGAAACGTAGCGCCATCAACCATTTAATTCGTTCCGCTCAAGAGTGTTTCGCGGCCCACCACTGGGCTTTGCCATCCAATGCCCGATGGGATCTTACCGATTTCGGATTGGGTGATTGGAAAAAGTATGGACTCGTACTGGTGAATCTCGCCGAAGAACCAGAGTATTGCGAGAAGCTCATGTATGCGCAGCAGGGTATGACAACGCCATCCCATGCGCATAAAAAGAAAAAGGAAGACATCATCTGCCGCTGGGGAAAATTAGCCATCAAGGTCTGGGCAAAACATCCTGCTCAAGCGGGAAATGGCCTGGTCATCATTCCGGTAAACCATGAACCGATAGAGTTTAACTCGGGTGCGATCATCGAACTCGAAGCCGGTTCTCGCGTTACCTTGATGTCGGGGGTCTATCATGAATTTTACCCTCTTTCCGAAGAGTGTATCATAGGAGAAGTTTCGACGGCCAACGATGATTTAAACGACAACTTTTTCGTGAATCCAGACATCGGACGTTATCCGGGAATCGAAGAGGATGAACCCTTGCTGGTGCGACTCGTCAGCGAAAGGTGACGAGTTTTCGGCCACTTTGATTTCAAACGGCAGGCGATCTCCGGCCTCGCGTTGGTCCATCGTGGCTGCGACTGATCATGGTATACTCGCCGGTCTGGAGGTAGAAATACGTTCCCATACTTGGATCAAGTGTGAATAGCCCTAAGAAGGCGGGGTTGGGAGTTCGTTCGACCCTGCTTTTCCGATGGGGCAGCGGTTCCATTTCGCGTCGTGGCTTTGTCATGAGGCGGTAATCTTGGATTGTATTCTGCTCGGAAGTCTCTCTTTTGCTTGCGTCCTTCCTGGCTTGACGAGGTTCGCCGCCTCTTTGAGGCCCACGCACTTCCATCCATTGCAAATGGCCGTCGTATAAAACTCGCTGGACTCGGAAGACGATACAGGACTGCTCTGCCTTGGCGGCAGGAATTGAGAGCATTGCTTCGAGTCCGCTTCTATGTTCCTACGTTGAGGGCGAGGTGACTATTTTTCGCCGAAACCGTCAAATTTCCACCAGGCATTTGACGGGCTTTCATCGCGCACAGGACGGCATCGCCGATGAATTTTTGCACAACGCCTTTCATCGGACGAGCGCCGAGCGTCTTGTGAACGCCATGCCGCACGAGAAATTCAATGGCAGGTTCGGAAGCGGTGAGTTCTATGCCTTGTGCCCGGAGCCGGGCTAGCTCCTCGGATATGACAAGCTGGCCGATTTCCCGTTGAATGTCCGGGGAAAGTGGCTTGAAGACAATTTTTTCGCTGAATCGGCCAATGAGTTCGGGTCGAAAAACTTGATGAAGCTCTGCCAGGACTGCCCTTTCCAGCGTAGCAAAGGGGAGTCGGGTCGGACGCAAAAGCTGCTGCGAACCGATGTTGCTGGTGCAAACGATGTAGAAGCCGGAAAGGTCGTAGGTGCGATGGTCGGACAGGGTGATTCGGGCAGCGTCCAGCATTTGTAAAAAGAGATCCCATATGAAGCGGTGGGCTTTTTCCACTTCGTCAAAAAGCAGGACGCCTTGCCTGTGGCCGGAAAGGATTTTGCCCAGGCGTCCGGGATTGCCGGATTCGTCGCCCATGAACAGCTTCACGGCGTCCATGTGGAGAAATTCGGACATATCGAACCGGAAAAATGCTTCGTCTCCGAACAGGTAGCGGGAGAATTCTCGCGTCAATTCGGTTTTGCCTACGCCGGTCGGCCCGAGAAAGAGCATCGACCCGAGCGGTTTGTCGGGTGGTTGCAATCCAAGCTGGCCACGCTCCAAGACGGAACAAACGCGGGTGATGACATGATCTTGTCCTTTGATCTTGGAGGATAGGTAGGGTTGCAGGCCGTTGAGTTTTTCAATGAGAAATGCGTTCATGATTGAGAGGTGAAGGTTTGGCCTTGAACCACTGGCGCAAGGCGTAGTCGGGTCGGGAGGAAAGGAACCATTGAGGAAATGTTCCATCTGGATTGATGGGAGGAATCAGCCGCTTGCGGAACGGCTTTTCGCAGTGGCGAATGATCGCCGTGAACTTGGATAGCTTGCGGAGCTGGTAGGACTCGAAGAACGGTTTAATCTTCTTCTGGTAGTTGTAGGATTTCTTACCTCCGCTCCACCCCCACGATTTTTCCACGATCTCGCGTTCCCCGATATTTTTCGACGCGATGACAGCGGAGTCCTGATTCGCGACGGTGAAAATCAACTCGTTGCTCAGATTGAGCATCAGAACGTCGGCGTAGCGTTTATCGAGGGCACCATGAATGGACGTGTAGGCTTGAGTCGCGAGGACGATGGTTGCGCGAGCCTCGCGAATCACCCCCGCCGCCCGGTGATCGGCGAAAGCCGATTCAGCCCCGGTAATGATCTCCTGGCCTTCGTCGGCAAAAAGCACGATGAGGTTGTCTTTTTCTCGTTCCTGGGCGGATTTGTCGAACCGGCTCAAGGCATGGAAATAATACGAAAGCTTCAGGATCGTGTTGATGTAGAGCCGTTCGCTCTGAAACTTTTGCGGCATCGCAATACAGACGATCTTCCCGTGGTCGATTTCCGAAACGGAGAAGGTCGGTTCTTCCGCGCAAAACACCTCGGCAATTTCGGGATCGAGAAAGAATTCCAGATACGTGCTCAGGGTGCCTTGCACACCGCCAAACTGTTCGGGGGGTTGCTCAAGGTAGCTGCGAAATGCCGCCAGCAATTCACGTGAACGCTGGTCTCCCCGATTCGTCAGCTCCTCGATGACATACTGAGCATCTTCCTTGTTGAGAAGCATGCGATGAATATTGGGAATCGTCACGAAGGCTTCGATGTGCCGCAAAATTTCAAACGCCGTCTGAATCGCGAGTTGGGCTTTCGTCGGAAAAAACGGATTTCCTCCGCGCCCACCCGTCAGCGAAACCGCCGTATCCACGATCACCTTGGCGTAAGTGGAAGCCGGCACATGGGGATTGCCGGTGAGATTGATCGTGTGTGGCGGACGCCACAGCATATCTTTTCCTAGGGGCCGGGTTTGCAGGAGAATGAGATCATCATTCCGCCCGAAGTGTGCGGCCATTTTGACCAGGATTTCCCAATAAAGTCCTTTCTGGTCGAGGCAGATTCCGCCCCAATTCTTCACGCTTTGAAAAATTTGAAACGTAATCGCGTTGATCGCGCTTTGAGTCTTTCCGCTGCCGGTTCGACCAGTGATGAGCCAGCCGCGCACAAAATCCTCCATCGTCCATGACAGGTCCCCGAGTCGCAGCACGATTTTTCCGGAATGATCCGGAGCCAATATCGTCCACGCGGCAAAACCCGCGCATAGTCCTATCACAGCCCACGAAGCAGGAGGCGCGAGGAGGAAATAGGCGGTCAGTGTGCCTCCGAGACAGAGCAAGCAAAGGATACCATCAAGGAATTTCATGGGGTGATTTGGGGTTCAGAATGGAAAGGAGAAAATCGAACAAGCGTCGCTCGGGGTCAGGAACACTCTGCGTGTAGGATTTGAAATTGACGGTCGTGGTTGCGGAACCGTCCTCGTAGGTTTGATGCGAAGCTCCGTCCACAGTTCCGGGACGGAAGATGAAATTTTCACAAAGAACGAATTCCGAGTTGCTGGTTCTGGTGGCGATGGGCGTGTGTGAGGGAGCTGTGATGGCCATACGAATGGAAGCCGTGCATTTTGGTGTAGCGTTTATGAGCGGCGCGGTAGTTGCGCTTGATCTTGAAAAGCAGGTTTTGCATTTCGCGCAGCGATCTGCGGTCGGCGGCGGCCGCGAGTTTTTCCACGGCGCGAGTGATCTTTGGTTTGCGCTGGCGGAAGAGCCGAGAAACGAAATTCAGATTGCGTTGAGCCGTGAGGATCTGCCGTTTGGCGGCGATGGCAGCTTCGAGATTCAGAATGCTCTGATAGGACTGCTGCAACCGAATGGCTTCGGCGGTCTGCGTGCTGCGGAGTGCATTGAGGTGAGCCGTCTTGAGGCGGGGCGCGAGGGTGATCTTATCGGAATCGATACGTTGGCTCATCGCCCGCGCCGTCGTTTCCGGCGATTGAAGGATGGTTTCCCAGCGTTGGTTTTCCCGCTCAAACCACGCTCGCAGCATGTCCATCTGCTTTTTGTGTCGTGAAGTCTTGGAGCGGGAAGTGCTGCATCCGACATAGGAGCCTTTGGCGGTGCGCGGACAGAGCGCGAGATGGGCGTGGAGGTTGCCGGTGTCGTGGTGAAGCCCGTAGGCGAATCCAATGGAATCGCTGGGATGAAAAGTTTCGGCAAATTTTCGCATCACCTTCTTCAAGCTGGAGTGCAAAACGTGATCGGGATTTATTCCCGCATTCACCAGCGCATCGTGCTGTTCCTTGGACATGGAAAAGATCAGCCGATGCGCAATGGTCGGGCGTTTCGCAAGCGAAGGAAATTTGTCCAGGTGGTGCTGCCAGGATTCGGTAATGCGGCGTTTGCGCTCCGCGTTGGAAAGTTGGGTAGGCGCCGTGCTGGAGCCGTCAGGATTACGGCGAATTTCGTGATGCAAAAACCCGCCTGCGTGAACCTGTCCGAGTTCTTCCTTGGAAGCGTAGTCCGTGAAACCTTTGAGCTTTTTGCCGACTTGTTCCTCCAGCCCCTTGCGTTCCCGCAAGGAAACTTTCCGGTTGGAAGTTTCGTCCAGATATTCCAAGTCCAGCCGCCCGCGAGCGGTGGATTTACGCGCGAAAATTTGCCCGTTTTTCACGTCAGGGAATCGATGGCTTCCAGCGTCCGATCGATTTGGGCCGCCATGCGTTCGATGACAGCGGGATCGATGACATCCTTGGCGGAAACGGAATAGATGATGGCTTCAAAGGTCGCGGTTTTGGTTCTGAAACCGAGTTGCCGACGTATCGCCGCGAAGCGGGCATGAGCTTCGGGACTGATATCGAGGTCGAAACGGACGGTTCCGGCTTTTTGGTGACGTGGCATACGCTTGGGGTGGGAGTGGGTTACGTGTGTTTGGAGAAAGTGGAATCCTTCCGCAGCGAGCCTGACTCGCGCAGGAACAGCGGGAAAATGAGCGTGAGCGGCCCGCTTCGCACTTTCCCCCGGGGAAAGTGCATATCCCGTCGGTCGTCCGGAACGGGGAAAACGACCGCGAGAGTCAGAAACTTCGCTTGGTCGAGGAAGTATTGATAGGAGGCCCGGAAGCCATTTCCGAGGACTCCGGTTGAGAAGTCGAACGAGGTCCAGCCGCCGATTCGTTCCGCCCGGAGCCGGAGCCTTTGGCACGGCGAGGACGGATGGAATGGGCGGGCTAAATCCACCGGGTTGGAGAGTGTGCGTTGATTGAAGGACGCCTTCGAGGGCAGCGGGGCGAGAGGTCGAAGGCCCAGCGAACCGGGTAGGCGGCCTTCAATGAACGCGGAAAACGCCGGAATGCGCCGTGAACAGCCAGGCTGGCATGAATGATGTCGGGCGATTGAACTGGAGAGCCTGAAAGCCCGTTGCGCAGGTGTGACGATGGATTGTCCAGCCGCGTGGTCGGGGTGCTCGATCCGGTTCATAGGCCAGACCATAGAGGTAAACTTCCACCTCCCTGCCCCGAGTTCGGGGCAACTTTATCGATTACAGAACTCCCGCTTCCCGAAAGCTGAAATAGGGTTGGCGGCCCGTCTCGGGCGTTCCTACGACGACATGGTCAGACAGTTGAATGCCGATGATTTCAGCGGCTTCGGCAATTCGCTTTGTCATTCGGTGGTCGGCCTGGCTCGGAGCCGGGTCGCCCGAGGGATGGTTGTGCATGAGCACGATGGCATAAGCCCCGGCCAGAATCGCCGCCCGAAAAATCTCGCGGGGATGGGCCACCGCTTCGTTCAGGCTGCCCACGCTCACGACATGATAGCCAATCAGACGCAGCTTGGTATTGAGGAACACCGCCACAAGGTGTTCCTTCTCCGGCTCGTGGCAAGGGTCGTCCGCAACGACCTCATTCCAAAAACGGAAGGCGGATTCGGGGCAATCAAGCGCCCGCTGAACGGCTCCGTATTGGTTCAGGGTGGCTTCGCCCACACGGTTCAAAACGACTCGGAGAGGAAGGTTTTGCTTCGGAAAGGAATTGCTCATGCGATTTTTTTCCAGAAGCGAAACGACACATCGTGGAGCTGCCCGGATGCCCGGAGCAGTCAAGGCCGGAGCGATAGCGGAGTGGAAAACGGAATAAAAAGCGCAGCGGTTTATGCCGGATTTCCAGAGAGCCTTGACGGCAGAGTCCGCGCAGCGGATCGAGACGAGCCCTTACGGCGAGCGAGAGGCGAAGGGTGGATCGCACCGCGCCCGGAGCCTGCGAAGGACGAGCGCGGGTGGAATTTACAGAACGAATGCGGTCTCGCGCGATGTAGCCTTTTCAGGTCACTAGATTCTGATTCCGTTCCCCTGAGCCTGCCTGCAAGGTTCCTCGTGGACTACGGCAACGGCATTGCCGCGACGTTGGAGCGGCCCGCGAGGTGTGGTAATTCCGCTGCGGGTGGTCGGCACTTCGTCAATTTTCTGTGATTCAGAGACCGGTTGGACGGTGTGATCGAGATCCTTGATTTCGCTGGGTTCGATATCCGAATCAATAGACTGTTCCCCGTTTATCGGTGTCTCGGCATCGGCCTGTCCGTCCACTTGGGCACTGGCCTGATTCTTCTCAATATCCAAGGCGGCGACAATCTCCTGCTGGCGTTTCTCCGCTGCTTCCAGCTTTTCCAGATGCTCGAAGGGCAGTTCGCTTTGGGCCTGTAATTCCTGAATCCGTGCCATTAGCCGTTCGGCGTTTTCCGTGGATTCGGTGAGCTGTGTATCAAAATCACCGAGCGAGTGTTCCAGCGAGGTGATGGTACCTTGCGGGCTTTCGCTGACCGTGGCTCCATAGGTGTTCTGGCCGTGGATGCGAAGTTCCACCCGAGATTCGAGACGATGGAGCGAGATTGGAAACCCGGCGATTGAGCCGATCTGGCGCGTTTCCTGCATCGGCTTGAGGGCAGCCCCGATGAAAACCAGCTTGCGGCCGGCCTCGACGCGCTCGCCGAAATGTTGGCCGTCGATCTTCATGGAAAACGCATCGCCCTTGGTTGGCGTGCGGGTGGCTAGGTCTTGCCGGAGCTTGGCGGCGAAATTTTCTTCACCTTTGAGCATGTCATTGGCCTGTTTGATCCGCAGTCGAATGGAGTATTGGCTGTCCTGATGCTGGCGGTGCAGCCGGTTGAGGCGGATCACCTCGGCGTCGATCTGGGCCTTTTCAATGACCATCGGATTGCCGGAAGCGATGGCCTTGACCTCGGCATAACTGAGGGCCGTGGCATCAACGTCTTCGGCTTTTCGCATGGTGGCGTCCCCGGTCATCACCTGCGAAATGAACCGGGCCTTGGTTTCCAAGGTCTGCCACATATAGGCGTCAAAGCTGCCCTCCG